>OFQV01000245.1_pt1 | contig 15353 bp, 26 predicted proteins | sample 1542971 | NCBI WGS metagenome assembly OFQV01 (sample SAMN07774229, study PRJEB24372) | wastewater metagenome | isolation source: WWTP Cannobio (Effluent) | place: Italy: Cannobio | collected 2016-01
TCATGGACCGGGTTGGCGGATACAAGGGCACGCCCATCGCCACGGTTTCGGGAAGCATAGTAACGGACGCACCATGACCACGATCCTCGCCCTGGCATTCATTGGCTGGCGCATCTACGCGGATCGGCAGGCTAGTCAGGAAAGGGCCGAAAGCGTGGCCGCTACGCTTGAAATGCGGGCAAGGATCACCAATATAGAGGAGGCGCTACGTGCGACCCCATTCGTGAATTTCAAACACCTAGACCAGAAATGAAGCTGCAACGACTTTTCATCACTGCCCGCGAGATCATCGGGGGAACGCCCATGGAGGTGATTACGAAGGCCACCATCGCGGCGCTGGTGATGCTGTGGGGGAACCTTCAGGCGATCGGTCTATCCCTGTTCGGGTACTTCATCCTGCTATTGCTGGACGCGGTGTTCGGGGCGGTGGTGTCCATGAGGGAGGGGAAAGCCTTCAGTTGGACGCACATCCTATTTGGACCGGGCAAGAAACTGAGCCTCACGGCGGGGATGCTCCTGGCCTCGGCGGTGGTGGATAGCATGATCCCCAACGCGGGGTGGATACCGGATAGCCCGCTGTTCTACGGGGTGGCGATGTTCGTGAGCACTACTATGCTGCTGGACGTGGGGCAGAAATACGGGAAGCTCACGGGGTCGAAGGTGGTGCTATGGATCGAGGCCAGGCTGGGCCGGTTCATCAAGGTGGACGAAACGGTGTAACATTGCACCATGACGCTAGAATTCCTGTTGATCATTATGGTGACGGCCATCGGGTCGGGCCTCGTTTCGGACCTCTATTCCTTCTGCCTGGGGGATCCAAAGAACACGGTCCCTAACGTTCCGGTACGCGATGGACGTATCCTTTCCCGGTTTGGGCAATGGCTGGTGGACAGCTACCACGCGAAGGAGGACGCCATCGAAGCGGACCGCCAAAGGGACGCCGCCGAACAACAGGAGCGGGACCGATCAGCCCACTACGCCGAACATGGCGACAGCCTGCCATGGAACGCGGCCACATTCCACCCGGAGCCGTACATGCGGACCAACTGGTGGAAGATGACGGGCGTTTGCCCTCGGTGCTTCAATGCCTGGTTCGCCACCTCCCTGTTCGTCTTCCTGATGGTCATTGGCGGTTGCCCGATCGGATGGTGGTTCATAGCCATCCCCTTCCTTGGGTTCTCGAACCTCGCACTGAGCGTGTCGGAGCTATGCCGCGACTGACGCGGGTTTCTAAATAGTTTGCGCTTTCAAACTTCGCAGCGCGTACATTTGGGGCAAACAACCCCGAAATGGAACGTGTCAAGATCCTCGAACTGAGGGCCGGTTACGAAAAGAAGCACAAGCGGAGGCTGCTGTATGATGAGATCGCCACGGCGGTTTTCAAAGGCGACAAGGGGGCACCTTCCCCGGCTCGGCAACGTGCATTGATAGCGCGGTGGAACAAAGGTCACGACCTGGCAACCTTCACCTTTTGCCGGGAGTTCCGCCTTGCTGCGTTGTTCGGTGTATCGTCCATCCATGACATCAAAGCGATCTAGCATGGAGCAGAACGAAAGCCCGCGCCTAAGTGCGCTGATGAGCGAGCTTGGTGAGAGTACCACCATGCGCAAGAAGTGGCAAAAGCTCGAAGCGTTCCAAGCGATGCTGAACCAAGCGCCGCCGAAGGAATCCATCGAAGCGACCCCGGACGGAAAGGCGAAGACCATGGTGATCTCCCACGTAGAGAACGCACTGGATACCATGTACCTCGGTCAGTGGTCCACGCGGGAATTCGGGTTCAAAGTGGTGGGGAACGAGTTGGCCGGGCACATCACCTTGGAGGTCGTTCACCCGATCACCGGTACCACCCGTACGTTGATCGGTGCCGCTGCTCAGGCGATAATGATGGACGCCGCACCGAACGAGCTACACGGAAGGGAAAAGAACGAGTGGGCACAGGACATCCGCAACAAGAAGTCCAAGGCGCTGAAGATGAACCTACCGGCTTTGAAAAGCGAATGCCTGAAGAATGCCGCCCAGCAACTTGGGAAGGCGTTCGGAAAGGATCTGAACCGGAAGAACGCATCGACGTTCACGGGCAAGCTGGGGCGCGGTGCTACGCGGTTGCCGAAGCAATTCATGGACGGCGCGGCGAAAGAGATCGCGGCGGGTACAGCAACCTTCGACGACGTGATCACGCGATTGGAGAATGAGGGGCTGACGATACCGGAGGATCAAATGGTACAGCTAAGCAACGCCGCACGGCCACAACTCGCACACCATGAGTAACATTTCCAAGCTGATCGAAGAGGTGATCACCCCGTCGATCGATGGGCAGTTGTCCGGCATCCGGACGGGCCGGTTCACCGCGTCGGTGTTCGGTGACCTGCTTTCCGAACCGCGAACCCTGACGCCTGCGCACATCCGGGACCATGGACACCTTCTTCCCGACACGCCCACCACCGACCGGGGGTTCAACGCTCTCCTACGTAAGAAGATCGACGAAGCCGGTATAGTGCTATTCGGTGACACGGCGCTTGGGCTGATCGCATCCAAAGCCGCCGAACGCATCACCGACCGCCCGGCCCCGCACATCGCCACCCGTAGCATGGACAGGGGAATGATATTGGAGCACGCCGCCCGGATCCTGTTGTCGAGGTACTGGAAGCCGATCGACACCACCACCTTCCACCCATACGGCGAGAACAGCGGAGGCACCCCGGACGGCTTCGTTGACAAGGGGGAAAGCACCTGGCAGGTCAAGTGCCCGGAAGACCCAGGTGACCTGTTGTTGTTCGATGCACAGGTACCGGATGGCGACTTCGAGGCCATGGAGCGTTGGAACCGAAAGCACGCCTGGCAACTGATGGTCGAGGCGGTTTCGGCAGGGACCAAGTACGCCACCATCACCATGTTCACCGACCGGATGGCGCTTCACGACATTGAAGAGCATGTGAAGGGCGAGGTCCAAACGGTGATGGACGTAGTGAGCCACAAGATGGGCGAGTTCGAGAACCGGGCCATTTGGTACATGTACGAGGGGACCGGGTTCGCCCACATCAGCAAGCGTTTCGAGTTGACGGATGAAAGGAAGGCACGGATCGACCGGACCTTGGCATCGGCTGAGGTGGAGTGTTTGAAGATGACGGCGGGTAGAATTTCACAACCTGCAACGCCATGATGCCGCGCTACATTGGCAGCCATGGAAACCTGCGAAGGGAAGATGGTGTACGACAAGCGTGGTGCGCAGACCGTGAAGAACAGGCGGGAGCGCGAGGGGTCGGGTCGGCTACGTATCTATCCGTGCCCCCGGTGCAAGGGGTGGCACATAACGAGTAAGGCATGAAGAACCCGATCACGACCCTGGTGAACATTGTTCGCGGCACCAATGGAACGGAGGCCGAACCGGAGGGTATACCCGGCCTCGGTGCTTGGCACACCTACGAGCAACCCGGAACGGGCGATAGGTTCGTGTGCTACAACGGATCACCCCGGTCCATGCCTCTGGAAATGAACATCAAGGGGAAGGTCTACGCGCACGTTGCCCCTTTTGGCGGAAGGCCTGAACCCGACGCGGTGTTGAAAAAAGGGGACTACCTGTTCCGGCCATTGACGCTTACCGAGCGGACCCTTCTGGTGGACATCAAGCTCAAGGCCTGGAAAAAGGCCAAGAAGGGTAGCCCGTTCAAGTTCGTCTCGGACCACGAGCGGAAGATCCAGCTACACCGTGAACTGGTGAAGGAGTGCGCGGTGTTCCAAATACAGGCGGCGGAATGAGCGACCCAAAACCGATTCCGGGGCGTTGCTTCTATTGCAAGGGAGCCACGCCGGACACGTACAACGACCAAGGCAAACCATGTCACCAACGATGTCACGACCTTGGGCGGAAGATGCGCAGGGCGATCAAGCAGGGACGAATACGCCGGATCCGATGAAGGCCCGCCTCCTACGCCTGTTCATGGACGCGCTGACCTTCGGGGTGGTGTTCGTCCTCACTTGGGGGATCATTATCCTGTGGTGCTTCAACACCCGATGCCGGTGGTAGCCCTACACCATCGCGCCTTTCAAAGTTTCCCACCAACCGATCTGGTAGAACCCTAGTTTCGCCCCCACGCTGAACCGTTACCAGCGAATGAAACCCCTCGAACACGCCCCTGGATGTCTGCGACACGGAGTAACGGCCGATGTTGAGGATGTCTGGGGGCTGTTCATTTCCACACCATGAGATTCGTTGGCATACGGCGCATTGAAGGGTACGTGACGGTGAGTACCGCCCCTTTGGTCGATGGCGCGCTTACGCTCAAGGCAAAGGGCCTTCTTGCCCTATTGTACACCTGGCCCCTCGATACCCAAGTGACCGTTTCCGGGATCGTCCGCCTGTGCTCCGAGGGTCGCACCGCCGTCGATGCCGCTTGGGAGGAATTGGTCAAGGCTGGCTACTTGATCGTGAACAAGGACGGAGTGCAAATTCACGAAAACCGTGAAGTTATCAGGGGACGTTTTCGAGGAAACCTTGAAAGTGCCCCTGCGAAAACGGAAAAGCCATTGCAGGAAACCTTGAAAAAAACGCCCACTTTTTCGAGGAAATCGCGAATCGAAAAAAAAGAGCGGGAACCTGGCATAGTAGTAAGTATAACTAGTACAGGTATTTCTCTCTCTGATTCTGAGAAAAGCGCGAACTCGCTTTTTCCGGCAACGATCGATCCGAAGGCCGAGGTGAAGATGCGCGAATCTGGCATCGCCGACCCGGAGGTGTTCCGGCAGCTACCCGAGGTCCGTAAGCTACACGCGATCGGTGTGGACGTGGACCGGTACCACCGGGTGCTGATGCACTGGAGCGACAAGCAGAACCGGACCAAGAAGTACCAACGGTCAACGCAAGGCTGGATAGCGACCGTCTTGGACGCCATCGAAAGCGACAAGGCAAAGGGCAAGCTCGTTATGCAGGGCGCGGAGGCCGAAACCGACGCCAATACCATGAAATTCTGGAACTTAGGACGATAATGGAAACCGGGATCACGCTTTACCAAAAGACCGCCAACGACCTGCTGATGCAGGCCACGGCTAACGGGATCAGCGTTCCGGCGAACGAGGAGCGGTTGATCCTATCGGCAGACGGTGCCACGGTAGGCCAGATGGCAGACCGGGAGCTAGGCCAAGCGGTGAAGATGCTCCTTCAGGGGATCTACCACATGTGCGGCATCCGTGCGGACATCACCATAGCGGATGAGGCGACGTTCTTTTCGTTCCTGCAACGGTGGTTCCATTCGTTCACCCTGGTGGATGTGAAGATGGCCTTCGAGTTCTACGTCGTTGGGGAGTTGGACAGGCACTTACCCAAGGACAAGCACGGGGAGCCATCGCACAAGCACTACCAGACGTTCTCGGCTGAGTTCTACACGCCCATCCTTCGGGCCTATCGTAAGCGGCAACAGGAGGCGAAGATGACCGTGAGTAGCAAGGTTGCGGTGGCGTTGTTGGAGGCGGCACCAAAGCCGGACCCGAAGGAGGTGCGCTTGGGGTGCATAGCGATCATGCGGGAAGCGGCGGTAACCTTGTCCGAAGGTGGCGAGGCCCGGTATCTGATGAACCCGACCTACATGGGCATCCTGTGGGAGGTGGGGCTGCTACCCGAAAGTTTCGAGATCACCGATAGCGACGTTGCAACGGCGAAGCGTGAGTTCAGCCGCCGCAAGCATCACGCGGTGGCTTCATCGCTTGCCAAGGTGATCGAGGAGGGTTTGATCCCGCAGGACATCCGGACCCAAGCCGAACTGACCGCCGTTCGCAGGGAGTTCCGCCAATGCTCCGAAATGATGGGGCGGGAAGAGGTTGAAAAGCGTTTCGATGAACTGATCCAAAAAGTACAGAATGGAAGCCCAGACTAGCGTGATACTCTCGAATGTGCCGTGCCTATCGGACAGCCGACACGAACTCAACAGGATGCTTTACTGGCTTGAGTTGGCCGGTAAGACATCGAGCTTTGACCGGGCCCTGGTGCTCAAGTGCTTCGACCGGAACATGGGTGTGATGGTACACCTGAACGATGAAGGGGAATTCGTCGGCATCGGTGTAGCGCAAGCATGATCGTGGCAACGAAGCTCCTATCCCCGTGCTGCGAGAAACCGGCCAAGCCCAACAAGGCGCGGTCGGAAGGTGAGCCGTTCTACTTCTGCACCGAGTGCCTGAAGGGTTGCGAACCCAAGCAAAAGGAAGGGTTCGGGGCCAAGCGATCCACCCTGAGCGCGGTTCGTCAGCCCACCGGTGAGAGGGCCTTGTTCGAGGAGTTATACTTCGAGAGTAGCGGGAAGAGCGTGGTGAGCGGGATGAAATTGCTACCACCGGACCACCCGATGTTCCACGCCCAAGGGTGCCACCTGTTACCGAAGGGCAGCTACCAGGAAGACCGGACCAAGCGGGAGAACGTGATCATGACCACGGTAGAGGAGCACACCGAGGAGTGGCCGTTCGTGAAGGAAAAGACGGACGTGGAGTTGCGGGAATCGTTCAACGCCCGTTGGATACCGTACGTGACGCGGTTCCGGGCGCTTCGGCTTGCTTACAATCAACGGTTGACCAATCGCATCGCTGGAAAATGATCCGCCTTACCATAGACCTCCCGCCCATGTCCACCAACCGGGCCAACATCATCATCAACAACGCCAAGACGGGTAGGCCGATGATCATGAAATCACCGGAGGCCCGCAAGTGGATGACGCGGGCCGTTGCTCAACTTCAGGTTCAGAAGATGCAGCAGCGGATAATGACGATCGAGGGTCCGGTAGCGATGTCGATGGACGTGTACCGTGAGCAGAATTCCGGAGATTTGGACAACTACTTTAAGGGAATTTTGGACGCGATCCAAGAGGCGCGGATCGTTCGGGATGACAAGTTGGTGGTGGAGTTTCGCCGGTGCCGTGTGCTGAAGGACGCCAAGCGCCCCCGGTACGAGATCATCCTATGGCCCCTCGAAGCGCAGGGGGTGTTGATACCCTTGGACGCTGACCCAGGGCCGACCATTCCGGACGTGTTCAAACTGCCAGGGGAGCGATGAACCATGGAAAACGAACAACTCAATGAGCTGGCATTATTCGCGGGCGCTGGTGGAGGCATACTCGGAGGCCACTTGCTCGGATGGCGATGCGTGTGCGCCGTCGAATGGGAACCCTATCCCGCAGGCGTACTTATCGCCCGACAGAATGAAGGCATTCTCCCGCCTTTCCCGATTTGGGATGACGTGCGAACCTTTGACGGACACCCTTGGCGCGGACGTGTTGACGTGGTATCTGGAGGGTTTCCGTGCCAAGACGTTTCCATTGCCGGAAAGGGTGACGGCCTCGACGGAGAGCGAAGCGGAATGTGGACCGAAATGGCCCGGATCATTGGCGAGGTACAACCCCGGTTTGCGTTCGTGGAAAACAGCCCAATGCTCACTTCTAGGGGGCTTGACCGAGTACTCGCGGACCTTTCCGCGCTGGGGTACGATGCAGAGTGGGGAGTTGTGGGAGCGGACGATGCCGGTGCTCCGCATCGAAGGGAAAGGATCTGGATACTTGCCTACGCCACGTGCACAGGAGCCGGGGCGCACAACAGAGGGCTATGGTCGGGGCTTGGCGGAATTGGTGGAAGGAAAGGAGCAACGCAAGGCACCCGCCAACACCCCATCGGGCAACTGGCCGACCCCGACATGCTCGGATGCCTTCACGGACAAGCTGAAGAGCGACCAGCAAAAGGAGGGGTCGATGCACAGCGTTAACCTGAGCCAGGCGGTGAGGATGTGGCCTACGCCATCAGCAAGAGAAATGCGAACAATGGACCGCGACCAACTCATCAAACGCAGGGAGCAGGCCAAGGCAAAATCGAATAACGGGAACGGCTTCGGATTGAACCTGGGCAACGCGATGACAATGGAGGGGGAGAATGGTGGGCAACTGAACCCGGAATTTGTGGAATATCTAATGCACTGGCCCCGCAACTGGACAGGCCTTGAGCCTATGGAACCTATTGCATATATTGCATGGCTAATGGGCAAAGGACATGAAACCGAAAAAGGAAACACCGAAGAAGTGCGGGAATTGCGAAACGATGATGACGCGCAAGCGATACGGGAACAGGCTGGAGGATATGGCAGTGTTCAAGCGTCGGAAGTTTTGCTGCCTGAGTTGCGCGAACACGCGGAAGGATCCGAAGTACATCGGCACGAGGGCGCGGAAGCACCTGAAGAATCATTGCGAAATGTGCGGATCGCCGAATCGCAGACAGGCCCACCACAAGGATCGGAACCAAGCGAACAACGAGCCGGAGAACATTCAGACCCTGTGCGGGAGTTGCCACACGAAGCTGCATTGGGCGGAGGGAAAAGAAGTGCATCGGAAGTACCCGCCGAACTGCGTTGTCTGTGGGAAGGCAACAACGCGGGGGCTGTGCGATACACACAGGACGAGGTTCAAGCGGCATGGGAACGCGCGACTGGTGAAGAAAAAGAGTGGATCCGGTTGGCGATTATTCGAGGAAGTTGGCACGCCGAATGGCCCGGCGTTCCGAGAGTTGCCGTAGGTGTCACCGCTAGGGTGGACCGACTTAAAGCCATTGGAAACGGACAAGTACCCGCCGCCGCATCGCTGGCATGGACTACCCTCTACGAACGCATCCAAAGCCGTGGAGCGATGACAGTACTACCTACTTTGAACCCATGAGCACAGGAGGAACAGTCCTATCACTTCGCGAGGCCCGGATTCTTGCCGACCGGATCGTCGGTATCCTTACACCGGTATGCACGCGCATCGAAATAGCCGGTTCGATACGCAGGGGCAAGCCATGGGTGAACGACATCGAGATCGTGTTGACGCCCAAGACCACCACGGTGCAACGCGAACGGGAGATCGTGGAGGGCGACATCTTCACAGCCCGTCAGGTTGAGCACTACGAGGAGTTGGTACGGGATCCAGCGTACGAGGCGGCGGTCCTGCTATTGGCTGAAACGGTGGTGCTGGGTGCGAAGATCTCCACGGCCAAGTATACCCAGATCACCATTGAAGGCGGCGTCAAAGTGGACCTGTTCACCGCCCGTCCTGAGAATTGGGGCTACATCCTGGCGATTCGCACCGGCCCGGCCGAGTACAGCCAAGGTCTTTTGGGCCGTGGGAACCGACTCGGCTTCAAAGGCGTCGATGGGATGTGGACGCGCAACGGTATGCCGGTGAATGTTCCGGAGGAGCGCACGGTGTTCGATCTACTTGGCATCAACTACACCCAGCCTTCAGACCGATGACAGCGCCGGTTCTTTGGGACACCTCGGCACACCTGACCAAGCACTGCGGTTGCCGGGTCACGGTGGCGACGGTCGGGCGGTATACACTCATCGCCTCGGAAACGGGATGGTGGCACCTACTACTTGACACGGTACTATTGGAGAACGGCTACTGCAAATCATTACAGGACGCGCAGCGAAGGGCTCAGGCCGCGGCGATGGTCCTTCACTCGACCTGACCAACAAACACAATGGCGAAGAAGAAGGAAGACCCACAAATGACACGGAGGATCGTAGGGTTCAAGATCATCCGCAAGGGCAAGAAGCAAGGCGTTCTCGTTACCCACGAACACCAGTACGTTGACCACTCCGGGGCGATCGTTCCGGTGGATACTCCGGGGCAGTTCCACAAGGTGATCCCGCACCCGGACCTGATCTCACTATGGGACCGGCTATCCATCCATTACGCGGCGATCACCGAACGGGAAGAGCACGACGATTCCACCATCGCGAACGAAGGGGAGATCGAACGGTGCGCAACCGAGTACCCGGTTTCGTCGATCCAATGGAAGGACGGGAAGAACTACACTGGCATCATGTTCCACGGGCACAAGGTTCTTTCCACCGGCGCTTCGTGCAACGCGCTCACGCGCCTGGTGAAGTTCAACGATGAAACGGAGCCTTACGAACTGGCCGATCAGTTGCAGGAGCTATCCGACGCGATTCGAGCCGAGGTTGAAGCCCTGTTGAACGGCAAGCACGCGAAGCCAGCGCAGACGAACCTTACCGACCCGGAGCAGCAGAACCCGGAAGAGGAAGAGGCGTGACCACCACCACACCAAGACGGGCGGGCTCAAAAGGTCCGCCCGTTCGCGTTCACAGTTCCTCTATCTCCCAAGGAGAGGGGTCCGGGTAGCGGCGCTTGATCCATTCCCGGAAGTTGCGGTCCATGGCTACCTGTGGACCCAAGGAAAAGCAGGACCAGTCCTCCGGTGGTTCACGCCATGACATCAACTTCACGTCACCAACCGGTACCGACGGCACGCGGATCTTGTTGAAGTAGACCGTACGGAAGGCGATGTTCCGTTCGTGGATGGTTTCGATCACCTGTTGGACCTTGTCCTTTTCCAGGACCACGGGCTTGTGGAGTTCGTAATCCAGCACCCCCGGACGACCGACCGCCTTGACCGCATTCTCGAACGCTTCCCGGTGCAGCCGTGACCGCCGATAATCACCGGCGCAATGTTCGTGGACTTCCATGAACGGCTTGAGCAAGTAGATGTCGTCATGGCTGTAAATGAACCGATCGCTGATGTCCGTTTGGAACACCGCACCGGCCAACTTCGACAAGGTGTTGAGGTTGCACGGGCCACCACCATCGGGGAACGGAAAGTGTTCGACATTGCGGATCCACCACGGCTTCCACCCCAGGATGAACACGCGGTCAATGTTCCCGTACTTGTGCCACGACCGGAGCGCGTAGCGTAGCTCATGCTCCCATAGCGGGCCGGGTCCGTTGGGGATGAAGAGGTCCATCACAACTCGAAGTCTGGGTAACGGATCTGCGCTAGAGATCGGATCAGCGTTCCAGTCTTGCACTGGTGGAATAGTACGGTATCCCGGTCGATCAGACCGAGCCGCGAAATGGTCATTGCCGGAGCCTTCCATACCTGCTGAATGGTACGCGCTTGCTTCGCTTGTGGGTACACGTCAGGCGCGGCATAGGTGTCGAACGCTTGCCCCTTGCCCTTTCCCCATACGCGCGAATCCGGGGCGTCCAATACCCCGGCCAACAACGGGGCACGCAATCGCCAATCCGGAGGATACACAGCCACGCCTGCAAGGTGCTTGGGTTGGCACAATGGCTCGAGGTGCCCCATGAACGGCGATTTGCAGGTGACGTACTCCTTCGCTATCGCACCGAACCACCCCGGCTTCAACGGAATGGCGTCCGGCTCGATCCACAGGACCGGACTACCGGGAAAGTGCTGTTCACAGTATTCGAGCGACCGAAGGAACAGGTGGGATGCGCTACCGGGATACCCGTGTTCGTGTTCGTCCGGGGTGCGAACTATTCGCGATCGGAAGAAACTCCGCTCTGTTGGAAGTTCGATACGGCCTTCGGGAACCTTATGGGTCAGCATCGCCACCAGATCGAACCCGGAGCAGTCGCCGCGCTTCTGTGTCGAAAGGAATGCCACCCACCGAAGCCAATGGTCAGCGATCAAGGCATCCTTGTGGGATACGCCAAGCACAGCGACAAGGCGTCTCACTTGGTGGCTATAATGTCGAACTGTGTTCCGCCTTCCACTCCGGCGATCTCGTACCCGCGAAGTTTCAGCCACCCGTAGATGTCCTCCGGTATCACGCCGTTGCGGGCCAAAGCGCCTAGATTGATCTCCAACACAAGGACCGGGTTGTGTCGTGCGATGGTCTGCCAAGCACCTTGCAGGATGGAGAATTCCAATCCTTCAGCGTCGATCTTTATCAGATCACAGGCGTGTAAACCGTAGCTATCAAGCGTGGTGATCTCCACGTCATTCCCTGACACCAAGTGAGCGGCCCCCGCGTTCGGACTTTGACTTACCGACATGCGTCCTGGTTGCGAGGACAAGCCCTTGTTGATGCACTCCACATGACCGTGGCCCTGCATGTTCCGGCTCAGACACTCAAAGGTCATCGGGTTCGGCTCGAAGGCCAGTACACGTCCGGTATCGACACCTAGCACAGCCTTCGCGTAGGCGTGGGTATGATCACCGATGAACGCGCCAACATCCACCACGGTCATTCCTGGCTTGATGTGCGGAAGGACACGCGGCAACAAGTGCCCGTCGAAGTCCAGCTTACCATGCTGCTCAACCCATCGGCTGATGTGGGTGTCATTGGTGAGCACCCATATTCCCCTGTTGGTTGTGCGGATCTGCTGGCTTGCGTCGGATGTGGTCATTTGTTCGATGGCTTTGGTGTGGTCTGTGACAGGGCGGTGGGACCAGAATTGGCGGGATGCGTGGTAGCCGAGGGGCCAATCTTCGCGCATCCGATCCACCCAAAAGTAGAGTTCGTGCTGAGCCTCCCACGCCACTACGCCCATCGCATTGAACTCACTGAAGGAGGTGTTCCCACGCTCGGCACACTCACCAATGTAATTCTCAACAGGAACGCCGACGTGGTCTTCGATCCACTTCCGGACCCGCGGGTACGTTGTCCGATGAACAATGAACGGGAAGCCCTGCATGAACTCGCGCTCACACGGCAATCCGGTAGCCCTTTGCGTAGGTGCTTGCCAGGGAACTTCCGAACCTTGATCGGTATACCAACTCCAAAGCCAAGCTGGTTTTCCGCCGATGAAAAAATCGGACACGTTCACGGGCTTTGCGAAAAAGACATCGCTATCGACGTGCATGATGTAGTCGGCGTCGGAATAGGTGTCGGCGTTGATCTTGACCCATTGTTGCCAATGATACCCGGCACCGGGCCAATCTTCGATCGAATGAACGTGAAACCGGGGGAACGGCCCTAGGTGATTCCGTGCAGCTGCGTTTATCACCGCCTCATCCTGCTTCGGGCAAACGATATGGATCGATCGAAATCCTTTGAGGTTCGCGCATAGCACAAGCAGCGACTGCTCGAACCATTCCGCATCCTTGGCGTAAGTGACGTAGAGAATGTCTGTGTTCATCGTGGGAAATTGAGAGCCTTTCGGCGGTTGTACGTGGCGAGGTCGGCCTTCTTGGGAGCCTTGTTCCGTTTGTAAAGGTTGTCGAACCGCGCCTCTCCGAATATCCAGTGCTTGTGCCGGAACATGGGGCCTTGGACCTTCACCAGCTTACCGGCTGCGGTCCAACGTTCGGTCCATTCGTCGTCGGCCCAATAGGAGAGATATTCCGGGTGGTACACGTAGCCCAGATCATCGTATGCCTTGCGGCCCATCACGGGAATTGTGCATAGGCGGCTCTGGTGTCCATCGCTGCACCAAAGGCACAGGTCGGTCCCTTCGGTGAACTGCGAACGGATGCGCTGATCGTACCCTTCCACCACCGGTACCATATCGTCCGACGCGCCAATGAGAATGTCCCAACGGTGCTCTGCGATGTCCCGGTTGACCGCGTCGATCTTACTGGCACTCTTGCCCCAAACTATCAGCATTCCGGGCAAGCGTTGGAACTCCCTCCGGCGGGCCACCATCGCGTCGTCGTCCAGATCCAGGCTCAACAGTATCGTGATCGGTCCGATTGCAAGGCGTTGGTACTCCTTTACAGTAGCGAGAAGTTGGTCGGGCCTTTCGCGGCTGGGGATGTGGACAAGGATCTTCATCGGGGCGAATGTATCGCAGGCCGCGCCAACGTAGGGGACAAAGAAATAAGTTAGGAAAAGTTTGCGCCGTCAAACTTTCGCCTACCTTTGGACCGTTCATCCGTTACACTTCACCGTTACACCAACTCAACATTTCATGGAAACCAAGGAACTGATCGCGATCATTGATGACGCCATCCGCGCAATGGAACCGTTGCCGCCCGGACACAGACACTACGCACCGGAGGCATTGCAGAATTTAACCCCCGCTCAGATGCTGGGGTTGGCGGACCACTACAAGGTTGAGCCGAGCTTCCCTTACAGCGGATCCAACCGGCTCCAAATATCTGTATGGGTAGGGCAGTGCGGCGTATCAGCAAGGTCGGCTGAAATCACCATGTCCGGCGTCACCCCCCGCGAACTCCTTAACGCCGCCAACACCGTAGCCCAATGATGACGCCAGAGACATTCATGGAGCGCCACGGCATAACCGGCCACGTCTCCACCATAAACGGCCCGCGCATCAACGTTGCCAAGGTCAACACCCGCCTGAAGCTCCGGGAGCGGCAGGGGATCCAACAGCGGGCGTTCATCGACCTGACCACCTACACGGCGCATTGCTTCACCTACGGATCAGGCCTAGCCCCATACCTGTGCAAGCAGGAGAGCCTTGACATTACCCGGAGGTTGGCACCGGTGGCACGCCTCGCCCGTATCGCAGGGGTGACCACTACGGGCCGCGCACCGGCTATCACGCAGGCCCGAACGCTGTTCATCGCCTTCCACGAGGCCGGGGTATCAGTTGTGGCCGAACCGCGCGGTATGGTGCTGGACATGGACCGGTTGGTACGCGCTGCCAGGGTGCCGTGGCTGCTATCAAAGGAGCGGTACGAGGTCATCCTTCGCCCTGAGCCGTCGAACGCTGTCTGGGGCCGCGAATTCGCATCGATCGCGGCCTTTGCTCAGAGGGTATCCCACCCGACCGAAGGCATGGCGATCGTTGTTCGCCCGTTCGGATCGGAATGCGAAGATCGCGTCATGGTATCACTGGCCACCGCCGCCCAAAACCTACTCGCCGAGGTGTTCGGCAATATCCCAGAGCCATGTCCAGCGTAGAACGCCAACTCACACCCGTACATGATGACGACCTGTGCGAAGAGTGCCGGGAAGAGGAGGCCGCACCGGGCCGCACCGTTTGCCGCCGTTGCATCCGTGAGCGCCAGGCAGAGGATCGACTTGACGAACTTCGTGAAAAATGACCACCATGAAAAAGACCATCATCCTTCTACTCGCTACGCTGACGCTAGGCGCATGCACATACCATCGGCCTGTTGCCGCAACCTCAAACCCGGTAGGCACCAAGACCGGCCGATCCACCCAGACGGTGTTCCTGGGGATGGCCTTCGGTGACGGAACGATCGAAGGCGCGGTGCGCAACGGTGGACTGTCCCGGATCTCCTTCGTGGACTTCCGCAACACGAACATCCTGTACATCTACCAGCGCCACACCTGCGTGGTGAATGGCGAGTAACCCCACCCCTAGCACAAGACAAGATGAGGAACAAGTATCCCGGCAAGTGTTACCGATGCGGCGAGATCGTCAGGGCACAGGAGGGACACTTTGAGCGGCACGGCAGAGGGTGGAGAACGCAGCACGCGACCTGTGCGATTGCTCACCGAGGCACTGACCACAAATTCGGCAAGGATAAAAACTCCGCCCTCGCCACCGGGGAAGACCAACCTACAACCTGACCTAATGTACACCAAGCCCACCAGCAAATGAGCACCAAGACCCCCGAAGAGATTGCACTGGCTAGATACCCCCTCTATA
>OFQV01000249.1_pt1 | contig 15145 bp, 19 predicted proteins | sample 1542971 | NCBI WGS metagenome assembly OFQV01 (sample SAMN07774229, study PRJEB24372) | wastewater metagenome | isolation source: WWTP Cannobio (Effluent) | place: Italy: Cannobio | collected 2016-01
CCGCAATCAGAACACCGCCCCGGTCACCTCAAGCCAACGCGTTCGCTGAACGATGGGTGCGCACGCTCAGTCACGAACTCCTCGACCCCACCATCATCTGGAACGAGCGACAGCTCCGGCAGCTGCTCGAGGAATACCTCGAGCACTACAACAGCCATCGCCCGCACCGAGGGCTCCACCAACGGGCACCCAACGACACCGCCGACGTCACCCCGATCGGCACAGGCCAGCCGATCAAACGACACACCAGCTGCGCCGGACTCATCAACGAATACCAATCCGCCGCCTGAACAGCCCCCGGTCAACCAACACCACCCCGGACGCCAGCTTCAAAGCGCCCAACTACGCAAACGACATCACCGAATCAGTTCGAGGTCGCCGTAAAAGGCACCGGATGACTTCTCGACACGAACAGGCGTACAACAATGGGCGGAAGGTGGTCGGCGAAGTGCGCTTGCGCCCGATCTGCCACATCCTTGTCAATCCGGCCAAGGTCGGGCTCGGGGTCTCAGACTGGCCAGACGCGGGTGGCGGGCCGGACCAATATCCGGTTGAATACCTTGGTCAAGCTCACAGGTGATCCGTGTTTGACCTTCAGGCATGGACATCCCAGACGTTGACCGGCTCCTCGGCGCGCGTCGCACCCGGCTACTGCACCACGTCCTCACCGTCCCACAGCACGCACGCACAAAGAGAACCGCCGTTCCTCCGCCCGAAATCAAGCCCACACGAAGTCCCGGAGCGACACAGTGGCTATTGCTAGTTCCGACTTGCTGACACCCAAACCCATAAGAAGCCAAACCATGAGAAACGCCAGTCACCACAGTACAGAGACGACGATCGGAACCGACTAGTGACTTCATTAATGCCGGACGAGAATGCACTCAAAGAGCGCATTGCCAAGTTCCTCAAGCACTTTGCCTTGCTTGACGGCGATGAAAAGGGAGAGGCGCAGGTCTTCCTAGACCGCTTCTTTCAGGCTTTGGGCCACGAGGGGGCGAAGGAAGCCGGGGCAGTTCTCGAAGATCGCGTTCGCGGCGAGGACTCCATCCATTTCGCTGACCTCATGTGGAACGACGTAGTCCTCTTCGAGATGAAGAAACGCGGGGAGGACCTCAAGAGGCATTACGCCCAAGCAGAGCGATACTGGCTCCAGAAGACCAAAGGCCGTCCCCGCTACGTGGTCACTTGCAATTTCGATGAGTTCTGGATATACGATTTTGAGCATCAGATGTATCAACCCATCGAGATTGTACCGACTCCACAATTGCACACTCGTTGGGAAGCCTTCGGGTTCATGCTTCCCAAACCTATCGAACCACTTTTCGATCAGAACCTCGAGGAGGTCTCCAAGTCAGCAGCAGGATCTATCGCCGATATGACCGCTTCCCTAATCGCAGCCGGGATAGATCGCCATCGAGCCCAACGGTTCGCGATGCAGTGTGTTACTGCGATGTTCGCCGAGGACACGGCTCTCCTCCCGCGTCACCTATTCACCCGCGCTGTCGCAGACTCCGTTGAGGGGTCCGCAGACGCCTTCGATGTTGTCTTCGGACTCTTTCGAGAGATGAACAGCCCCGGCAAGACAGCCGGGGGACGTTTCGAGGGAACCCCCTACTTCAACGGCGATCTCTACGCGGACGCTGCCGGATTTGCACTTCCCGAAGAAGCGTTGGTCACGCTTAAACATGTTTCAGCTTTGGACTGGTCCAAGATCCAGCCAGAGATCTTCGGCACACTGTTCGAGCAGTTTCTGGACGACGAACAGCGGCACTCTCTAGGCGCCCATTTCACCACTGCACGGGACATCATGCGCGTGGTCCGCCCAACCATCGTCGATCCGTTCGTGGAGCGGATCCAACGTGCTCGCACCCAGAAGACTCTTGGCGAGATCGAAACAGAATTGACACAGCTGAAGATCATCGATCCTGCGTGCGGCTCGGGCAATTTTCTTTACGTTGCTTATCGAGAGCTCCGTAAGATCGAGACTCTCATCGAAGAGAAGCGAAACACCCTGTCTAAGCGTCGGCGCGTCAGAACCGACCGCCTAGCTTTGGTGAGTCCTAACCAGTTCTACGGCATTGACGTCGACTCCTTCGCGATCGAGATAGCGCGCATCACGCTCTTGATCGCAAAGCAGCTCACGGCGTTCGAGCGGTCAGGCGTTGAGAACCCACTCCCGCTGGACAACTTGGACCAGAACATCGTCGTCGGAGACGCTCTGTTTGACTCGTGGCCGGAGTTCGATATCTGCATTGGCAACCCTCCCTACATTGGCCGCCGGCAGCTTGCGGGCCTACGTGGGCCTGCGTATGTGGCGAAACTCGACTCCGAGTTCCCCGAGGTCGGCGGCTTAGCGGACTACGTCGTCTACTGGATCAGACTCGCGCATGAGCGACTGTCAGGCGGAGGGCGAGCCGGGCTGGTTTGTACGAACAGCATCGCCCAGTCCTCAAGTCGGAAACACGGCCTGGACTACATCATTGAGACCGGTGGGACAGTCACCGAGGCTGTGACGTCGATGCCATGGTCGGGGAAGGCCGCCGTAACCGTCGCAATCATAAACTGGACGAAGGGGCCGGACGACAGGAAGCCAATTCTGTGGACGGATCGTGATACAGCGATCGAAGTCAAAGAGATCAACGGATCCCTGCGCCAAACCCTCGATCTGAGCGGAGCGAAAGGGCTCAAGTCCAACAGTCGACCGAAGGTGTTCTTTCAGGGACAAACTGTGGGGAACACAGAAGCGTTCGTTCTGACTACCGAGGAAGCACGCTCATTGACCAAAGAGGACCCTGCGAGCCGCACTGTTCTCCACCCCTACATCATCGGCGACGAGATCCTCAAGACCGGTAGGCCGGGCCGGTGGGTCATCGACATCGTGGCACCGGATGCGACTGCGGCGAGAGCCGTAGCGCCCGGCGCCTATGGTCGACTGCGTCTTCGGGCGCTCCCCGAGCGTGAGAAGAAGGCACGGGCCGAAGCCATCACGAACGCCGAGATTAGGAGGGAGCATCCAAACGCTCGCTTGAACTGGCATCATCGCAACTTTCTTGCCCGGTGGTGGCAGCAGTCATACCGGCGAGCCGAGCTATTCGACAAGGTCACCGAATCAGATCGGTACATAGTCATCTCTCGTGTCGCCTCCGAGAATCGTCGGCCAGTTTTTGCCTTTGTGTCCTCCGAGAACCGGGCCAGCGATGCTGTTCAGTGCTTTTCATTCGATGATGACTACAGCCTCGGTATTCTGCACAGCACTCCCCATCAGTACTGGTTTCTTGAGCGGTGCACCTTTCTGGAGGTCCGACCTCGATATACGCCAACCACGGTGTTCGACTCGTTTCCTTGGCCTCAGGACCCCGATCCGGGTTCCGTGCAATCTGTCGCGAACGCGATGCGCGTTGTTCTGGAGGTCCGAGCCGAGCTGACCGATGCCGGATTGTCACTCGCTGCACAGTACGAGTCTCTCAGCGACCCCGGGGTCAATCGACTTCGCAATGCTCACAACGCTCTCGATGAGGCCGTCGTAGCCGCATATGGTTTCAACGATCGGGAGGACCTTGTGGCGCAGTTGCTGGCGTTGAATCTCAAGGTCTTCGCTGAGGAATCGGTCGGCGGAGCGGTAACGCCACCCGGACCACCTCCAGGCGTCGGTGGAACCCGAACTACCGACTTCTTCTTCCCAGCGCCCGAACTGTAGGAAGCGCCGCATGGTAACCCCCATGCTCCTTTGCACCGCTCATGTCACCCCCCAATCCCCACTGGCGGCCACCTCAGGTCCCACACCGCGCTCGCGCTCGCGGTCCGACAGCTACGGGTTCATTCGACTACGCAACTCAGGAGAACCAACAGCTCGAATGGCCCTATTGCACGCAGCGTGCTTGTAGTGGTCCTACGTCCGGTCGACCCGCTTGACGCCATGACCGGCTCTGCTCATAGCCACTACGGAGACCAATCACGCGGTTCTGTGCGACGACAAAACCTCCCGGCAAGCGTTCTCCAGACGCCACGACAACCCACCAGAGAGGCTCTTAGTACCCTGACCTGGCTACCCCCACCGGATTCCACGTTTATCAAGTGAAGTGAGCGGCTAGCTTCCACATCGTCTCAAAGCGCCGATTTCCAATCTGATAATCCCCGGATGACTTATCAGATTGGATGCGTCACCGACAGGTTCCGGCATGAGTTCTCGATAGGCTTCGGGCATGACGATCCAACCGCCCAAAGCGGCAACGACGGGACAGAAAGGGATCGGGTCGCACCAGTCGGCACGGTCACTCAAAGACGAATGGCTGACCCCACCAGCGATCATTGAAGCGACCGGACCTTACGACCTTGACCCGTGCTCACCGATCGTCCGACCGTGGAAGACCGCCGCCCATCATTACACGATCGAAGACGACGGGCTTTCACGCCTCTGGCACGGCACAGTCTGGTGCAACCCGCCGTACGGACGGCAAACATGGGTCTGGCTGTCACGCCTAGCCGAGCATGGTGACGGGGTCGCTCTCGTGTTCGCCCGGACCGAAACCGCAGGGTTCGCCGAAGAAGTCTGGGGGAAAGCAGATTCCCTGCTGTTCCTCCACGGCAGGCTCCACTTTCACCATGGTGACGGTACCCGCGCCAGAGCGAACGCTGGGGCACCGTCCGTTCTCATCGCCTACGGCGCAAACGCTGTCGAACGTCTCGTCGCCTCCGGGCTCGAAGGTAGCCTTGTGCGAACGTGGCTGTAGTCTTGCATGGCGCTCGGCTACGTTCGGGAACGTGCACCCCACCGAAAGGCAACCCATGAGTTCCGAGACAACCGCACCCGCCGTTGAGATCACCCGCGAAGGTGACTCGATCTGGGTGAACGACACGAACGGCATGATCGGACGATGGACACTACGCGGATGCTCGATCCGCGACGAGGCCGGCACCGTCGTCCACGGCGTCAGGATGACCCGGACCGGTTTCGCTGTCGCCATGGCAGCAACCGCAGGCGGACAGCAAAGCGACTTCCGATGAAACCCTTGACGATCGCCGCTGATATGGATGGCACAACCAGCGAGTTCGTCGACGGGCTTCGCCAGCACGCTGTGACCATGGGATACCCGCCCGAGCAAGTTGCCCCAGCGCCAACACAATGGCATCATCACGCCGACTGGCAGATGACCCCAGAGGAATGGAGAGACGTGTTCCATGACGCGGTCGTCCGCGGAGACATCTGGGCTGACCCTGAACCTGTTCCCGGTGCCATCGACGGGATCAACGCTCTCGCCGACGCTGGGCATCGTATTGTCGTCGTGACAGCACGGACCGGGTTCGGTGTTGAAAAGCGGACAACCACTGAAACTGCTGCATGGCTAGATCGGCACGGCATCCGTCACGAGGGTCTGCATGTCACTGGGGAGAAAACGTCGGTCCCGTGGGATCTGCTCGTCGACGACGCCGAACATAACGTGAACGCAGCGATCCGGGCGGGACGTCAAGCGTGCCTGTTCGGAGGGACATGGAACACGACGTCGGAGCACCAGCGGTGGACATGGGCCGAGATCGTTGGGTACTTCACATGAGTGTCGTGCATGCACTCAAAGCCTGTGGAGGGAAGTCGCTCACTGTCCGGTGCGGAGCGCACGTTTCGTACCCGGCGGACGGGTTCCTCGGCGGGGTCGCGTGCGTCTGGGAATCCAAGGTCACATGCCCCTCATGCCTTTCTAGGGCTACCCCGCGTGGACCGGCACCTGCCGCCAAACTCAAGCTCGGCCCTCCCGCCCGTGGGGCGACTCAAGACCCGGAGCAGTCGCTGTTCTGACCGTCCTCAGACCCACACCATGGCGATGAACGCTGCCCACGCGCCGACAGTCCCGACTACGGCGACGCGCAGTCCGGTTGTCTGCCTGCTGGCTGTCCGCCCGAACCGGTGCGTCCACAGCCCGCCAGCGCACACGAGAAACGCCGCCCAGATCATGTTCGGTACCCGGGGGTCATCCTGGATGCTTCGATGCATGCGTACAGGTCAGTGGACCGAAAGTGTTTCCGTCTGTCGCGGGTGACGTGCCGAGACGCCCGCTAGCACCGAGTTTGCGGATCGTTGCCGGGTCCGCCAGAGGCGGGCGATCTGCCGCTTCGCTAGTTGTGATCCATGTGAGGTCTGACATGGGCCGGAGCCTACCGTCTAACGCGTGCGGCATCATGGGTCCATGGGACCGAGACGTGGCAGAACCACCGTCCAGTCGACAGGCGGTTCGTTCGCGCCCGGCGGCACCGGGAAAGGGGCGTCAGCGGCACAGGACCGACTCAACCAGGTGCGAACTCGTCCGTTCATTCACACGGTCTCGATCCCGGTCGGCGAAGACTCCGCGCTGCTGAAGAAACGGCTGGATGCGGTCAACAAGCGACTCAAGAAAATCGGTGTTCCTCCGCTGAAAGTGACCCCAGAGCCGGGTCTCGACGATGCTGGCACAGCAGTCACGAACTACCGGATCACCGGGGCTGTCCCGTCCGGGCACGGTGCTGCCGGTGAAACCCCAGTCCTTCTCGTCGAATGGCCAAAGAACGCCGAAGTGCCGACAATCTCCGTTCACCCTGGGATGAACCCGGAGGACGAACCGCTGCGTCTCGGCAGCACTTACGAAGCGTCGCTCGGAGCGAAACGCACACCTGACGGACGGCTGCATTGCGATGAGTGCGGAACGAACCGGAACCGAAATCAGGTGGTTGTCCTTCGCGACGCTAACGGGGAACTCGCCCAGGTCGGCGGCGAATGCGCCAAACCGTACATGGCAGGATCATGGGCGAACACTGTCGGACTCTCGAACGAGATCGACGCTCTCCGAGGTAACGACGGCGGCTACGCGTACGACGCACCACCGGTACCTGTGCGGGTGGCTGTCGCCCAAGGGCTCGCACTGTCCCGAATGGTCGACCAGCGGGAGGAAGAAAGCGGAGTGTGGGGCAAACAACTCTGGGACCACGAGAAAGGCGGTTACGCCGACGATCTCGCTATGTCCCCGGAACGCGAAGCGTACGAAAATCTTGACGTTGACTCCCCAGACGTTGACCGGGTACTCGAACACATGCAGGCGACAGTCCCCGACTCGAACAGTGACGGGCTCCGCCGCTGGCAGCAACGGATCGTGCTTCTCGCTGGCGCAGAGAACGCGGCTGGCAAGCGGCAGATAGCAGACATTTTTGGGGCTGTCCGCGGTGCCGAAGCGGCACGCAAACGTGCCGAGCGCGAAGCCGAACGGGACGCCCAACGGAAAGCCGCGGCGGGATCCAAACACGTCGGGGTGATCGGCGAACGGTCAGACTTGACAGCCAGCGGCCCGGCGACGGTCACACGGGTGAACTTCGGGTACACGAGATACTACGGCGGCGTCAAAAAAGACACCTATTTTGTGACGTTTCGGACTGCCGACGGCGACATGATCTCATGGAGAACCGAGAAAACGAGGGGACTCGACGAAGGTGACGAAGTGTTCATCACCGCGAGGGTCGCTGAGCATAAGCCGCCTGATCTGCACAGCGACCATCCGGTGACCACGGTGAAACGTCCGACATTGAGAGACCCGGACGGGAACACGATCTGACCAGCCCGGGTCACACAGGGTCAGGCACCGTCCGTGTCTTACTGCCCTCGGTTTGCGGGGTCTCCGGCTGGAAAATGTTCGCCTTCCACGGAGCGTGGACCTGCACCTCACGTCTTCCGTTCTCGGCAGAAACGAACTGTGTGTTTGCGGGCTCTGCTGCTGTCTGCTCAACCAACGTCCGGTATTCCTCATCTGGCAGGCCCTGGATCGACTCGACCGGCCTGCGCAGGACTCGTGACGCTGCTTCGAGGTACCCTTGCGGACCGTTCGGGTTCGACCATATCTGGATGGCGTAGTCGGCGCCGTCCTCACCTCGCGAATCTACAGAGAAGACGGCCTTCCCAGAGTAGGTTTCCGGCGGTCCGTCGTCGCCTCCGGTATCCCAAAGGTTCGCTAGCCCACGGTTGATTCGTTCGATGTGAAGTTCAGCGAGTTCAGGGGATACGGACCGGTCTACCCATTCGCCGTATCGAGGGTGAGGCTTGATCGCTCCGGCTGCGCGGAGCGCCGCGTCGGATTCAGCGTATTCGGCTTGGTGTATTTCCTCGGGGGTCGGGGTGCCGTACCCGCGTCCGGTCGCTGCACTTGTCCCCGATGATGTGCTTGCGGGCGCGAACGAACCGCCGGTCGAAGCTGGCGAAGTTCTACGTCGAGTGGTCATGGGTCTATGATGCCGCGCCTGTCAGGTGAAGCATCCGCCTGTGTCGCAGCCCTCGGTGTCCTCGCCGGCCGACGAGAACAGGTCGGGTTGCGCTATGTGGATGGCGTCGGAGAGACGACGCCCAAACCTGGTGAGGTACACCTCATCGCGTCCGAGGTCGCCGCGCTTGGCGATTAGGGCGTCCTCGATGGCCTGTGCCTCGGCGAACTGGCCGGGTTCGTCGCGGCGCATCTCGGCCCATGATCGAGGTGACTGGAATGGACAATAGAAGCATGCTGACTTGCCCGGGTTGGGTAGGCCCGCGTCGGCGATGACGGTGAGGCAGTCGGAGCGCGACATGCCGAGATCGATCAGCGGGTAGGCGGCGGTCTCGGTGGGCACGCCCGTTCGGCGCCCGTTCGGCGCCCGGCTCGTTCGATCTCGTCGGTGCTGATTCCGATGGCTACCGTGGCCGGGTTGGTCTTGGTGGCACCGTTGGCCCGGAGCCATTTACTGACGGTCTTAATCTTCCACTCGACGGTGCATGACCGGTTGCCGGGCATCCCTGCAGGCATCCGCACCGGGATCGAGATAGAGCGGTTGTCGCTGGCGAGCGAGTGTTCGAGCAGGGTAGGCCATCGGGTGCCGTCGCGGCGTGTCCGGTGGATTTCGTGGACCGGCAACCCGCGCTCGTCGGCCCACGGGATGAGCACGTCCCGCAGGTACGCCATCGTCTCCGGTCGTTCGGAGTCGTCGCCGACGTTGGCGAACACGGCGGCGTCGATGTTGAGTCCGAGCTTCCCTTGAGCGGCCAGGACCACCATGGCGGTCGACTGGACACCTGCCCCAAGCGAAATGATCTGCAATGGCTTGACGGACGGTGTTGCATTCGAGTTCATCATGCGAGCCTACCCGCCTGGGACCCTAAGCTGGTAGGTTCATCGTATGAGCATCAGGTCTGAGTACGAGAGCGTGAGACGGCGAGCCGATCGGCTCGCCCGAGAGCGTGAGGTCCGATTCCCCGGAACGCCGCTGCAGGGTGCTGTGAGAGCCGAAAACGCAGAGTTGATGGTGGTGGTCGGTCTCCTAGCGGTCTCCGTCGTTGGGGTAGTGTTCGTTGCCGTTTTAGGAGGACTCTCGGCATGGCAGACTGCCCTTCTAGTGTTGGGGTCGCTGTCCATCGGGGTGCTGTTTCCTGCGTCCGCGGGTTCGTTCCCTAACCTTCCTTCCCTGGTGGCGCTCGCCATGGTCGTTGCCATCATGGTCGTGTGCGGTTGGACGTCCCCAATACCCAACGTGGTTTCCGGGCTCTGGCTTGGGGCATCGGCTAGCGCTTTGCTTGTTTCCGTGGTCGCCACACGAGCCGCATCTCGTCGCATACGCGGAGGCGCAGACTTCCGCCCATGAGCATCAGGGCAGAGCACATGGCGTTGACCTCCCGCCAAGAACAGATCGCCGGCACACACGCGACATCCCTCACGATCTCCGCGTCAGCCGAAGGGCGAGCGTTCGACCCGAACGAGATGACTAAAGGGGCACCGCTAGCGTTCGTTCTGCAAGCCGCCGAAGCCTCAGTGATCGTCGGAGGTTCCGCTGCCCTGGCACAGTTTTTCGGTTACCCGGCATGGGTTTCCGGTCTCGTGTCCGCATTTGTATGGGTATCGGCGGCGCTGTTCCCGATCACCAGCGCCCAGGCTCTCAACGCTATGCGTCCTTCCCGTTCATGGGCCGTGCTCGTTGTAGCCGCAGCCCTGGTCCTGTTCGCTGTGGCAGCGCAGACGCCAGCCCTGCTCGCGGCCGCGTTCATGGTGAGCGCTGCCATAAGGTCTGGGGTCTCGCTGGCGGGCGTCCGCTGCCGGAGCCAGAGCTTCGTACCGGCTTCGCACGGAGATGACTGACACACCGGGCGCCTAGCGGCTCACGTCAGTCGATGGCGTACGCTGTAGACCCAACCTTCATGCTGGTGATCGCCTCAATACCGTGCTCACGGAGCACGTCGAGAGCGTCCTGCACGCCTTGCGGGTAGTTGCTGGCATCGAGCCCGCTCTCGCGGAGAAGTACACCGCAGGCAAGCGTTTCGTTTCCGGCGTCCCACAAAGACACTGCCGACTGGACTGTCCGGTGGGGCAGTTCCGGGTCGGCAGCAGAGATCGCTTCGACGAGTGCGACCATGCGCTGATCGTTGACCAGGCTGGCGACAACCGACTGGTCGGACCCCATTTCGAAGGTCACCGGGAACCGGTTAAGGAACGCTGGCGGGAGCATGTCAGTATCTTCGGGGTTCCCGGTTGCGAACACGATCGTGCGGGGATGCGCTGCGAGGGTCCGTCCGTCGCCGGTATCGAGCGTACGCTTCTCGTCGAGTAGCGAGTAGAGCGCCGAAATCATCGACTCTCCCCAGCGTCCGACGTCGTCCAACACGATGACGTCACCGTCGATCACAGCCTGTCCGAGATGCCCGAGAACGAGCTTGTAGCCGTCACCGTCCGGGACCCATCCGCCGATGACGCTGGACGGCTCGTGCCCGGACTGGCAGGTGATGACCGTTGCTTTCCGGTCGACGTGAGCCGACGCTACACGGATGAGGGTGGTCTTGCCGGACCCGTGCGGCCCGATCAGGAGAGCACCCATAGTGCCGGACATGAGCCCGGCGATGAGCGGCACGTCAACAGCGCCGCCGATGGTGCGGGCGTGGTAGGTGCCGCCGTTGACACCGGGAAAGGTGAGCGGGGCGCCGTACGGGTCACCGGGGAGCATCCCGTCAGCGTCGACGGTGGCGCTGTGCTTTGGCGTGGACGGGTCGGTGACATCGAAGAGCGCACGAAGTGCCGAAAGGTTCGTGATCACTTCAACTGCGACGCGACCGTTGTGGTAGACGTGGACCTCGCGTCCTGACGTCAGCGCTTCGCGGCACATGGCAAAGCCGCCCGGGAGTGTCGACCTGTCGATTTCGTACGGCGAAGTATCCATGTGCACCACCGTACCAGCAACCTGGGACAGTCTGTCAAATGCGGGTTTCGTCACAGCATGGTGATACTGTCAACCCCATGGAAACGACCGGCACCCCAGACAAAACCGGAAGCACACTCGCCGCCCACATCGCCGGATTCCCAGTCGACGTGTTCCGCGACGCCGCATGCCCCGACAACGCTCTCGCCTGGTGCCTCCCCGACACGAACCAGGTGTACCTCGGCGAGCGGTTCCCAGGAGACATGGGCACACGCTCCGGGCGCCGTACCAATCCGCACACGCTCGGAGCGCTCGCACACGAAGTCGCGCATCTCCGCGCCGGGGATTTCAACGACCGTGCCGAAGGGCTCGCCCCCAACGAGGCCGAGTGGTTCACACTGTTGGAAGAGAAGCGGATCGAACTGCTACTCACCAGGACGCCGCAGCACGCATGGCTGGCGTTCCCGATAGCGAACATGGTTCTCGACATGATCACGCCGACCGACCCGGTATCGCTCGCCGGACGGATGGGCGACCCTGCGTCGGTCGCATGGATGCTGCTACGGCTCCCCGAAGTGGCACGCCCGATGATCCCCGATGACGTCTGGGATGCTCTTGGTGAGCACAAGGACCGGGTCGGGCGCCTGGTGCGCATGCTCGCAGTCGCCCCACGGGACACGGACCTTCAACGGACGGCAGCGATCGAACTCGCCGAAATGTTCCCGGCGCCGCCATCGTCGTCATGCCCGCACTCGGACCCCGGCGAAGGCGGAACCAGCGACGGAAACGCCGGCAGCCAGCCTGTGGATAACTCTGAGGGCGACCCCGCCGAAGGTGACGGCGCTGGTGCAGGCGCCGAACCGAACTACGACGCCGCCGAAGGCTGGCTCAAACACGTCGACCAGCCGTCACGAGAGAAAGCGGCAGATGACGCCGGGAACGGTACCAGTTCCGTCCCGGGTGACGACCAGAACCCGTCAAGCAGTACCGACAAAGGGCACCTGCACCATTTCGCTGGCGTTGACGTCGCTGCCCGTGCCATCACCGTCGCCACCCGGACACCGACCCGTGAAACTCGGGTCGCTCCGCCGGGAAGCCCGAACTTCGGTCTGACCGTCCAGAACAAAGCGGCTGTCGCAGCCGGACAGACGCTGACCCGGGCGAACGCTGCCCGTCCGTGGGCGACCACCCGGATGGACCCGACGCCCGTCAAAGTCGGTGTCATCGCCGACGTATCCGGGTCAATGTCCCAATACGGGATCACCGCCGCTAACGTCACCATCGGTTTGGGCCGTGCAACGGAACGTGCCGGAGGCGACTGTGAGATCGCTGCGATCGCGTTCAGCGACACGCCCGGGGTCCTCTGCCGGTTTGGGGAGGGATTCGGTGCTCCCGCAACACATGTCGGAGGCGGCTCGGACGGGGCGCTCGACGCGACCATCGAAATGTTGAGCATGTTCAGCGAAATGCAGCGACCCGTGCCAACGCTAGACATGATCGTGATGATCACCGACTGGGCTGTCCCGGCAGCACCGAAAGTCCGCAGTCTCCTGGACCGGTCCGGCATCCATTGGGTTGACTGGGGGCACCGCCGAAACCCTATGGGACTTCCTGGTGCTATCGCTGCCCAAATCCGGTCTCTGAGATAACCCGACCCTGAGTGTTTCTGGTACGGTCGAAACTATGGATACGGACATTAAAGAAATGCTGCTTGGGGAGACCCCCGGTACGACCCTCATGCGGTACGCCAAGGACAATCCCGGAACGTTTCCCGAGCTGGACGCGCTCGCCAGAATGGGGACTGGCGGCGGGCGACACAAGGACAACTTCGCTCATTCCGCGCAGGTCGCTGATCAGACCACGTTGACGTCGGACGGGAACGTCGGCGAAGACATGCTCGTCGCTGCCGCAGCCGTTTTCCACGATGTCGGCAAGGCCCCAACCCGACGGTTCAGCGGGAAGAAGGTGACGTTCCACCGGCATGAGACCGAGTCCATCCGGATCGTCAAGAGCCGTCTGCGCCTGTACGGGTTTACTCGCGCTGAGGTGTCCGCAGTAGCGCGTGTCATCCGTCTAGCATCACGAATCCAGGCGATCGGAGACCCGTCGGACCATGCGGTCCGCGGGCTGCTAACGGCTGCGGGCAACGATGACGATCTGCTGCGTATGGGGTTCCGGCTGGCACGCGCTGACGTCACCTCGAAGAACGCGTCCACCCGCAACCACGTCGAAAACGTCGTCCAGTCAGTTTCCGTAGCGATTGGGCGGCTCCGCCGCGCTCAGGCCCACGCGGCGTTTCGTCCGCCGATCGACGGCGGACGCGTCAGCGAAGTGACCGGCATCAACCCAAGCCGAGAACTCGGTGAGGTAGTCGAAGCGTTGACGGACGAAGCGCGCCGCCTTCACGATGCAGGAACGCCGATGAGCGTAACGGACGCTGAAACTTTCGTGTCGGAGTACCGGCAATGAGCGCAGTGCCAGGGGTCGCAGCGTTCGCAGCTTTGTTCGACGCGTCAAGCAAGTGGACGCCGACGGACACAATCCGAACAGCAGAAGGGGCCGTCCGCTTCCGCACTTTCCGGCACGTCAACAGCGCCCTCCGCCTATTTGTGCGCACCTACCCAGATCGGGTACTTTGGATCTCAATGAAATCCCCCGGATTCAAAGGGAAACAACCGCCGTGGGAGTACGCCATGGGCGATTACACGATGGTCACTGTCACTCTCGATGACACAACAGAGCATCTGCGAACCAGCGAACGTTGGACCAAAAAGTGACCAGCCACGGCTGCTACGTTCACGGATGACCTCAAGGAGAACCATGAAGATCACTGCCGTAACGATCCCGCCATGCAACGGCGCTACCCCCGGGCCTGTCCAAGTACGCATGAACCCAGCGATGGTAGTCGTCGGCTCTCCCGCAAAGAGTCTTGACGGGCTGTTCAGGGAACTCGCCGACGTCGCCCCGGCAACTGGCGAGCAGCCCTACATCGTCTACCTGCCCGTCCGTATCCCGCCAGCCCCATGCGGACTCGCTATCTCTGCAGGGGTACTCGAAACAGCAGGGGTCGTCCCGGACGGAGCGACAAGCCAGTACGCGTTCTGGGGTGCGTCAGACGGCAAGTCGGTCACTATCCCGACGCCCGATGCCGAACCGGACGACGAAACGGATGCCGAGCCCGGCAAGGCTCCACAAGCCAAGGCCCCGCCCGAACCGGCGTTCACCGGAGGTGCCCGCCCTGTAGTCTGCCCGACCGGAACTCCGGGAGCGCAAGCCAAGGACATCCAGATCGAGACCATCCGCGAACTCATTGACCTTCTCGCCGGAAGCGAGAGCCGATGACACACGTCGAGCATTTGGAAGCAACCGGGTGGGAGCGAACAACGATCGTTCCCACCGTCCAGTACGCCAACCGGACGAAACGTCATGTGGTTTCGTGGGACGGGCACACAGCCGAAATCTGGGGCGGTCTTGAACCGTCCGCTGGGGAGGACATCGGGATACTCCCGTCCGGCGGCAAGATGCTAGGCATCGTCGACGTGGACGGCTACGGGGATCTGTTGGCTCTGCTCGACAGTCTCTGACATCCCGCCTAACGACGGCGGACCAGTCAGCGACTCACCGCGACGCGAGCGCCGTGTTCTCACTGCACGGATGGGCCGACCATTTCATGCGAAATGGTGGACGTTTCCATCTCGGACTGACGGCTCTGGCGGGTACGTGTTTGTCACCTCGAACGCTGATCCGACTGCGTACAGCAGTATCGAGTGGGAACCGGCGCCCCTGTAAATGGGCTGCGTCCTTCCTCGTCACAGAACCCGGAACAGCGCTCCCCCGATTTGAGGAAACGAGCCCGACAGAACGTCAACCGGCGCAACATCTACGGACAGGCCCAAGTGGTCCGCCTCACAGGCACAGGGATAGCCCGCGTCGCCCGTACGTCAACCCACAAAGCAACCTACTGTCTACCCTGGAGCCGACG
>OFQV01000250.1_pt1 | contig 15128 bp, 18 predicted proteins | sample 1542971 | NCBI WGS metagenome assembly OFQV01 (sample SAMN07774229, study PRJEB24372) | wastewater metagenome | isolation source: WWTP Cannobio (Effluent) | place: Italy: Cannobio | collected 2016-01
CCGGGAAGCGTGTGTGGCAGTTGTTCTAAGACGACAACTGGAGCCCACAATGGCTAAATCTCTCACGTCGGTACACACCGACCTTCTCGTTTCCATTTTTCCCCGCGCCGCCACGCGCTACCACGGCACCGCCGCACAACTTGTTGCCGAGGGCCTGATACCCGACGGCTTCGAGTGGCCGAACAAGGCCAGCCGAACCTCGTTTGAAATGGGCAAGTTCACCCACTGGCTGAGCCGCTGCCGCCCTGACGGCATCAAAGGCCCCATGAGCGTGTGGGTCGAAGGCGACTACTGGCGTTTGCAGCGCAGCTTGAGAGCTGACGAGGGCAAAGGCTGGCAAGCTGCCCAGCTCTACGAAAAATCCATGGAGTTGGCCGAACTCATTCGCCGCAACACGCCCGAATGGCACCGACTGTTCAGCCGGGCTTGGGAAACCCGCAAAGACGCCAAGTACCAAGCCTTTCGCCTGCAACTGCTTGGCGAACCAAAACGCGGGCGCGGACGCCCTGCCAAGACAGCCACCACACAAACCCAAGGAGCAACAGCATGAGCAACATCACCCCATTCAAATTTGACAATCACAGCGTTCGCGTAATCACGGACGAAAACGGAGAACCGCTGTTTGTCGGCAAGGACATCTGCGATGCATTGGGTTATGCCGACCACGTTAACGCACTAAAGCAGCATTGCCGTGGGGTGGTGAAACGCCACCCCATCGCAGACAACTTGGGGAGGATGCAAGAAACCCGCGTTTTGACCGAACCCGACATGATGCGCCTGATTGTCAACAGCGCGTTACCAGCCGCCCAAGAATTCGAGTGCTTGGTGTTTGAGGAAATTTTGCCAACCATCCGCAAGACCGGAAAATACATTTCACCCGGCGCAGAAAAGAAACAAGACGCGCAAGACGCCTTCAAACTGGTCCCCATGGTGGTGCGCGCCGCCCGCGCCTTGGGCCTTGACCGGAACGCCGCCGCCATCAGCGCCAATCAGGTGGTGGCCAAGATGACCGGCACCAACGTGTTGCAGCTTTTAGGCCACACCCACCTGGACAACGAGACGCAAACCCTGTTCTTTACCCCTACCGAATTGGGCGAACGCATGGGCATCAGCGGGCGCAAGTTCAACATGCTGCTGGCCGAGGCGGGTTTGCAAGCCAAGAAAGGTGAGCACTGGTGCCCCATGGCCACTGCCGAAGGATTTGTGCGAGTGCTCGACACCGGAAAGCGCCACGGCGACGGCACCATGATTCAGCAAGTGAAGTGGTCTGACGCCGTTTTGAAGCTGGTAAAACAAGCCGCGTAACCGCAGCACCCACATGTCCGCCCACCCGCTCACCGCCCTAGCCGACAGCCTGGACCCTGATCCAGACTTGCCCGTGGACGTGTGGGCGGACACTTACCAAGTCATCCCCAAAGACTCCGGCGCCAACGAGTACGGCAAATTTCGCACCAGCCGCACCCCGCACGCGCGTGCAGTGATGCAGGCCCTGAGCGACCACCACCCGTGCAAGCGCGTGGTGCTCATGGGGGCCAGCCAGATGCTCAAAACCCAAACCGGGCTCAACTGGCTCATGGCCAGCATCCACCAAAGCCCGGCAAACTTCTTGTGGATCCTGCCCACCGGCAAACTGGCCAAACGTGCCAGCACCCGCATTGCCAAAAACATTGCCGCCGTGCCCGAAGTGGCCGAGCGCGTTGCCGCTCCGCGCTCGCGCGACAGCGTGAACACGCTGGAAACCAAAGAGTACATCGGCGGCAGCCTGTTTATCGTCACGGCCGGCGCAGCCGCCAACTTGTCCGAAGTGCCCGCCCGGCGCGTGCTGTTTGACGAAGTGGACCGGGCTGAACTGAACGTGAACGGGGAGGGTGACCCCGTGGCGCTGGCCGAAGCCCGCCAAACCACGTTTGAGCGCAACCGCAAAAGCTACTACCCCAGCAGCCCGACCATCAAAGACGAATCCATTGTGGAACGCCTGTACCTGCGCGGCACCCAGCGCCACGCCCTTGCAGACTGCCTGCACTGCGGCGAGGCCCAGCCGCTGGAGTTTGACCGCCTCATGGTCTCTGACGACGGCCAAAGCGCCCTTTACCCCTGCATGCATTGCGGCGCGGTGCACACCGAGAGCGACAAGCCCCGCATGTTCGCCCGTGGCGCGTGGTCCGATGGCGTGGGGGGTGACGGCGAAACAGAGAGCTTCACGATCAGCGGCATGTTTCTGCCCTACGGCTGGCTGCCCTGGATCGCCCTGAAGCGCGAATACGACAAAGCCAAAGCCAAGCTGGACGAAGGCAGCGAAGAGGCCATGATTGCCTTCTACAACACCCGGCTGGCCAAAAGCTGGGAGCGCCAAAAAGAGCAAACAAAGGCCGAGGAACTCATGGAACGGGCCGAGCCCTACAAGCTGGGCACCTGCCCGGCGGGCGTCATCAAGCTGACAGCCGCCGTTGACACGCAGGCCGACCGCCTGGAGATGATGGTGGTGGGCTGGGGCCGCGGGCTTGAGGCTTGGATTGTGGACCACCAAGTGGTGCGCGGCGACCCGGCAGACCTGCAAACCTGGGCGCGGCTCGATGGCCTGCTGCAAACCCGCTACCCCCACGCCTTTGGTCAGACCCTTGGCATCAGCGCCGCGTTTGTGGACTCAGGCGGCAGCGCCACCCAAGAGGTGTACAACTTCACCCGCACCAAGCGCCACCGCCATGTGTACGCCATCAAAGGAGCCAGCAAACCGGGCCGCCCCATACTGGGCAGCAAACCCAGCACCGTCGAAATCCGGTGGAATGGCCGCACCGAACCCAACGGCGCGCAGCTCTGGTTTGTGGGCACCGACACCACCAAAGACTATTTGGCCAACCGCTGGCGCGTCAAGACAGGCCCCGGTCAAATTCACTTCAGCGCGCAACTGCCCGAAGAGTTTTACCGCCAGATCACCGCCGAATACCGCGTCACCCTGTGGAAGCATGGCCACCGCGTGAGCCGCTGGGAGAAAAAGCAAGCCGACCGAAACGAAGTGCTTGACCTGATGGTCTACAACACCGCCGCCAGCCAATACTTGGGCCTGCACAAACTCACCGATACCCATTGGGACAAGTTGGCTGGTGCGCTCAACCCCAACCAAATCAGCCTGTTTGCCACCGAAGAACCAGAAATAAGCATAAAAACCCCCGTTCCCGCACAGCCCATAAGCGTAATTAGCTATCAAAAGAATAGCATAACGCCACCCCCACCAACCAACGCTGCACCACGAAACGCGCCCGCCCGTACATTCAGCCGAGATTGGTAACATGCCCGACAAAACCCCCGACCTAGCCGCCCTCATTGCAGCCGAGCCCGACCTTGTAGACCGCATTTTTGACTACATATTTTCGGAGCCCGCCATGGCAGCGGCCATGCAAAGCCGTGTAAAAGTTGGCGACACGCCGATACAGGCCCTCAAAGACTCCGTTCGCGCAGAATTTGCGGGCGAGCGCCATTACATAAAAAAGAGCAACTCGCGTGCCAAGCAGATTTTGGCGTTATTCAACCACCGCAACGCCACGGAGGTAGCCCGTCGCCTCGACATCAGCCGAGCCACCGTCTACCGCACCATCAAGCAGTCAGGCGGAAAGTAAAAACCGTCTCAATTTTGCTGGAAATGAGACAGCACCGGGCTTACCGTGACCACCTACACGGCACAAACGCAAAACGGCACCCACCATGGCATTCACCCAAACCGACCTCGACGCAGTCAATGCAGCCGTGTCCTCTGGCGAACTCAAAATTGAGGTTGCCGGGCGCATGGTCATGTACCGCAGCATCGACGAACTCATCAAGGCGCGCGACATCATCAGCGCCGAACTAGCCGCCACAGCCACCGCCAGCACAAGCAGCGTGCGCCGGGGCTCCTATCAGGTGCGCTTCTCCACTGCGCGGGGCTTTTAACCATGGCCAGCCTCGCCACCACCCTCATTGACCGCTTTGTCGGCTACATCAACCCCAACGCAGGCCTGCGCCGCCTGCGCGCCCGCGAAATGCTCACCCGCGCCTATGAGGGCGCAAGTCAAAAAGACGGCTGGCGACCCCGGCGCAGCGGTGCCAGCGCCAACACCGACCACCTGGCCGACGGTGCCATTTTGCGCACCCGCGCCCGTGCCCTTGTGCAAAACGTGCCCTACATTGCCCGGGGCCTTGAATCACTGGTGTCCAACACCATCGGCACCGGCATCACCCCGCGCAGCCTCTCCACCAACGCCACGGCGGTGGACAAACTCTGGAACGAGTGGGCCAAAGTGTGCGACGCCGATGGCTGCTCAGACCTTTACGGCCTGCAAGCCCTGGCCTACCGCGCCATGGAGCAAGACGGCGAAGTATTGATTCGCCTGCGCGCCCGCCGCCCGGAAGACGGCCTGCCCGTGCCCCTGCAAATCCAAGTGCTGGAGATTGACTGGCTGGACAGCTCAAAAATGGGGGCCAACGGCTCCAACACCATTTTGAACGGCATCGAATACGACCAGCTGGGCAAAATTGTTTATTACTGGCTGTGGGACCAACACCCCGGCGAGCTGGTCTCAGGCCGCCGCGCCAAAACCAGCAGCTACCCAGTGCCAGCCGAGCGCATCATTCACCTGTACGCCCCCCAGCGCCCCGGTCAAGGCAGGGGGTTTACCCGGCTGGCCCCGGTGATTGCTCGCGTGCGTGATGTGCAGCTGTATGAAGACGCCGAACTGCAGCGCAAAAACTTGGAAACCCGCCTGAGCGTGTTGGCCAGCGGCGACGTATCCGCCATGAGCATGACCGAGAGCGAAGCCCAAACCACCGTGCGCAACACCGGTGAGCTGGGCACCCTGGCCAGTGGCGGCATCACCCAAATACCCAGCGGCGTGAACCTGACCGTGGTAGAGCCCAAGGCTGCAGGCGGGTATGTCGATTACGTCAAGTACCAACTGCACCTGATCGCCAGCGGCATGGGCGTCACCTACGAAATGATGACCGGCGACGTGCGCGAAGTGAATTTTTCCAGCGCCCGCGTCAGCATGCTCGAATTCCGCCGCAATGCCGAGCAAATGCAGTGGCTCACCCTGATTCCGCGCCTGTGCGAACCCATTTGGCGCGCCTTTGTGGACGCTGCCAGCATGGCCGGGGTGATGAAGGCCAAAGACTACGGTGTGGACTGGTCCACCCCCAAGTGGTCATACGTCAACCCAGAACAAGACGTTAAAGCCGACCTTGCCGCCGTGTCGGGCGGGTTTACCAGCATCAGCGAGATTTTGCGCCGCCAAGGCTACAAGCCCGAGCTGGTGTTTGCCGAAATGAAGCGCGACTTTGACCGCCTGCGCACTGATGGCACGCTGGAGATCATGCTGCAGCTGCAAACCAACCAAGCCCCGCAGGCTGGGGCAAAGCCGCAATCAGGCCCAGCCGCCTGATTTGAAACTATAGGAACCACCATGACCGACATTACCGACAAAGCCTACGACGGAACAGCAAGACGCCTTGAAGACATGGGAGACGGAACTTACGCGCTCGTTTCCGCCACTGATAACGTCGCCTATGCAGAAATTATCGACACCACAACAAGCGCAACATACAACTACCATTGCGAAGCGCAACCCGGTACCTTGACCTCTGCAGCTCTGTGGCGTATCTCCCGCCTAACTGTTGCCACAGGCGTTGTTCAATGGGCTGACGGCAATTCCGCGTTCGACAACATTGCGGACAACCGCGCTACCACACAGGTGTACTCATGAGCTTTTTATGGGAACTCGTTAAGAACAAGGTTGTGCGTTATAAAACCGACCCTGTCACCGGGGGGAACACATTAATATTGGCCAATCCAGCAACTCAGGTGCCGCTGAACATCGGTATTGCAACAGTATCGACGCCGACAGGATTCCGGTGGACAGACCACGGCCTTAATCTCAAACGGTGCTTGAATGGCGTTGTGCAAACCGACTTCCTGATTACGGATTTGGTCCCGACTCCGACAAAAACCTACTACGTAGACCCGTTGGCTGGAAACGACGCAAACAGCGGCCTTACAACGGGCTTGGCCCTGGCAAAATTGTCTACTGCGCTTGCAAAGGCTGATGTCGATCAAATCATCATCACTGGCCTGACATCGGATTACATCGCGCTTGGGGCAAAGGGATGGAACAACACGCAGCCTACCCGCAGCGTGTCGGTGATAAATCGCACTGGATACCGTTTTATCTCTTGTGACGCAAGCGCCACGCTCCCAAGCTGGACTGTCAACGGCACATACTCAAACGTGTATCAGTCAAGTGCTGTCACAGCCGCCAATGGCCGAAGCGTCACAGACATGAGCACCAGTGCGTACCTGACCTACGTGGACAAGTATGGCGTAACACGCACATTGAGCAACCAGCCCAAAAGGTATAAGACGCTGAAGCGCGTTGCGAGTCTTGCGCTTGTCGCGGCAGAGGCCGGGACTTATTTTCACGACGGCACCTATCTGCAAGTGCGCCCGCATGACGATAGGGTATTGACCAGCACTACCACAATGCTGGCAACAAGTGACAGCAATAACGGACGCATGCCAGCCGTCAGCAGCGCCACAATTTACGCTGAAAACATTGATTTTGTGGGCGGATACAGGGCCTTCCTGGCGTTGCACGCCGATACCGTAACCGGCCACATTCTGGCGCTTAACAACTGCTCGTTTCAGGGCGCAAGCACAAGCGGCGGGTTGATGATTGAGTGCGCGGCCAAGGTGTATTTGTACCGCTGCGGAACGTATGACAATTACCAGGATGGTTTTAACTATCACGCTGCCGGAACAGACGCCGCAACTGAAGCGGATGCACCAAGCGTGCTTGAAGTTGAGTGTGTGGCTTACGGCAACGGCACGACAGGCAGCAGCGGCACCAGTGACAACGCAAGCACCGCGCACGAGTACACCGAGGTCATCGGACTCAATTGCGTTTACGTCAACAGCGACGACGCGCCAGTTGCGGACATCAACAACGCACAGCGCTGGATGATGGGGTGTCATGTCGGCGCGGCACTGGTGACAGGCTCTGGCAGACAAAACATCAAAGCCGCAAACACCGCAAAAATCTGGCTCGATAACTGCCACGCTGAACTTGGAGCAAATGAGCGTTGGCTGTCAGAGACAAGCACCAGCACGATATACCACTACGAGAGCGGAGCAGTAGCAAATGCCTCCGGTGGTGCAGGCGTAGTGCGGGCATATTTAGGCTAATTCACATCCTCTCTGCACGAGGCCGCTCAAAATGTCGCTCTTATCAGCAACACTCGGGCGGCTTCTTCCGGGCTACAAAACCGTCAACCAATGGGCTGTGATTTACAGTCAGATCATTGATGGCAGGCCAATCTGCCAGAAGACACGGGCCAACCGGCGCGGCGCTCTGAAGCATGTCCTGGCAAATTTGGGTGGTAGGACTATTTCATCGGTTCGCCCGCATGAAGTGTCGGCCATGATTCAGTGTATCGCAGCCCTGCACCCTCAAACCGCCAAACGCGTGCTGTTTGAGGTCGAAGATCTGTTCAACGAGGCCGTGAATTACGGCTGGATAGACCGCAATCCGGCTGGCTCAGTCAAAGCGCCGGTTTGCAGAATCCAGCGCAAGCGGCTCACACTTGAGCAGTGGTGCGCCATTCAAGGATACGCAGTCGAGCACATGCAACCGTGGGTGTCACGCATGTTGATTGGCTCTGATTACCGGGCAACGCCGCAGCGACCTGTGCAAGATGCGTTTCTCGGATGTGTGGGGCGGGCACCTGCACATCGAGCAGGCCAAGACGGGAACCCGATTGGCATTGCCTCTGGCCCTGCGCCTGGACGCAATCGGCCTGACACTTGGCGCGGTCATTGATGATTGCAAGAAATACGCGGTGGGCCGCGAGTTCATGCTGCGCAAGCACAATGGCGAGCAACTTGGTGATGCGTCATTGTCAACCCGCTTTGAGGCGGCCCGTGAAAGCGTTTTTCCAAACGTCGTCGGTGTACCCGCGTCACTGCATGAGTGTCGTTCGCTGTCTGAAAGGCTATACCGCGCCCAAGGTATCAACACCATGGTGTTGCTTGGTCACAAGCACCAAGCAATGACCGATGTCTATAACGACGACCGTGGACTGAGCAAAGGCCAGTGGAAAACATTGACACTGAACTGAAATACGGCAATCTGTAAAAAGTACGTTTCCATTCGGTAAAAATCGTCCCACTTTTCCTAAAAATGAGACAGCAAGCCCGGCAAAGTGCCGGACATGCCAGCACAAACCGCAATCCAAACCCGCACCGCAGACCTGCCACTGGCAGGCCTGCAAATGGAAGTCCGCAACGTCACCCGTGCCGACGCGAGCGCGGGCGAAGCCGCCCCTGCAGCCCGTTTTGAGCTGGTCTTTACCACTGGCGCACCGGTGCGCCGATTTGACTACACAAACGGGCGCTACTACATCGAGCAGCTCGACGTTACCCCTCAAGCCATCAACACCGAGCGCCTGATTCGCGGTGCCCCCCTGCTCAACAGCCACAGCGCCTACAGCCTCGAAGACCAAATCGGCGTGTGTGACCAGCCCACCATCAGCAACGGTGAAGGCGTCGTACAAAGCCAGCTCAGCCGCCGCGAAAGCGTGCGCGGCATCGTGCAAGACCTTGAAGACCGCGTAATTCGCAACGTCAGCGTGGGCTACGTGCGCGACGCCATTGAAATGATCGCCCCGGCTGAACTTACTGGCATGTGGACCTACCGCGTCACGCGCTGGACCCCCATGGAAGTCAGCCTCACCCCCATTCCTGCGGACATGGACAGCCAAGTTCGCAGCGTCGGTGGCCGTCTGCAAGACGCCGCTGGCCACGAGGTGCGCAGCTACCCCTGCGCCATCACAGAGTTAACGCCCACGGTGGGCATTTCCGCCGCAACCCCAACCCCAACCACAGAAGGACGCTCCATGCCCGGAAACATCAACGCCGACGGCGGCACCACCGCCACGGCCCCAACCCTTGCGCCCGCAGCCCCCGCTGCAACGCTCCCCGCAGCCACTGCCCCCGCAGTTGCCGCACCCGACACCCGCGCTGCCGACATTGTTGACCTGTGCGCCCGCCACGGCGTAGCGCAATTGGCCAGCGGCATGATCCGCGCTGGCAACACCATCGAGCAAGCCAGTCGTGCCGTGCTGGATGAACTTGCCCGCCGCGACAGCGCATCGGGTGGCCACCGCAATGTGGGCCGCATCGAAACCGTGCAAGACGAAATGACCGTTCGCATGGCAGGCATTGAGCAAGCCATTTTGCACCGCGTAGCCGCCAGCACCAAGCTGGACGACAATGGCCGCCAATACCGGGGCCTGAGCCTCATCGAAATGGGCCGCGACTTCTTGGAAGCCCACGGACAAAACACCCGTGGCCTTGACCGCATGACGCTCGCCAGCCGCATGCTCAACTTCCGCGCCGGTGGCCCCATGGGCACATCTGACTTCAGCACCCTGTTCGCCAACGTGGCCAACAAGCGCCTGCGCAGCGCCTACGACGAAAACGCAGGCACTTACGCCCTGTGGGCACGCCGGGCACCCAACGCGCCGGACTTCAAAAACATGAGCGTCGTGCAATTGGCTGGTGCGCCAGACCTGCTGCAAACCAACGAAGCTGGTGAATTCAAATACGGTGCCATGACCGACGGCGGAGAAACCTACGCCATGCTGACCTATGGCCGCATTGTGTCCCTCACCCGTCAAGCCATCGTCAATGACGACCTGCGCGCTTTCGAGCGCATGGTGTCCGCCTTTGGCTTCGCCGCCCGCCGCTTGGAAAACCGCACCGTTTACAGCCAGCTCACCGCCAATGCCAACCTGGCAGACGGCGGCGCACTGTTTAACGCCACCGCAGTCACCACCGCAGGCGGCCATGCCAACCTGATCACCTCCAGCGCGCTGGCCATCGGCACCCTCACCACAGGCCGCACCAGCATGCGCCTGCAAAAAGGCCTGCAATCCGAAGAGCTGAACTTGGCCCCAAGTTACCTCATCGTGCCCGCCGCGCTGGAGCAAACCGCCTACAACCTCACCAGCGCCAACTACGTGCCAAGCACCAAAGCGGAAATCAACGAATTCCGCGCCGGTGGCCGCACCGCCGTCACGCCAGTGGTTGAACCTGTGCTGGATGCCAACAGCTCTACAGCTTGGTACTTGGCAGCCAGCAACAGCCAAGTGGACACGGTTGAATATTGCTACCTGGACGGCGCAGAAGGCCCGGTCATCGAGTCAGAAATCGGCTTTGAAACCGACGGCGTCTCCTACAAATGCCGCCTCGACTTTGCCGCCAAGGCTGTGGACTATCGCGGCTTGTTGAAAGCCACGGCGTAACAGCCGCCACCGGGGCTGCACACCGCCCCGGTAGACCAACCCCTTAAACCTTGGAGTCACCCAAATGATCACATTCAAACAATCCGGTGAAACCCTCACCCTGACCCCCGCCGCCGCCGTTGACAGTGGCATTGGCTACCTGTTCGGCGCAGGCCTGTTCGGCATTGCCGTTAACGATGTTGCCATCAGCACCGCTGGCGAATTTATCACCGAAGGCGTCGTCACCATCGGCAAAACCAGCGCGCTGGCAATCTCTGTTGGCGACCGCCTGTTTTGGGATGCCACGAACAAGGTCGTCAACAAAACCACCTCCGCGCAGCAATGCATCGGTGTGGCTGTTGAGGCTGCAGCCAATCCGTCAAGCACGGTGGTGATGAAGATCGGCCAATACGTTCCAGTAGCGACCTAAGCCAGCCAAACCCTGAGACGGCACCCGCACCATGGCCACCGCACCATTTGCAGCGCGCGAAACCCGTTTAAACACGGCTGTTTTCGCGCACCTGGCAAACACAAGTGCAACCTTGGGCGGTGTTGCAGTCACGGGCATTTTCGACAATGGCTACAGCGCGGGCAATGTGGGTGGCATGGGCATTGCCAGCACCCAGCCCACGCTCACCCTGCCCACCGCCAGCGTGCCCGCCAACCCGGTTGGCGTGACGGCAGTGGTGGCCAGCGTCACCTACACCGTGGCCGAGCACCAGCCAGATGGCACGGGCGTAAGCATGCTCTACCTGGAGCGCACCTCGTGACCACAGCCTTAGCCACCATCGTGGGCACCATCGTCAGCACGCTCTCGGCGGCCACAGCGGTGTCAAGCCAAATCTACCGCGCCCGCATGCGCCCCATGGCCGCACAGCACACCGATGCCGTTGTGGTGCGCATCCTCTCAGCCACCCCTGAGCGCATGGAGTTAAGCGGCGCGCCGATTGACTTTACAACCCAAATTGCCGTGGAGTGTTACGCCCGCAGCGCCACCACCACGCCAGACCTGGCCGCCGACACTTTGCTGGCCAACGTCTACGCCAAGTTAATGGCCGACCCCAGCTTGGGCGGCACCGTGATGGACCTCAACCTGACCGGTATTGATTACGACTTTGATGCCGACGCAGACAGCACCGCCTGCGTCACCCTCATGCTGCAGGTGCGCCACCGCGCCAGCAGCGCCACGCTTACCTAAGGCACCCCATGACAAAAGTTCCCAAAGCCGCGCCCGGTACGCTTGATGCGCCCGAGACCGGCCCCACTGCACAAGCCGCGCCCGCTGCCCCGACCGCAACCCCGCCCGATTCCACCCCCTCAGCCGGTGGCAGCTACCTGCGCGACCCCGTTACCGGCGCGCTCACCCTCATCACCCCCTCTACCGTACAGGAGTAATCCCCCATGGCAACCCGTCTTATTCGCAACACCGTCGTCCTGCTCAAATCCGAAGTCACCTACGGCACCGACCCCACACCCACAGGCGGCTCCAATGCGATGCTGGTCAGCAACCTCAGCATCAACCCTTTCAACGTCACAGCGGTAGACCGTGACCTGATCCGCTCCTACCTGGGCGCGTCTGAGTCGCTGCTTGGCTCGCGTTATGTCGAAATGAGCTTTGACGTTGAGCTGACGGGATCCGCGACGGTAGCCGTTGCCCCCGCATGGGGTCCGGCACTCTTGGCCTGCGCAATGGCCGAAACCCTCACCGCCGTGACCCGTGCAGACTACACCCCGGTCAGCTCTGCCTTTGGCAGCTGCACAATTTATTGGTACGACGACGGCCTGCTGCACAAAGCCGTCGGCGCACGCGGCGCACCCATGTTCAAGCTCAATATTAATCAGCGTCCGGTCATGAGCTTCAAATTCTTGGGCCTGTACAGCACGCCAACCGTGGTCAGCAACCCCAGCACCACGCTTACCGCGTGGAAAACCCCGCAGATCATCAGCGAGGCCAATACGCTTGACCTCACCTTTGGCGGCACCCACAGCACATCCATCGCCCCGGCGATTGCAGCGGGCACGCCTTACCCGTCCCAAGGCATCGAGATTGATCTTGGCAACAAGGTTGATTTCAACCCGTTTTTGGGCGGCGAGACGGTGGACAGCACCAGCCGCACGGCCACCGCCAAATGCACGCTCGACCTCACCGCCACGCAAGAGGCCGCCTTGATCGCGCAAATGGAAGCCGGAACCCTGCAAACCGTGGGCCTGAGCCATGGCACCGTCAGCAACCAAAAGGTGCTGGTGTGGCTGCCCAGTGTGCAAATCACCAATATGCAAAAAGCCGAAGCCAACGGCAAGCGCGTGGTGGCCTTGGACCTCAAATGCCTGCCCAGCACCAGCGGCAATGACGAGGTGCGAATCGTCACCAGTTTCTAAGCGTTTTAGAGCTGCAGCGCAGGTAAGTACTGCGCGAGCAGCTACTAAAACAATAGCAATCAAACACGCAAACCGAACAAATCGCCATGAAAACACTTTCCATCAGCAACACCTCAGAAATCAGCGTCAAGTTCACTTTGAAAGAAGGCGCAGTCAACAAGCTGTTTGCCTTTACGTTCACAGCTGTAAGGCTCGACCAAGACGAGATTTCGGAGCGCATGGATGACAAAAACAAAAAAGTCAAAGACTTTATGGCCGATGTCATCACCGGCTGGAGTGGCCAGCGTTTGGTGCTGGAAGACAACGGCGAGCCAGCTGCTTTCAGTGCCGAGGCACTGGCCATGATGCTCAACGTCATGGGCGTTGCCGGGATTTTGTTCGCAGCCTACCTCAAAGACTGCGGCGCGAAAGAAAAAAACTAGCGCAGGTTGCCCGCGTTTGGGCAACCGGAGAACTCTATACACAAGGGGCTGACGATGCACCGCAAGAAAAGTTTGATGAAGCGCTTGCGGCATTTGGTTTGCAGCAAGGCGAAGCCGACCAGATCGCGCAAGAGTTTTGCTACCTGTGGCCCTGCAACGTGCGCACCTATGCCATTTGGCACCGCATACAAACCCAGTGGCGCAGGGACGGCATGGGCGAGCGCACCGGGCTCGATTACAGCGGCGTTGAGGTTTACCTGCGCTGTGTGGAGCGCATCCCGCCCACAAAGCAGTGGGCAGAAATTTGGGCCGGCCTGCAAGCCATGGAAGCCGCAGCGCTTAACGCATGGGCGCAGCAGGCACGTGACAAAGCCAATTAATCTGACAGGTGCCCCGCATGGCCAGTAACGAAGTAAAACTACGCCTGTCGGTTGACGGCGCAGCCCAAGTGGTGGGCGATGTGGACCGCGTGGGCGACAAGCTGGGCACACTGGACAGCCGCGCCCGGCAAGCAGCCCAAGGCGCGGACACCCTCAAAACCGCACTGGGGGCCATGGCCACCATGGGCAGCGTTTACGCCATGGTCAAGATGGCCGATGCCGTCACCACCCTCAATACACAACTGCGCCTGTCCAGCAACAGCGCAGCCGAGGCGGCCAAAGCCTACACCTCCCTCTTTGACATTGCCCAAAAGGGCCGCGTTTCGTTTGTCGAACTGGGCACCACCTACGCAGCCATTGCGCGCTCTGGCAAAGAGCTTGGTGTGTCGCAAGAGCGCTTGCTTACCGTCACCCAGTCCATCTCTCAAGCCATGACCATTGGCGGGGGCAGTGCGGCAAGTATGCAGGCCGCCCTGGTGCAATTGGGGCAGGGCCTGTCCAGCGGCGTATTGCGTGGCGAAGAACTCAACTCCATCATGGAGCAAACCCCGCGCCTTGCCAAAGCATTGGCGGACGGCTTGGGCGTGCCCATTGGCAAACTGCGTGAGCTGGGCGCAGCCGGGCAACTCACAGGCGAGCAAGTCATTGCCGCGTTAGAAAAAGCTGGGCCGCAGCTTGCAAAAGAGATGGAGAGTGCAACCCTGACGGTTGGGCAAGCGTTTACCGTTTTGACCAACAGCGTGACCAACTTTATTGGCATTGCCGACGCAGCCAGCGGCGCGAGTGGCACGCTTGCCGGGGCGCTCAAAGGCGTGTCGGGGTCTATAGACACGGTTGGCAAGGCGATCAAAGAAAACGAGACTGCTTTCGGCCTGATCACCGGAGGGCTTGCCGGGGCCGCTACTGCTGTGGGCCTGGCCCTGCTTGTCAAACGCATTTATGAGGCTCGCACGGCTGTTGTGGCTTTGGGTGTGGCGGCAGCAGCCAACCCGGTTGTGCTCGCCATTGCCGCCGTTGGGGCCGCCGTGGGCACCATGGCCGCAGCAGCTGACAAGTTCACCAACAGCGCGCAAGGCATGCGGGCGGAAATCGGCAGCCTGAACAACTCCATTGCCAATATCGACGCCACCATGGCCAAAGGCGCGGACAAAGAAAGCGTTGCAGCCCGTGCCAGCTCAGCCATATTGCGCCAGCAGCTGGTCGAAAAAAGGGATGCCGTTGCACAAAGACTGGCCATGCTTGGGCAAGTGGAGGAGGGCGAAGGCAGATTTTCGCAAGCGATTGATAAATTCAACAGGGAGAGCGCCAAATCAGAAGAGGAGCTAATTGCCCTGCGTCAAAAAGCATCCGGCGTTTCTGCTGATTATTTGCCCACGCTGGAAAAGTATCAAACCCTGCTGAAAAATGGCAAGCTCGAAGAAAAAGAGTACGTCGAGCTGGTCTCCGCATTGGCGGTCAAGAATTACAAAAAAGCCGATTCGATTAAGGCCGTGATGGCCGCCAAAAAAGAGCTGAAAGACTACGACGCCCACGTTCACGAGTTCACGAAGGGGAATTTAAAGGCAATCGAAGACGCCGAAAAAGCCAACGCCAAAGCCCTTGCCGAAGTCGCCAAAGAGCACGAAAAATACATAGGCACGCTGGA
>OFQV01000251.1_pt1 | contig 15095 bp, 11 predicted proteins | sample 1542971 | NCBI WGS metagenome assembly OFQV01 (sample SAMN07774229, study PRJEB24372) | wastewater metagenome | isolation source: WWTP Cannobio (Effluent) | place: Italy: Cannobio | collected 2016-01
TTTCAACAAGATAATTAGTTACGCCACCTATGGCAGAACCTGCTGTCTTGATGGCTGAACCAATAACACTAGGTACAGCACCAGCGATAACACTAGGTGCAGCCATAACACCAGCAGTACCCAGACCATACAGAGCACCAACACCAGCTTGTTCACCAACACCTTCAGTCAATGACTGATTAGAATCAATGTTTTGTTGTGTAGCAAAATTTTGGGCAAGTTGCCCAACACCACCTTGAATACCTTCTTCAATTGGTTCCTTGAGAATATTGCCAGTAGCAGTCTTCAAACCAACTTTACTCAGAGGGTTTGCTTCAAATGGAGCAACCAGCTTACCTGCCAAGATCGCAGCAGGAGCAACCCACGAGGCAGCTTTCAAAGCAGTATCGTTGGCCAGTTGTTGTTTCTCTTCTTGGCTCAAGTCGGTACGACTGGCCAGCTTCTCCATAGCAGCAGTGGCTGTCTGTTGATAAGCACCACCAGCTTCCATTGCACCAATGGACAATGGCACAGCACCTGTAGCCATCTTGGGTGCTACACGAGCAGCAGCTTCAGTAAGCAATCCAGAGGCACGACCAGCAGTTGTACCAGCCAAAGTGATACCTTTGGCGATAGGACCAGCAGCAAGTAGGGAACCAATACCTTGAGCAGTGCCTGACATGAATGTGGTGGAATCATCTGTGGCATTACCCACATCATCCAAGAAATCATTCCCAATGCGCCGTAACCCTGCCATTGTTGGATTACTGCCAGCAGCAATCTCTTGCTCCATTGCTTGAGTATTGTCACGATTAGACAAGCTATTTTTTATAGCCAGAATCTGATTACGATTTTGTAAAGTATCAGACTCAGTACCTGCCACTATCTTGTTAATGTTGCCCATTGCTTGAGCAGCATTAACACCTAGGTTTAAGGTTGGGAATTGGAAAGAGGAACCAAGAGCACCAAGCCCCACATTCACACCGCTATTCAATGTGTTTGCTGCTTTGTCAATGATGCCTAAACCAACATTGCCAACACCTGCAAGACCATTCACTGCACCTGACATGATTTCAGTCACGGTGTCACCAATAGCACGACCCGGACTACGTTCAACAGCAAGTTTTCGTTGAATGTCCGAGGCAGCATCCACCATGCCATTATTCAATTGTTTGGCAGTTGCTTCACCATATTTCATTGCCAATTGAAATGGGGTGAGCGTTCTTAGCTCATATTCCATTGGGGTGGCAGAAGCAGCACCAACATTGTTTTGACCACCAACGACAGCATTAGTGTAATCAGCTTGAGTAGGCATACCCCCCAAACGTGCTTGTTTTTGTATAGAAGCTTGAGCTACTGCTTTCTGCTTCTCTTCTGAAACACTACCACCAGAGTATTGATTCAACAGTGTTTGAAAGTCAGACATGGTATTCCTGAAAATTGTGGGGGTTTAGCTCCAAGCATAACCCGATAAATGTGAAAAGACCCTGCAACACTCAAGTTACAGAGTTTTTTTGTCTAGCTACGTTACCATGAGCCTGATGCAGAAACTGTTGCTTTACGCTTCAGTAATTCATCAACCCTACGTCTGCTTTCCAGTACATTTTTTTCCAGTATTGGAAGTTGTGCTGCAAAACCCTTGTTGCTTTGCAATCCTTTGGCTCGTTTGTATAGTTCTTCAGCAGCAGTCTGTGCTTGAATAGCCGCAGCAACCGTTGCATTCTCAGCATCAATATCCTTGTTGGCTCTATAGGCACGTAACGTATCTTTGTTTTGATAACGTGCAATGTCTTCTGCCAATTTTGTATCTCTGACAACACGACCATCACCAAGTTTGGTTGTACTACCCGGTGTGAACCAGTCAATCTTGGTAGTCCAATCGTTGCGTTCGCTATTGCGAACAATCATGTCAACAGCTTGGGCAGGAGTAACACCTGTAGCTCGTGTGATTGAATTGATTTGATCAAGTACACGACCAGAATCTTCACCCGCCAAAATACCTTTAGGACCAGTAACAAGATTTGCAACTTCAGCAGCAGGGGCATTATTGTTGGCGTTAGCCTCAATATCTTTATACAACCCTGTTGGATCGTTTGCAACTTTCTGAAATGCGTTCTCAGTAACAGATTGTTCCAAAAGACGTGCAGCCATAGCAGGTGTTCTGCTTTCACCCGCAGGAGGTGCTTTTGCATTGCTCAAAATGGCAGGAACATACTTACGTGTTTCTTCAGGTAAATAGCTCAACCAAGCATCAGGGTTGCCTTCCCTAGCTGCAGAAGCAATAGCTTTACGAGTAGCACCGGGGCCAGCGTTATAAGCAGCAAGGGCTTTATCACCAGAGCCAAACTCTTTGAGTTGTTGACTGAGATATGCTTGTCCAAGGGCTTCATTGTATTTAGCAGCTTCTTCATCCTTAACAGGATCACCTGTTGCTTTACGACTGAAGAGTGCAGGATTCCAAGGCAGTCCAGCCAATTTTGCAGCTTCTGATCCAGTCTCAGGCATTATTTGAGCAATGCCTGTTGCACCTTTAGGACTGGTTACTACGGAACCGTCGGCTTTAAATTGCTTGCCACCAGACTCTTGCTTAGTCAAAGCAGACCACAAATTAGTTACCAAATTAGTGGTAGCTAATGGGTCAGCATTAGCTGGAATAACATTTGTGGGGTCCACATCAGCTTTAGTACCAAATAACGTACCAAAGTCTCCACCCAAACCTTTTTGAACCAAGGCAGCAACTTCAGGGTTTGGAATGGCAGCAAGAGCTTGCCGTGCACCATCAGGGCCAGCAACATTCTTTTGAATGTCTTGAAGCAATACCAGTGCAGCTTTCCTGTTTGCTTCGTCAGTGTCTGCTTTTGTATTGGTAATGTTGGTTCGTTTGGCTGTCACAAGACCACTGGCAAGATTGGTTTGTACATCAGCAGGTAAATCAGCAAAACCACTCAAGTCTTGCCCTGTAGCTTCAGAGAACAGCTTATTCACCAAAGGTCGAGAGGCATCAGAAACTACATTGGTATCCACCTTGCGTGTATGCCCATACTGATCTTCCAGCAATCTCTGTGCTGCAGCACTATTCTGACCTTGCTGTGAAGCAAGCAACAGAGGGTTCAATTCTTTACGATATGCAGCCTGTTGTTGGTTTGTTTGGTTCTCAATCAAACTAGCAGGACGTTTCATAATATCAGCCAGAGCTTCAGGAGAAGCATTGGCTGTATTGAAGCGACCAGATTGAATATCTGCCTGCAGTTTTTGAGCATCGGTATATGCAGCCAATTGCTGTAGAGCTTGTTGATCCCCAAACTGTGTCAATGCAGCAGATGCACCACCAGTACTAGCAGCAAGAAGTTTTGCTGCAGCATTGATACTGTCCTGTGGATTACCCAGATTAGGGGCGGCTACATCACGCCATGTAAGTTGAGCCATGATATTCCCTTAATTAACCGTTGTAAGCTGGCAGTTTGCGACGAGCAATTTCAGCTTCAGTTTCTTCCTTGCTAGTCTCATTGAATGAGCCAATACGACGCAGCTTGTTTTCCAAAGTATCGTTGTAAGACTGGGTTTGATTACGCATATTGGTATCAGCAATATTCTTGGCAGACGAGAATTGCTTGTTGGCCAAGTCCAGAGATTTTGCACCCATATACAAGGAACCAAGGGAATTCAATCCTTGCAGGCCCAGAGCAAATGTAGGCATATTCATACCGAAGCCTGAACCAAGGGAATTACCTGCAGAGCCTACTTCCCAATTGGACATTCCAGCATAGCCATTGTTACCACCAAGCTGAAGACCTTGAGCACCACCCATACCCATAGCAGGTGTTATACCCTGTCCACCAAGGCTGTAGTCAAACATAGGTGGAGGAGGAACTTGACCCATAAGGTTCAAATTAGGTTGACCCCAAGAACCCATTTGTTGTTGTGCATTCGGCACAAGAGAGTAATTAGTCATGCTGTGTGTCCTTATTGATCAAGGTAAGGGAGTGCAAGCTGTGGAGCAGGGAAGTCTTCCACAAGTTTGATGGAGATTTCGGCAATCTCATTGCCAGTCATTGTAGTTCTACTGAGAAACTGTGAGGGAGTTTCTGCAGCATAGCGCATTGCATCAGTGATTGTCTTTGCATCAACACCCGTGTCTCCTAACAGTTCTTGCATGAGCAGGTTAATTTCCTTCAGAGCAGTGTTGGTTTCTTCCAGCAATGCTTGAGTCTCGGCATTCAACGTCATTGCCTGACTCTGCATGTAGTTGCCGTACTGTTGGATACCACTCATAGACATCCGAATCAGGTTGTCTGCTTTGGTCATCTCTGTCCAAGTGTTAGCCAAACTAAATGGACCGTTTGAACTCATTGCATTGATGGCAAGCATTGATGCAACAAAGCCAACAACCCTGCCGAACTCTTGACCGAAAGCACGGATCGCAGCGTTGGTGATCATACCAGCTACGATGGCAGCACCTACAGCATTAACGATGGCACCAGCCACAATTGCTGCAGTACCTGTAAAGCCTAATGTAGCTCCTACTGCTGCATTGGTTCCAAATACTCCTGCTGATTCTGGGCCAATGTAGCCTGTATATACAGCAACAACGATAATGACAACGACAAGAACAATTTGAAAAAAGCCAGTTGAGTACCAAGGAATTGTCTGTTTGTCATAGTAATTGACTACAAGGAATGAGCATTCCAAACTGAGTTGTGTTCTACGAATCAAGGTTAAATCCTTGAGTACAGTCTCAGTTAAAGGAACGATGAAACTAGAGTTTTCATCTGTGCTGGCAATAACAGTTGTTGCTGGAGTAGTTGCAGTTATCCCTTGATACACATTATTAATGTGAGTCAAATCAAAGAACTCATACTCTACCCAGTTGTCTGTAGTTACCTGTTTACCAAAAGCAATGACTGTTGTAACAGAAGGTGAGTAAACTGTTACACCATCATTATTAAAAGTAGGCACACTAAGTGTTACTGTACTTTTTGCATACAACCAAGAGTTGCCAACTTTGCCATTAGAGCGAGCATGGAAACCAGTACCTACAACTTGACCACCACCTTTAGCTGTGATAGTTGTATTGAATAACCAATCCTGTGTTCCCCCTGAAGCATTAATAGCAAAGGTATATTCCTGCACTGTTGGAGGCATAGGACGAGCTGTAATCTCTGCACCAAATTCATCATTAGTGGTTGCCTGTGCTGCTATTACAAAAGCTGCCCATGCAGATTCATAACCAGAAGGACTCTTATAAGCACCTACAGTGCTAACTGTATTGTTGGCTAAATCCTCAAAGAACTCATACAGATACCTTATACCATCCTGTTGCTTGGTACTAAGAGATACACCGAAGACAACCCAAGCATGATCAATATCCCCAAGAGAAGGATTATCAGCCAAAGAATCAATTAAGTCGTTGTATTTCTTCTTACTGCCAAAAGCTTTTCTAGTTGCTTTTCTATTCCAACCATACTGTGTTGGAAAGTTGGCAAGATCAACCATGACATTATCCCTACGAAGAGGAATAACGGGGAAGAACTTTTGTGCCACAGCAGGAGGATTAAATAGCAGGGAGTCTCCAGTACCACTGCTACCTTTCTGATAAATCTTCAACAAGTAAGGCAACCACTTATCTTGCTTAACCAAAGTAGTTACTTGCTTGTACTTCCAATAAGTCTCAAGGGAGGGAGTATTTGTAGTGATTGTTATGGTTTGGGTGACCGGACTATAGCGAGTTATCGTGAATCCAACAGTAGCAGATGGGTAAGTAAAGTAAGCATTCACCGCCCCACTTGTGTAAACAAGGGTAGTAGAAGTAGTCAAAGAACCAGCAATAGGAACACCACCAGAATCAACAAAATCATTGTATCCACCTGCTCCCGGTGCATGGCTTGCTACGAGTGTTTCCCCTGCTGAGATAGGTATTGGACCTGCCACACTTGATCCCACAGCAGCTATGACTGCACCAACGCTATCTATCTTAACGTCTGGTGTTACACCAAAACTAGTTGTTGAAGTTTGAGTGATAACTGACGAGCTTGAACTTACTGTATCTGCATAAAGGGTGTTGTAAAAAGATTCTTCATTTTGAACCAAGGTAGTCACTGACTCTTTAACTGTAGGCGTAGCAGTTACAGTAGTCACTTTGGTGTATGTACCAGTGATCTTATCGAAACTCAAATTCAGAGTGTCAGTTGTGACAACTGTATCTGTAGGAGTTGAGTTTGAATATGTGGTGACTGTTGTTGTTGTTTTGGTCCGTGGAACAGTTTCAACAACAGTAACTGGAGAACCAGTCGCTACTACTGTAGCAGGTACAGTAACTCCATCCTGTATAACAGAGATAGTTCCATTTACAAAGCTTGCTCTTGATGGTGGAGTATCTGGTGCTGTTAATGTCACCCATCCAGTATCAGTAACCACAGGGACAGCTAGTTGCCGTTCCTCATGATACAGATAAAAGAATGGCATATTGTTATTCAAGTTATACGCTGGAGTGAAAGATACTTCACTTCCTGATACCGTATAGTGAATAAGAATTTTGCCTGTTAATGACAGACCTATTTTCTCAAGAGTAGCAGTGAAAGCTAAATCTCGATTGTCTGGTGTATTGTTGAGAATCCATTCAAAGGCAATAAGGTGCAAATCTATTGCACCAATAGTATGGCTAATAGCTCTCTGAGAATGAGTAGCTTTTACTGGAACCAAGTACTGAAAGCCTGCTTCAGATAAAGCACCAGCACTATAAATCAGACCACCCATATCACCAACTTGGGTGTTATATCCTGAAGTCTCTGCCCATTTAAAGAATCGAATTAATGAAGTTGCTGGCCCTGCCAAATGAGCATCAACAATTCCATCACCCATTCCGTTCTTGCTTATCCCTGAGAAAATAAGACTGAGAATATTGTTCTTCAAAAAATTACCACGACGAGCAACATCCCCCGCCAAATTGTAGGCAGAGGAACCTACTGTGATTCGTTCTTCATCTTCAAAGCACATGAGATTCCTCTACTTGGTTCTTATAGACCGTTGGTAGTTTTAAGGGTAGTCAAAACTGATCCAATATTTGTCGATGTGAACCCTGTAGGTACAGTAGGCGAATCTTGCAAAGCAGAGTCTGCCACCCAAGAATCCACCCATACTTTTGCTGCATTTGTCTGTGAACTACGCTGGTAGCTGATGACCTGTTGAGCATACAAATCCTTTTGAGATTTGACAGAACCAGCCACAGCAGCAGCATCAGAGCGAGTATCCAGAGTCTGTGCACGCTGTACTTCACCTTGTTCTTTGATCAAGGTCAACTGAGCAGGCATCAAGTTATCCAGATTGTAGTCAGCAACCTCAGTGTTCTTCTCAATGCTGAGTTTCTGTGCATCTTGAACAGCCTTGTTGGAATCAATCAGAGCACCTTGTTTACTGATGTTGGCATTCTCAGAGAGCAAGTTAGCAGTCTGCTGCGTAATTTGTGCTTTCTGTGAAGGCAGAATGTTATCAAGGTTGTACTTATTGATGCCATACTGAGCATCTTCATTGGCAAGACGAATCTTGTTAAGTGCAAACGTAGCACGTTGGTTGTTCATTTCAACCAGAGCAATAGCCAACTGTACTTTGGCTGTCTCATGCTGAACTCGTGCAGTCAGTGCCTGACCTTGAGCAATAACAGATGCCCAATAAGCTTGATCCTTGCCCAGAAGGAATTGAATAGCTTGACCAGCAGCAGCTTGAGCCAAGGCAATATAAGCCTTGGTGTACTCAGCACCAGTGATACGACCTTGGTTGAACTCATCCTTCAGATGAGCAGCCTGTGATGCCATGATTGCATCATAAGTACCTGAACCACCAACAGTTCGTGTGGTTAGGTCTTCATTCGTCAGTTCAGCTACCGCATTGTAAAGAGGGTTTCCCACAATACTGGGGAAATTGAATGCAGGATCATTCAAGTTAATTGTAGGTACAGTGAATGTTTCACCAGTCAACAAAGAGTCCATTAAGGCATCTGCTACGATTTCTGCGCCATTACTCATATCAATTCCTTAAAAGAGAACGGCCCAATTGAAGGGCCGTTCATTGTGGGTCACAGTAGTTTACTTGTTCCCGGCAGCAGCCTGTGCATTAGCCAACTGAGCCAGTTCAGCTTTGGTCAATGGAGGCAGTACTTCAAGCGAGAACTCACGTACCCAAGACGAGTCAATACGAATTTGGCCAGTAGCCTTGTCCGTGTAGGTACGCACATTTTGAAAGCGACGTGATTCCAGTTCCGTGAAGATACAGAACGGCACATGATAACCATCATCACTTGCCTCACCATAGGGAATGTACTTCTTGATAGTGCCAAGATATTCATTGGCTACACACAGTACTTCACCGGGAAGGTCTTTCTTCTTTGGGTCCAGATTCTGAATACGCACACGTACCAGCTTCATTTGTTCTTTGACCATGTACTCACGCAGAGTCATCTTCTTGCCAGCAGGAGCTTCTTGTGCAGCACCGACAGCAGCCAGAGGATTCACTTTGTTTGTTGGTTCATCAGCAGGTTCATCTTCACCTGCTTGTTTTGCTGCAATCTTCTCACGCAAAGAGTCAATGCGAATGTTATTGGAGAATTTGATCCCCATCAGTTTGGCACGATCCTTCAGCAAGGAAAGTTCATCTTCAACCACTTCAGGTTGTTCTTGCTTAACTTGATTCTCCGGGTCTGCAAGGAGTTGTTCATTTGTCATGTTGTTTACCTATTTATTGGAACCAAGAAAGGAAGGGGAGAATTCCCCTTCCTCTCAATTACCTATCTGATTAGATAGGAGCAACGGACTTCATCAGGCCGATACGTTCTGGGCGAGTAACCAGAATACCGTAGTACCACTTGATCGAACTGAAACCAGTTTCACCGTAAGGATCATTCCGGTCAGCAGTCTCACGACCCGGCATCTTGGTCATAACAGTGAACTTCACAGTCTTACCATCGGTTTGGAAACCAATAGTAGTGAAGGACTGATCACCAACAACCAGTACAGGGTACACATCGTACTTTTCAACACCAAGTACGGTAGTGGTACGGTAGCCCGGATTGTCCGAGACAGTAGCACCAACACCAGCCCAATGGAGCATGTCAGGAACTTGCACGAAGCGCAGAGGACCGACAGAACCAATCTCACCATTCAACACAGTACCAGCATCAGAGTAATGCTGAACAGCGATGAAAGCAGGGTTGTTGAATGGGTCTTTGATTTCCATCACAACAGGGGCCAATTCCGAACCAATGTAGGCAATACGACCAGCACCGATAACCTTGGTGTCGATGTAACGCGAACCAGAAATCACAGTGGTTTGCTTCGGTGTACGGTTCTCGTCCAAGGTCGAAGACAGGCGCATGATGTTCTTGTAGCTCAAGATCGAAGCTGGAATCTCAGGGGAGACACCAACAACTTCAGGAACAACTTCACCAGTGATAGTGCCATTGGAAGTAGCAGCACCAGCGTACAGAATCACACCAGCCGAAGCCAGCAAGTCTTTCTGCAGCACGTCTTCAGTGATCTTGGTAGCACCATTCATCAACTCACGAGCCAAGTGCTCTTTCAGCATGTCATCACTGTCAAAGTCCATAGACTCTTGGGTGAATTCATAGAAGAAACCGAACTTGTGCAGAGCAGCTTCACGAGACAAACGAGTGTAACCAACACGGTTCACACGACCACCGTTTTCACCAATCAGAGGCAGCTTGCTGGAAATCGTACCAATGTCTTTGGACGAACCATACAGATTACCGTTGGCAATGGTGACACCAGAAGCGTCAATACCTTGGTCATTCACGTTGCGAACATCCAGCAAAGGCACATACTCATAGACCTTGATGGTCTTGCCGTAGTTCTTTGGCATATTCGTAACAGAAGCCAGAGGCATGAAGAACTGTTCACGGCGAGCTTCAATCAGAGATTTCCGCAGCCAGTAAAACGAGTTCATTTGATCGGAGCCAGAACCGTCAATAGACGACTTGCTTCCGTCGATAGGGGCGTTGTAGTTCAACATTTTGTTCAATCCTTATAGGCGGTTTTGCCAGTTTTTAAGAAAATCATCGTCGCTCATATTTTGCAAATTCACGACAGGTAGCACACGTTTTTGGGTTTGGCGTGTAGAGGCTGCTGCATTTGCTGCTGCACTATTTGTTACTTGCGGTTTAGGAGCCACCACACGGGTAGCTACTGGCGCAGTCACAGGAACAGTAGTTTGCATTGGCGCATTTTGCACACCATTACTATTTGGTACATTCACCTTAGTAAATGCACCGCGAGCATTCATTTCATTACCTACATTCAAGTAAGCCTGAATGAAAGGAGTACCCGCAGGAATCTTGCCCAACATAGCCTGACGGTTGATTTCAGCGGAGATAGCATCATAAATGCCATTTTCTCTTTGCTGTTGAATCGTAGCCATTACCTCTGGAGCTTTCCACAACTCTTCCTTTGAAGCTTGATCCCAAGATGAGTTAATCAATGAGATAGTTTCTTGTCCTGTTGGAGTGGATTGTAAATCTTCCAACACAGCACGAAACGCAATTTCATTGTCACTAACCTTGTGATTGCCTGCTTGATAAGCTGGTTCCACGCTCACATCAATATCCAGCGGATCAACACCAGAATCTTTAATCAGTTTCTTGAGGGCTTCTGGATTCTTTTTGTCCAAATCAATGAAGAAAGATAACTTCGCTTCATCAAGCAGACCATTATTCTCAAGCATAGCAAGAATCTTGCGATGCGGAGCGATGTCCTGCATTTTACGGGTGAAGTTTGCACCCATAGAAGCAAGCTGTCGCAATTCTTCCAAAGACTGAATCTCTACAGTTTTACCATTAGCTTTCAAAGGAGCCAAAGCTTCTTTGTATTTAGCTTCATAGTTCACTGCTTCAACAGGAGCAGGAACTTCAGGCTTAACTGCTGCTACTTCAGCACTTGGTTCATCAGCCTTTGGAAGACTAATTGATTCATCTGCCACACCATTATCTTGGTTAGGCAACTCAACAGTTTCCCCAGAAGCAGGAGTTTCTGCTTCTGGCTCCACTGCAGGAGTCTCAACCACTGCCTGAACTTCAGGAGCAGGAGTCTCTACAACAGTCTCTGGAGCTTCAACTACTGGAGCAACAGTTTCCGTAACCTCCGGTGGAGGCTCATTCAAAAAGGCAGCGTCATCAAGAATGGCCATGTCAATTACTCCAGTACGTCAGTAATGGCAGTCTCTGCACGGGCATCATCAAGAGCATTATCAATTGATTCCATTTCATTCTCTGCAGCATTACCCATCTGAATAAGCACAGAAAGATAACGCTTCAAATGTCCAGCAGCTTGTGCAATAGACAGAGCATCCTTCTGATTTCGCTCACTCAACGCAGGATCACTGGAGGCGTGTACATAACGAGCACACTCTTTCTCCATAAACTGCTCAGTAATAACTTTACGAAAGTCTGCATTCTGTGTCAAGCGTTGAACTGCTTGACGCATTTCAACAGCTTGTTTCATGGCTTCACGTTGAGTTTCCAGTTGTTGTACGGTGACTTCAGACATGCTGAGTGGTCTTTCTATTAAGAGTTAAAGGGATTGGAACCAAGGAAAGGAGTACTCTGTCTCGGTGCATCGTTTAGTTTATCACTAAGTTGGTTAAAGCCAATAGCTGCAGCTAGATCAGGGGCTTGTTCACCTTCTTTCTTTGCTGTAGTCAGTGCTTTAGTAATCTGAAGATTCTGATTACCTTCTGCCTGTGCTTTCTGTTTCTCCATATCACGGGCATGTTTGGTGCCAGTATCCTGCTCAACATAATTCAAGTCAATAGCATCCTTCTTAGCCATTGCTTCTGCAGCTTTAGCTTCATTCAATGCAGCCTCAGAATTAATCTTGGCCACCAGAGCACGTTTCTCTTCCACTTCAAGCTTGGCCATCTCCTGTTGTTCAGGTGTTGGTTCAGGCTTATATGTACGGAGTTTCTGAGCCAAGTCAGGCATACGCTTCAAATCAGCAATCTCAGCCAATACAGTCAGCATAAGTTCCTGTCCTGCATTTGGCCCAATTGTTTGGAGCATGAAAGACAAGTCTTTTGCTTTGGAATCATCAACCTCAGCAGTGGAAATATCCACTTCAAGATCAAAGTCACCAGCCAGATCATCACGTTTGATTTCTACAAACTCAGTATTAGTGACACGAACAACTTCCTTATCAGACAGGAAGACTGCGTTCATCTTGATAATCTTGTACCCAACATCAGCAATACCCTTGGCCAAACGACGAAGAATTGCCATCTCACGTTTGGAAGCTGCATCCAATACTCCACGGATACCAGCAGCTACGTCACCATAAGCTTCACCAGAGATACCACCACCAAAAGACTTCACACCAGTAAGTGCTTCTGCTTCTTGGTTCTGTAAGTTCAACATCATCAATGCTGACTGCGGAAGTTCTGGGTACTTGTGCTCAATCAATCCTGCTTGTGGAGTAACTGTTGGGTTGAACTCATAGTCTTGACCATTGTCATAACGCCTACGATTCAATGGGTCCAACATTCCCTTGGCAAAACCTTGTTGACCGTTCGCTGAACGGCCCAACAAATCAATCATTCCACGAGTTACAGCACCCAAGATTGCTTGGTTGTCTTCTAACAACTCAGCATCAGGCTCACCATACAACTCACGTTTGACCGGGAGATACTTGGTAATGACGAAAGGAAGCTTTTTGTCCGGGTATGGATTCTTCTCCATACGAATCATGGTGTTACCGACCCAAGTAGCAACAATGCTGGTTAGTTCACCCTTACCATCAATATCGTAGAAACCCCAATACTCATAAGCCACAACCTTCTTACGTGGTGCATCTTGGAACTGGAAGTTAGTGGGAGTCTTGGTCGAGAACTCACTGTCAGACAGTGGAGCAGCACCCTCCCAATTCACCTTATCCAAATTGGTATAGCGATCTTTCTCAGCTTCAAGGTCTGCTTTACAAGTCTCAAAGGAGACAACAGCAAACTTGGCCTTGAGAATGTCACCACTGCACGAAGGATCAATCACCACATTGTCTGGACTCATTACCTCAACAGTAGGATGGTTGAAGATTACCTTCTCAACTTCAACTTCCTGCTCACCTGTTTGTTGAGCAATAACTGTTTGACCAGTCTCTTCATAGTAGTCAAGGGATGCCTTCAATGCAGGATCAGCTTGTTCCTCATACATACGAGGATCAGACTGCTTTGCTTCCATGCCTTGCTGCAGTGCATCTATCTGTTCCTGTGTCTGTACTGGAAAGTACGAGTACACAGGAGCCATCTCTTTGACCATTACAGTCTTACGGCACCAACCCACACGCAAGACAGATGTACCTTCATCTACCGTAGCACGCACAAAGTCATCAATCAGATTGACCCTGTTCAGCTTGGTTCTGAATTGGTAGTTCAGCAGAATCTCATTCTGTTTTGCAGAACGAGAATCTTCAAAGGTTACAGGGTTAGCTTTGTAGAGTTTGTTGGTTCCAAGGAAAGGTTCAGTCAACGCAGCATATCGCCATTCAGCTTGGCGACGAATCAGCTTGGGTTGAACTGAAGAACGTCCCTTCACTTTCGTAGGACGTGCCTTACCTTTGCAATACATCAAGTCATTCCACAGAGCAATCTTAGTCATCTGGGCACTATGTGCACCAGATGCTTGTTCCATGTCGTACTTCAGTTGAGCAATGGATGGTTCCTTCTTCCAAGAAGTAATCTTGGCAGATTGGTTTGGGTCCAAAGGAACATTACCAATTGTTTGTTTTGGCTCGTCATGGTTCAAAGAATCATCAGTCATATTCAATACTCAGTATAGTTACTTGGAAAGATTCTCAATAGTAGCGTCTTTAGTTTTATTAGACCGAGTTGAGCCAAATTCAAAGTTGTAAATATTATCCAAGTAGCCAAGGAATCGTCCTAGAACCAAGGTAACAATACCTTTAGCGTACTCATCTAAACCAGAGTTAAGCACCACATACACAAGGGCTGCAATCAGAACTACTGCAAGGACGTACATTGAATCTGCTCTGTAATTCCGCACACCCAATGTCATGTCACGTTTACGTGCATCTGCAGTGTTCTGTGTGTCCAATTGAGCAATAGTAATTTCGTTCTGAGCCATGAACTTGGTGAAGTCAATTTCAGCCAAGCGAATAGCTGACACTTGATCAGCAGTCATCTTATTGTCAGTCAGTGCTTTGGTCACAGCATCAACTGTTTTACCTTCAAGACCAAGCTTCTCTGCAATGAATCCAGCAGCAATTCCACCAAAGGGACCACCAAAAGCACTGCCCACCATGGGAGCAAGCGTTTTAAGAAATTCCATGTTAAGCCACCCTACGCAAGAACCAACCATAAATGAAAGCTTCTTGACTCGGTTTAGCCTCTGCAATTTCAATGTACCTTACACCTTGCAAAGCATTCAACATACGAACCAAGACAACATGACCATTATCACCCCGATAAGCCAAGAATGCCTTCAGTGAAGCAAGAGTCATTTGACCAATAGCACCATCAACAGTAATGTCTGGGTAGTATTTACCTTCAGCATTCAGAGTATTAAGTGCTCTCTGTAGAAATTTAGAGGCAGTACCAACACCCATGTTTACACCAGTGTCCAACAACTCTTCAGCGATGCGTGGACTGTATTCAGCTACCTTATCAAAGCGAGGACTTTCCCAATAACGCTGTTTATAAATAGCGACTGCTGTTGCCTTGGGCAACAAAGTCATTAATCCATCATAGCCAAAAGCACGGGCCACTTGTTCAGTGATCCCGTACATAGTTGGCCCACCTTTATCAACAGGATGGTTAGAAAATCCACCCTCCTTGCCAATCAAAGCTTCAATATAAATGTCGAGGTACATCACTTAACTTCCTTGGTTTGAGCCACAAGAGACTGGATTTTAGTCGTAACTCCTGTAGAGAAAAACAACATAAAAACGGCAACAATAGCTGCAATAACTTTATGTGTAGCTGTTATCTTGTAACTGTCCATTACTTTGGCTGCTTCTATACGCACTGGGTGATCATGGCTTAAACCCATGAGCAGTGGCCCACGACAAAAAGACTGACCCGATGCCAAGGATGCACATCCAAACCAGCCCTGC
>OFQV01000252.1_pt1 | contig 15047 bp, 13 predicted proteins | sample 1542971 | NCBI WGS metagenome assembly OFQV01 (sample SAMN07774229, study PRJEB24372) | wastewater metagenome | isolation source: WWTP Cannobio (Effluent) | place: Italy: Cannobio | collected 2016-01
GTACAAGCCTGAACTACTCGAAATTGACGACTTCCCGCACGGGGATACGTTTTTTTCAGATCAGATCGAAGTGACCGACACGGACACGGGCGACCCGATTGATTTGACGGCATACGAGGCGATGATGCGGTTGGAGGAGCGCGACGGCACAGAGGTCGTGACGCTAACACACCTTAGCGGCATCACGCTTGGCAACGGGTTCATTGAGTTCGATACCGAAACCGTGGATTGGCCGAGCAGTTGCACGATCTACGGCGACCTGCAATTTGTCACGCCCGGCGGAAAGACTGAAACGTGGATCAAGGTGCAGATCAAGATTATACCAACAATCACCCCACCCTCTTAAATGACCCGGCATGGCAGATATTGTGATAAAGGTGGGCAATCCGAATTACACGCTTACCGTGCGCAGGCCGCGCTACGCCATCGGCATATCGAGGGGCACGCAAGGGGCGCCGGGTGAGGCTGACAAGCGCATGGGCGGAGTGCTGCTAACCGATCCAGGTGCGGCAATAACATCTCCAGGAAATAGCAAGGCATTTATCCGCATTCCGATTGATTTGAACGGAATGTCACTCATCGCGGCAGGGGCTTCCTGCTCCGCCCCGGCAAGCGCTGGGGTAACGACAATACAATACAGGCGGGTACGGGCCGGATCGGCAGATGTGGATATGCTAAGCACGCCACTGACATTAGACACGGGAGAAATTGACACCATTACGGCAGCCGTTCCGGCAGTTATAAACGCGGCAAACGACTTAGTGCAAACCGGCGACCAGATTCATTTTGATATTGATAGCGTCGGCACGGGCGCTTTAGGAATATTTGTTTCATTCACATTTGACACAATTTAAAAATTATGGCAACATTCAATAAGTTTCAACCATTTGTTGAGCAATTGGCAGAAAAGGTACACAACCTTGGAAGTGATCAGATCGTGGTGGCGCTTAGCAACACTGCACCCAATGCAACAGACGCCACGCTGTCCCAGATCACGGAGATAAGTTACACAAACTGTTCATCCCGGAACGTAACCACCACATCCAGCGCACAGACAACCGGCACATACAAACTCGTTTTGGCAGACCTGGTATTAACCGCGTCGGGCGGCTCGGTTGGGCCGTTTCGGTACATTATCCTGTACAACGACACCGCCGCCTCGGATCAATTGATCGGATATTACGACTACGGTTCTGCCCTCACCCTATTGACGGGAGAAACCCTGACAATTGACTTTGACCCATCGGCGGGCGTACTTACAATCGCGTAATTGTGGCTTACACATCCGGCATTTTTTACATCCACCTTACGACCGGCTCCGACACAGCCCGGACGGCGTTGACTTCATGCACGGCAAGCAACCCGTCCGGGTCTGTCACCAGGATCAACAAGACCGCGCACGGCCTCACTACCGGGGCGGTGGTTGATCTTACGCTGTTTACCGCGTGGCTGAACGATGCGTGGAAGATAACAGTAGTTGATGCCGACAACTTTGACCTTGACGCGGCAACGTGGCAAGCAACGGCGGACGCGTCAGGCACGGTCACGCCGCGCGGCGGTTCTTCGTGGGCTGACGCGTGGCTAACCATTACGTCCGGCGCAACGGCGGCAAGGATTCAGCCTGGGGATACAATCCGGCACAACAAGCAAGCGGTAACATCATCCGGGGTAAACGGAACGTTCACCTCCGGCAGCAAGAATGTAACGCTCTCGGCTGCCCTGACAAAAACAATCGAAGATGCCGTGTCCGGGTGGACGGCCTCGGCAAACATCACCGGCTCAACAAGTTCGACGCGGAAAGTTGGGTCTACCGCTACTCTAATGACACCAGCCGCCGGATTCACTACCGGAAAGGTGTGTTATAAGGCAATTGCCGGGGGCGGAACGCAGGATTTTTCGGCTTACGAAAAAATATCGTTGTGGTTCAGGCCAAACACGGCAGCGATCATAGCGGCAAGCACATACAAGATCTGTTTATGTTCCGACACAACCGGAGATACAATTGTTAATGAACTGAATATACCGGCTACGGTTTCAAGCAATGCGTTTCACATTATGGTGCTTGATTATGGCGCGGCGCTTGGGTCTTCGATTCAATCGGTTGCAATCTACGCGAACAGCGATCCAGGCACGACTGCTTTTTCGTTCAGCAACATTGTAGCCGCAAATGACGTAACGCACCAGACGCTCATCGGATGGCAATCCGATTGCTTCTACAATGTGCAGGCGTTTTCGGGAACAACCGTTACAATAGACTCAATTAACAACGCCACAGGCGGGAGGGGATGGTATGGGGCGAATGGAACAGCGGGACTATATTATTGTGATCCGGTTGCATATTACATAACAACTGGAGTGCATACTGTGAATGACTCAGGTTCTGCCACAGGTGGGCATATAACATTTTCGGGAGGGTGGGACACCGGGACAAATACAAGAGACGGAATGTCGTACATTGCCTCTAACCTTCAGTCGTCAGGCGTGGCGTTCACTGGGGCGACATTTGTAAAAATGGAAAACTTTGTAATTGCAAGGTTTTCAACAGCAATACAAGTATCGTCTGCGCAAAAATTTATTGCGGAAAACATTGTTTTCGCTTCCGGTGCCTCGTTCATATCATCCGCCGCAAATATTGCGCAGTTGTACTATATGTGCAAATTCCTGAACGGGGCGGTTACGCTAAACGCCGGGAACCGGATAGTTTCATGTAGTTTTTTTAACGCAACTGGACGTGGGTTAACAGCTGTAGGGCCGACAAGTATAGCAGACAGCATTTTTGCCAACAATACAAATGCAAGTATTCTTGTCAATGCCACAGCAGCATCATTGTACGAGGAATATGGGCATCACTCCGTTATTCGAGACACGCTATTTTTAGACTCTACAGAGATTGAGATTACAAACGCCTACGGCTATTTGTGGTCATTCAACCACGACCAAACGCTCGGAAACAACTGGGGGTTTGCACAGGGAGCAACAATAAACTGGCAGACATCAACGGTTCACGCATCGGAGCCAGGAGCGTGGCGTGTTGTTCACAGTAGCTCTAATAAAGGGCTTCTTTACCCGGTTCGTATCAAGGTAGGAGAATTTGCGGTCACGGGAGATACTGCCGTCACATTCACGGCATGGGTTAAAAAAGACCATGCGACAAACGTAGAGTGCCGCATTGTCTGCGAAGGGCCGACGTATTCGCTTCCGGGCATCACAGACGTATCGGACACGAAGGCGAATGACACGTCTTGGGAAGAATTATCCATCACGTTCACGCCGACAGAAAGCGGTATTGTGCCTATCTATTTCGAGTCCTGGTACGTCGCAGGAAACTCAAACACTTACATCGGTTCAGTAACTTGCACACAATGATAGCATACTTTGAATCTGCAATAATCAAGGACACTGAATCGGCGGCGAACAACACGAAGCGTCTGTTTTTCGAGGTTGCGCCTGACCGGCTCGAAATTATCAAACTGCCGCTTTCTGCCAACACCGCAACCATGCAAGCGGCGGCAAACGCCCGTTTGGCGTTCTTGAAAGACCAGCAGGAAAAAGAACAGCAGATATTAGACTTGCTCGAACAGGTCGCAGCGCTAAAAACTGAACTTGGCCTGTGATTAGTAAGGCAGACATTGAGAGCCTACAACACAGCGCAGACGGTTCGCCGTGGTGCAAGGTTGTTGTCGGTTCGGGCATTGACCCGGACACGCTCGAAATGTCCGCCGACGGTTCGCCGTGGCACGGGGTGGCCGACACGGGCGGCGGCGGTGGCGTTACGCTAACGGGCGGGACGGGCGTTTTTGTCCTGACAGGAATAGCAGCGGCCATAATTAAGGGCGTTCTTATCACGGCAGCGGCGGCAACGTTCACCGTTTCGGGGCAAGCGGCAACATTCAAGAAAGGTTATACAGTTGCCTGCAATGCCGGGACATTCACCGTTTCGGGGCAAGCCGCCAACATCAGCGCACAGCGCACAGCCACAGCCGGAACGGGCGTTTTCACATTTACCGGAAATTCGGCTAACTTTAACCGTGGCAGAATCGTATCCGGCGGCACGGGTTCATTTGTTTTGTCGGGGCAGGCCGCAAACCTTAATCGTGGCCGAGCAGTAGTTGGCGGGACGGGCGCGTTCACGCTTACCGGAAACGCCGTAAATCTGAACAGAGGGTTATCGGTAGTTGCCGGGACGGGAACGTTCACGTTAAGCGGAAACAATGCCGTACTAACAGCAGGTAGCAGGCTTTTAGCCGGAACGGGTTCTTTTACCCTATCAGGCCAAGGCGTAAACCTTACAAGGGTGTTCACCTTGCCTGCCGGCACAGGCTCTTTTATCCTTTCTGGGCAAGCCGCAACCCTAAACAGGAGCCTGATTGTTGCGGGCGGGACGGGGGTGTTTACCCTTTCGGGCCAAAATGTCGGGCTAACAAAGAGCATATCCTTTGTAGCCGGAACAGGCACGTTCACCCTAACGGGGAATAGTGCGAACCTGAATAAAGGCAGGACGGTAGCCGGGGGTACGGGTGTATTTACCCTTACCGGAATAGACGCCAACCTGAACAAGGGGCGGACAATCGCTGCCGGTACTGGTGTTTTTGTTCTCACCGGCAATAGCGCAGGCTTCAACAACGCTCCATTTTTACAGGCAAACACGGGCGTGTTTGTACTCACCGGCAACGCCGCTAATTTAATCGCGTCGAAGACATTACATGCCGGTGCGGGGGCATTCGCGCTAACCGGCAACCCTATTGCAACAAACAAGGGGTACACCGTCACCGGAGGCGCAGGAACGTTCATTTTTACGGGCCAGCCTTCCTGGGTACTTTTCGGAACAACCCTTGCGGGTGGCGCGGGTGTATTCAGCCTGGCAGGGCAGGCGGTAACGCTCGAAAAGGATTCAACCCTTGCTGGCGGAACCGGAGCCTTTACCCTAAATGGCCAGGCAGCAGGGTTGAGCAAAAACTACCCGCTTTCAGCCGAAACGGGGGCATTCGTTTTATTCGGCCAAAACATAAACCTAAACAGGGGCAGGATCATTCAGCCCGAAACGGGGGTGTTCGTTTTGTCCGGCATGGCCGCTGCGTTCAATGGGGCGGCGTTTGTAAATGCTCTACCGGGAACCTTTGCTTTAAACGGCATTTCGGCCAACCTTTCCGCCATTCGGCAGATTGCCGCCGGGGCAGGAACCTTTGCTTTAAACGGCCAAAGCGCGGGGCTAAATAAAGGGAGGACAGTACAGGCGGGAGCCGGGACGTTTATCCTAAGCGGCCAAAACGCTGATTTAGAGGCCGGTGCAAGTATCCAAGCCGGTGCGGGCGCGTTTGCTTTAAACGGCGTTTCAGCGGGGTTAATCAAAGATTCAAGTGCGGGCGCAGGCGCAGGTGTGTTTGCGCTCACCGGCAACGCTGCAACACTGAATAAGGGCCGGACAATGCCCGCCGGTACGGGGACATTCACCCTAAGTGGCAACAACGCCGGGTTAAACGTAGGGCACTCCTTACCAGCCGGTACGGGCGTGTTTATCCTAAGTGGAATGTCTGCTTCGTTCAACGGGGCCGTGCTTTTAAATGCCTTACCGGGCACGTTTGTCTTTACAGGAAATGCCGCCGGGTTAAGCGTTTCAAGACAAGTTCAGGGCGGAATGGGAGCCTTTATTTTGTCTGGGCAGGTCGCAGGGCTAAACCTTGGAAAAAGTATTGCCGGTGGCGCAGGTTCATTCGTATTCACCGGCAACGATGCCGGTTTTTTACTTGGGAAATCGGTAGCAGCAAACGCAGGAGCGTTCATCCTTTCGGGAAAACCAGCCGGTCTTTACAGGGCGTCTATTTTGGCAGCCGGCACAGGGGCATTTATCTTATCCGGTGAGCCTGCCGGATTTTCAGAAAACGGCGTTTTAACAGCCGGGCACGGAAGTTTTGCATTAACGGGCAACCCGGTTAGTTTCAGTGTTACAAGGATAATGCCCGCCGGTACGGGGGTGTTCATTTTGTCCGGGCAAATCGCCGGGTTGGTATCTGGCAGGATTTTAGGTACAAATGCCGGGATATTTGTTTTAAGCGGAAACAACGCGGGGTTAACCCTGATTAACAAACTACAAGCCCAGTTGGGGGTATTTTTGTTAACAGGCAACAATACCGTACTTTTGTATTCGGGCAGTACCGGAACCTTTGTTCCGCGTGTGGTTTGGTTTTATTGATTGAAAATATAAAACATGAAATACATATTCATTTTACTTCTTTTCGCATCCGCCTGCTCCACAACCGCGCAGCGCGTTGAAATTGTAAAGCACGGCGGTACTGATTACATTGTTCAGCGTGACACTACCGCCACCGGCGAGATAAACATCAGGCAAGTGCCGGTGGTGAATGCCCTCAAAGAGGTGGAGCGGAAACTCGAAAACACCGACGGACGACTTTCGGAAATCAACGCGCAAATATCTGTTCTGATAGATGAGCGCAAAAAGTTGATGATTGAGAAAAAACAACTCGAAAACATATTAACGGCCTTGCGCCGGTGACAATAACCAGCACACACACTCAACAACATGAAACAGATCGTTTTCGTTTTCGCAATCATTGCCGCCGCGCTATGCCTTACAAACAGCATGCAGGCTCAAACAATTTCGAGTAAACAGCCGGTGGCCTATTCGGCGTCCAACCCGTCCGCAGCACCGAACGGCAGCCGCCCGCAGCAACTTTGGCTCAACACCGAAACCGGCATTTTGTACGCATGGGACAAGTCTGCATCTGCCTGGTATCGGCAGAACAACGACTACTACGGCGAAATGGGCATTGATAATGACACCCTTACGCTTGCCTTCGCAGCCGTAACAGCCGACACATTGGAGGGGCTTACCGCCGGGCAGTTGCACGGATTTTCGCTTGGTGGCGACCACTCCCTTATTTACACAGGAACAAAGCAAGGACGGTTTTTGCTTAACTATTCCGTATCGTTCACATTTGCCGAGGCTGGTACATTGACCTCCTATGTCAAGCAGAACACGACGGTAGTAAACAGATCGCGCCGCCGGCAGATAGTCTCAACGGCGGGTAATGTCGTGACTGTTTCGGGGGAATGTATTTTGACCTTGAGCACAAACGACAAGGTATCGCTATGGTTTTTTCCAACATCACACACGGGTTCCGATGATTTGACCGTGTACGAGTGCGGTGTAACATTGACGCAATTACGCTAATGCAAAGACTTTTTTTCATATCATGTTTCGTTTTGGTGGCGTTTGCGGGGTTCTCGCAAACGCCCACCTTTACGTTCGAGTGCTTTTGCGGTACACTCACGCCTGCCGACACGACGTGCGACATTTGCAACACGTCCACACAGAGCAGATATTTCAAAGGTTTGCTCATTCGCAAAAACGGCACGGCATTCAAGTGGATCGAGGAGCCGTACACGGTAATTCAAAACTTCAATGCGTTGACGTTTCGGGAACTAATACCGAACGCCGAACAAATCCGCATTGAACTTTCGGGCACGCAGTGGACAACCATCGCCGGGTTCCGTGACAGCGTGCAATGCCCGTGCGCGGGTGGCGGATCGGTTACACTTGTGCCGGGGCCTGGAATTTCCATTTATGGTGATACAATAGCCGTCATCCCACAGCAAATTGACACGTTTGTGCGTGTTTTGGACACGATTAAACTGTCAATAACAAGGGACAGCGTGCCTTTTCACTTTGTCATATTGCCGCCAGACTCTGACAACCAAAACCTTTCCTACGCCCAATCAACTGGTATTATGTCAATATCTGGAGGCGTTGGTGATACGATAAACGTAATGGTTGGGGCAAGTGCAGGAACAGACGGGGAGCGCGGGCTTGTCCCGAAGCCACTTGCTGGCGAACAGGGGGCATTCCTTCGCGGCGATGGGACTTGGGCTAATCCGTCGGTCGGTGGCGATAATTGGGGTTCGCAGGTTGCGCAGGTAACGTCGCGCCTTTCCGGAGATGGAACGGCAGGGCTGCCCCTTGACATTGCGCAGCAAGGCGCAACGAGCGGGCAGACGTTGAAATGGAACGGATCGAGTTGGTCGCCCGCAAATGACCTTGACACGTCTGGGTACAACCTCGACTTTCGCATTTCAGGCGATACGCTATACGTCACAGACGGCGCAAGCACCAAGTTCGTCAACCTACTTCCTTACAAGGACAACACCGACGCACAAACGCTTTCAATTGACAGCGTGACAATCACCGCCGGACGGCGTTTCGCCCTGTCAATAAGCAACGGGAACACCATTTATTTCGAGGACAGGGACAATCAACAGATTGACACATTCAGCATTTCCGGGCAGGTGGTGAGCCTTTCCGTTCAGCGGGACGGCCAACCCGCCAAAACAATCACATTGCCGACAGCGGACGGTTCGGAGACAATCGTCACAGGCGCAAATGGCGTGCAAGTCACGGGCAGCGGAACATCTGGAAATCCCTATGTCGTTGCGCCGCCTACCGGCTCGGATACGCAGACATTACGCTATTCAGGCACGACATTAACCGCTAATAGCGCGTTGACGAACAACGGCGCACAAATCGGGATCAACAACGCCCCAGATGCGTCCTACCGCCTGAAGGTGAAACAGTCAACCGACACAGACGGTATCGCCGTTGTGCGAAGTAGCAGCACGTCACAAATCGGGATGTACCACAACGCCAACGGCATTCTCAAAACGAATGCCAACAATATGTTTTTTGAGAGTGCCGGCGTCATTGCCTTATACCCGGCGGGGGGTGGATTCATTTCCCAAGTTTCGATAAACTCACAATCACCCATAAACGTCGCAAGTGGTAACAGCGGGCTATTGCGACTTGATGCGACGTACGCACCAACGGCGGCGGGTGGCGATTATGGTTTCCTGAAAATTTACCCCGACGTCAACCAAACAAGTGCAGCCGACCAGGCGCTTTACGGGGTTGACATAAACCCAAACCTTATCAGCCTGAAAGGGCAGTTATACGGGGTTAGGTACTGGCCGTCTGTTGGTCGATACCTGTTTCAGCCTAACGGCGATACTGTTTCCTCACATTTTCGTGGGCGGCTCGGCATCGGCAGCGGCACCACAGACCCCGTGCGGAGGCTGCACGTTGTGGGCGACATGCGGCTAACCGGAAGTATTGACACGCCGACGGCGGTCATGGGCCGGGACGGGGACGGGGATGTTGCCAACCTTGCGCTTTCCGGTCTTAGTATATCCGCTGGAACCTTGACGGCAACCGACCCAAGTGCGACCAACGAGGCATGGACTATTGACGCCGATGACGCGGATACGGAATTAATAACAACGCAAACGGTTAAGTTCCAGGGCGGCGGCATTACGGTCACGGACTACATTCCGGGTACGGACATTCTTACAATCACATCAACAGAGGCGGACGGGTCAACAACCAACGAAATCCAGCGACTTGATACGTTCGAGATTGTATCGAACACGCTACGGGCCTCACTCCTGAACGATGCGGTGCCGTTTTCGTCCGTCAACCTTTCGCCGTATCTTGACAATACCGACGACCAGGTGGTGGATACGTTCGACATAGTAGCGAACATTCTACGCCTTTCGCTCGAATCCGACGGGCAACCCTTTAAATCCGTTGACCTTTCACCATACGTCAATGTCGGCACCGACCTTTCGTATTCCGGCGCATCTTCGCCGGTTAATCTGAACAGCAGCACGGGCAACGACGTAACGGTTACGGCTGGTGCGGGAATAAGCCTTGCGGCAACGTCTGGCAACTTGACTGTGACAAACAGTGATCCAGACCAATCCACGACGAACGAACTGCAAACCCTTGCGAACACGTCCAACAGCACGACGCACACCGCGACGCTATCTAATTCGGGAGGCTCTTTACAAGTTGCCGAGGGTGCTGGTATTGGGCTTGCAACAACCGGCACAACGTTGGACGGTGTGGTTACAATAACAGCGACCGACCCAAGCCTTACGAACGAGATACAGACGCTTTCAGCCGCAGGGGCCGGGCCAACATCGTATGACATTGAACTAAGCCTTGCAGGCGGCGCTGTCACGCTCACAGAGGGCACAGGAATCAACCTAACCCGAAGCAGCAACACCATTACGGTAGCAAGCACAATCGTGGACACAGACGCGCAAAACCTGACAATAGAGGGAAGCGGCCCGACGTACGACATTGCAATTTCGGGCGGCACAGATGTCACTATTGCAGGAGCCGGAATTTTGACGCTTTCTGAAAGCCCGGCAAATACGCTGATTTTCACCGCCACAGAGGCCGACGGAAACGCTGCCAACGAGGGACTTTTGGGTGTTGGCGCAGGAGGCGCGAACACGGCAACGCTGACTTCTAACACGACTGGGCAAACGCCGGTCACGGTATCGGGTGCTACCGGTATCGGTGTTTCAGAAAGCACGGCATCTAACGGCGGCACGATCACGGTATCCCCAGCAAACGACCTTGCCGCACTTGAAGCGCTTGCGTCCACGGGAATAGCCGTTCGCATTAGTTCGGAGACGTGGGAGCAGCGGACAATAACCGCCGGCACCGGCATATCGGTAGCCGACGGCAACGGCGTGGCCGGAAACCCGACAATCACGAACACGGGCGACCTGTCAGCGACAAACGAACTACAAACCCTGAACAACACAGGGGACGCAACAAGCCACACGGCTACGCTTTCAAATTCCGGCGGTTCGCTGAAACTGAAAGAGGGCACAAACATCACGCTCACCACGGACGTAACCGGGCTAACCGGCGAGGTAACAATATCGGCAACACCTACAAGCGACGGAAACGGCATCTACGGTGATGGCACAACGCCCGGCAGCGGATCGGACGCGCTTCCGCCTGGAGGCTCAACCGTTACGATACCCGGGCAGTATCAGCCGCTTGCGTTCGCAATTGACAACGCAGCAGGGCAGGTGCATACCGCTCTTAGTGTCTCGACGGACTATTGCTCGGATGATGCGATAACGAAATACCTCGTCGGCAAATCGCCGTCCGACTCGCTCGAAATATACAATTTCGATTGTGGCGCGGTGATAAAGGAGACTGGCGGTATTATTGAGATGACCACGGACAGGGAGATGTACCTAAGCGCAGACTCTGTAAATATTGCAACCGTCCCGGCCAGAACTATCGGCGCGGCCATGCTTGCCCAAGACGGCAGCGGTTTTGTGCGCAAAATATCAGGTAGCGTCACCGGGCAGATCCTGCAATGGAACGGCACAAATTGGGCACTCGCGTCGGCACCTACCGGCACGCTGGACGGGGCAGAGAACGGCCTTACGGTGTCTTCGAACAAGGTGCGCCTTGGTGGCACGCTGCTCACAACGACAAGCATCAACAACGCAGGTTTTGACCTTCGGACATACGGCGGCAAATCTTCTCACCAGCAATATACGGGATTCGGCTATACGCCAACGCAGTCGTTTGGCGTGTCAGGTTATGAAGGCACGCCGACGACCGGCGGCACCCCTGTGCAGGACGGTATTGCCGAATTTGTTGCAACATCTTCGGGCGGCTCAGATCAGCCAAACAGCCTCACAATCGGAGCGATGACGACGGACAATAACGGGGTTTGGATGCAAGCACGTTCGCGGGCGGTGCCAAACTTCTACTATCCACTACTTTTTCAGCCCAACGGCGGGCGCACGGCAATCGGGCGCAGCGCAACGACCGCCGCGCATTTCACCGTCACGGCATCGGGCCTGACCGGATCAACCGCTACGGGGATGGTTGGGCTGTTCGAGAACAGCGGCGGCAGCGGGAACGTGTCGGTCGGCTTCGGGGCCGGCTCGGATGCGGTTTCCGGGCAATTGATGTGGAACGGAACGACGGATGCCATGCGCATCATCAACCGCAACGCAACAAACGGAACCTCCTCTGTTCGGGTAGCGGTAGGCGGCGAAACTTCGGATGTGGCCACGTTCGAGAAGTCGGCGGCAACGTCGCTTGTTCAGTTTGGTGTAGGCACGACAACGCCGCACTCGACCGTCCAGAGCGCTGGAAGCATTGCGACGGCATACTTGGAAACGGTTGGCGCTCCGACATTCGACGAAACAAAGCGAACGGTTGTGTACACCGCCAACACAAACATAACGTGGACAATACCAACGGCAGCGTCTTGCGCGTGTCAGGGTAGAGAATACATACTGCACCATTCTGGCACAGCCGGAACGGTCACGCTGTCTCAATCGGTATCAAAGGGGAACGGCGGGAACTTTACAACACTTGCTGCGGGGGAGTGGGCATACGTCATCTATGGTTCTTCTTCGATTCGCGGATATAAACTTGCATCGCTATAAAATGAAAAAAATACTGCACACCTTTTGCCTGCTCTTTTTGCCGCTTATCGCCTTCGGGCAGGACAGCGCAACGTACACGTTTCGGCTGGACACGTTCGGCATTGATTCCTTTTTTCTGGTCGAGGTGACGACCATACCGCAGTCCGGCCTACCCCGCGCAATCGAAACCGAGTACCCGATCTACATGACGGACACGGCGCAACTGTCCGCCTACATACTTAGCATGAACGCGGAATACGATGCGCTTGTCTCCCAGGCAACTGACTTGTCTAATCGAAAAGGAGCGTGGGCATACAGGTACGCCCGCGTTCAATGCCTACGGGACTCCGTTTTTTACGGAGCGTCATGCTCTGGCATCGGCTCGCGCATGGTAAAGGCTCCGCCGCCCACGGGTGACAGGATTACGCAAGTAGAAAGCCCGGACGGCTTTTGGGTTCAGTACACCGGCGGAACGGTTGAATGGGTGGAGCATATTGGGAAAGTGAAAAAAAATGTCTCGTTCACCGTCTTGGGCCGTGACGGGACAAAAACAAAGTTCCTGAAACCAAAAAAGTCGGCGAAAAAGAACAAGTAACGCAAACTTGGCACGGCTTTTTTCTATACATACCGAAAAAGCCGCTGCCATGACAGAACAAGAAAAAATGCTGGCAATACTATATAAAGCCGCCGCCGAGGGTGTGGCAAAATTGATCCGAAACGGACTTGCATTCACGGTTATGAGCATGGCTATAGCCGGCCTTGTATGGGGGCTGTTCAAGATGCACGAACTGCATAGCGCCGAAATGACGGTACTCAAGTCGGAGTTCAAACAAGTGCGGCACGAGCACTCTATGCAGTTGAACGAACTACGCACAGAAATAGCATCCTGCACACTTGAGCGCATAAAAGACGCGGCGCGTATCGCCCGCCTTGAGGCGTTGATACAGAAACGTTAATTTAAAAAAAATCACATATTTATGAGCACTACGCAAGTACCATCAAAACAGTTTTCGTGGAGTTCGTCAAACCTTTGGACGACTATCCTGACATTCGTTTTCGGATCGCTGGCCTTGTCCGGCCTTGAACTTACCGCCCCTCCGGGCGACATGGCCGAAGGGCTTGTATATTCCGTCACGACGCTTGGATGGGTTGGCTCCATTGGCATCATCTTGACAAACGTCATCAACATCGGCTATCACATTTTCTTTGTGGCAAAGGGTTCGTTTTGGTCGTTCCTTTCGAGTCGAAATTTTTGGGTGAACCTGGCATCCACAGCCGTTGGTCTGATCGTTGTATTCGTGCCGGGAGTATCAATCCCGACGGGCACCGCTGAAAACCTGGTGGAACTGTCCTACGCACAGGACTGGACGGGCTTGCTTGCAATTTTGTTTGTCAATATCATTTCGCCCATCATCCGCGCTTTGCGCGACAAACTGACCGTAAAAGCATGAACAAGCAAGGCCCAGAATTTGATCGTGGCGACCTTATCGCCCACATTTGCGAAAACACGCAGGTCGTTGACAATTCGGGTGGCGGGGAACCGTACCCGGAAGATTACCGCATCCCCAAAGACGTGGTTACGGAAGTCGTTAAGGCCGTGCCGGATGCCATTTCACAGGCGCTTGCCGAGTTTGGCCGCGTTGAAATCAAAGACTTTGGCGTTTTCGCGCTCGAAGAACGCATACCGGATACAGGCGTGCTGCCGAACGGCGAACCGTGGAACACGCCGCAACGTTTCAAGATTGTGTTTCGCCCGGCTCCGGCATTTTGCCTTACAGTTTCGGAGATAACCGAAATGCCCGTTTACTGAAATTGAAATAAGAAGTTCATGGGATTATAAATTGTTGGCCCTCACTGAATGTAGTGGGGGTTTTTTGTGTATCTTTGTGCCATACCACTCCGGCGGCGCTAAGGAATACAGTGGACAGGCTGGCCGGAAATAGTGCTCCACTGCACAAGCCCGTTCGTGATAATGTGCGTAGAAAAGCGCAAGCAGCGGGTACATTGCGACGGCGGGAAAGACCGCTATTTTTTCCGTCACCATCGGTAGGCCCGGTGGAATTTCGCTAAAGCGATTCGCCCCGTAGTGGTTCGGCCACGTCGGGGGTTTTTTCATTACACAAAAACCCCGTAAATTTGTCGGAATGGAAAAGGAAATACTCAAGGCGCTTGCCGCATCCAGCCGCACGCGGGCAACGACGCAGGAACAGGCGGACAACCTTGCAACCATCTTGCGAGAGTGTGCAGAACACGGCTTGACAATGCCGGAACAGGTAGCCTACGTTGTCGGCACAGCCTGGCACGAGGCACGCATTCGCTGCATGCCGGAAATCCGGGCAAAACACGGCACGCGCGTACGGGCAATGCAGGATCGGTATTGGGGAACCGGGTACTACGGGCGCGGGTTCGTACAGTTGACTTGGGAGCGCAACTACCGAAAATTTTCCGACCTGCTCGGCATTGATCTTGTCGGGGAGCCTAACCGGGTTTTAGACCCGGCTATTGGCGCAAAAATACTTGTCCTTGGTATGCGGGACGGGCTTTTTACCGGCGTTGGCCTTGGCAAGTATTTCAAGGAAGCGCAGCCGCCTGAATGGCTGAACGCCCGCAAAATTGTGAACGGCGTTTTCCATGCCGACTACGTTGCCCGCGCTGCCGTAGCGGTGTTCGATGTACTGAAATCCGGCACGGATATTGCACCGAAAACGAACTTGGAAAGCGATGCAATATCGTAAGTAAGGAAGATTGTTGTTTACGGATAAAAAATTTAGGTGCAGCCCTCCCCC
>OFQV01000253.1_pt1 | contig 15007 bp, 27 predicted proteins | sample 1542971 | NCBI WGS metagenome assembly OFQV01 (sample SAMN07774229, study PRJEB24372) | wastewater metagenome | isolation source: WWTP Cannobio (Effluent) | place: Italy: Cannobio | collected 2016-01
CACGACGGCCGCGAGTGGAAGGCCACCGGGGAACAGATCAAGCGGGAAACGCGGCGCTACCGTGGCCGGGACATCCGCGTGTATCGGCTGGTGAGGCGTTGATGCGTTGGCTTCTATCCTTCGCCTGCGCGACGGCGCTACTTTGGGGCGGCCAGCACGGCGGGATTGTCTGGTGGGCGCTGGCGTTAGTGCTGTTCGTGGCGCTGATGCTGGTGCCGAAGCGTTGACATGGCCGCTGCGATGCGTTATCGTGCGCTCGTCAGGTGTGGCAATCTGACGGCGAGGAAGCGCATAGAACCCCGAGTCTTTAGCGGGGCTGTGTGGTCGAAGGTGCTTCCTCACCTTAGATTGCCCAGCCAAGGGCCAGCCCCGCTAAGTACTTGGGGTTTTTCTTTGGCGAAACGGTTTTGTGTTGCTTCGACGTGGATGGACACGCTGCCTGCGGGAAACCGTGAGGACGGCAAGGAAAGTCGAAAGATGGCCCGGAGGACGACTCTTAGGTGCCAGCGCGAATATCACGGAATAAGCGCCTTCTTGTTTACCGGACTGGCCGGGTATAGCTGGAATCAAGCCCAGCAAGCAACACAAAGCCGTTTCCCTGACCGCACCCCGCGCGTCAGTAGTGAGCCTGAATGGGCTGCTCGGGAGAAAACACAACCGGCGCACGGTTCACCCTGCGCGACCGGGGCAGCGTGTCAGATAGCGACTGCCGCAAGCTGGGGCCGAGTGGTGACAAGCAACGCCCAGCCGATTGAATCTCTGCCCCCGGGTGCGCTGGGGGGTTCTTTGATGGTGTGCGGACATGGCCTAAGGGCTCCACGCGCGGATCTGGGGTTTAAAGCCGGGTCAAGGCGAGTTTGGGTGAAGTGGCCTATTGCTTCGTTGCAGGGAACTACCACGGAAACCTGATGGCAGCCTCCGCACACCTTCAAAGCATCCCCGGGCGAGGCGTGATGATTCCATCACCCTTGCAGAATCTATGGAGAAACGCATGAAGACAAGACTAGATGTCAGCAATTCATGGATTGACCTCAATGTGCGCCAGCAGCGCGCAAAAGGTCAGCCGATAGGAGGAGAGGCCATTCCTGACAATAGACTTGGGCGTCGGATCATGGCGAAGTTGCAAAAGAAGGCTGCCGCCAAGGCAAGGGGCCAGAAGTGATTCCACTTCCAGCCTACATCGACCCCGAGGCATGGCAAGGGTTCTGCGACATGCGCAAGGCTATGCCAAAGAGCCGTCCCTTCACTCTGAGAGCCGCGACGCTGATCCTGAAGGAATTGCAGCGCATCAAGGATGCCGGGCACGACCCGAACGCCGCGCTGGACCAATCGACGCTGAACGGATGGACGGATGTCTACGCCCCAAAAGAGAAGGCCATCCCGCGGGCAGGCAAGCATCTGAGCGATTGGGACCTGCACCTTGAAGCCACGAAGGACCATAAGCCAATCGACGGCGCGAAGGTTGCCGAGGTGGCCGCAAAGGCACTGCAGGCGATTCGGAGGGTGGCATGACGGCGCTCCAATGCCTGCGCCAGCGAGGGCGCATGGAAGCTGCGCATGTCGCGTACGTCACCGGCATGTCGCTGGGTGACGTGTACCTAGAGCTGGTGCGTGCCGAGGCCGCTGGCGCTGTGCGGGTCAGGTGCTCGAAAGTACGCGGCGGCCAGTGGGTCAAAGAATGGGAGGTGACGGAGTGAAAAAGCCCCGCTACGCGATGCGCGAGAGACTCCTGCAGGCGATGCGCGGATGCCCCACGGGCAAGACGCTGCAGGGCTACGCTGCAGAGCTGTGTGTGTCCCGCGAATCCCTGGACAAGGCCGCTACTTTGTGCCGTGATTTCGGCCAGGTGGTTTGCAGGCGTGCCGGTCGGCGCGTGCTGTGGACTGCTGCAGAGCATGCCGAGTCACTCGCTGCGGGATGTGACGCAGAGATTCAGCGGCAGCGGCAGCGGCTGGCGGATTCAGGCGTTTTGGACGCACGCCGCGAACAGGCCCTGAAGCGCCGCAGGGAAAACCAAAAGAAGCGGCGCAAGGCCAAAGCGGCGCCAATTTTTGTCCAAGGCCCGGCGCGCTATCACTGGCCGCAGGCGTCGGACTGGACTCCGCCCGTGTTGGTGCCGAGTGTGTGGGCGTTGGCAGAGCTATGAGGCCGCGAACTGCCGAATGCGTGGCGCTGGTGCAGAGTCGGCCCGGGATCACGCGCGCCGAGGTGGCCGCGGCGATGGGCTGCGCAGTCAAGACCGCCGGGGTACACCTGCAAAACGCCAAAGGCGACGGGCTGGTGCAGTCGGACAGTCTCGGGCGCTATGCGGGGTGGTATCCAGCGGCCGTTAGCATGGCAGACGTGCAGCCAGACCGGGCGCCGGTTTCGTGCATTTGGGCGTGTGCGGCATGAGCGACAGACGGCTATTCGTGCTTGCGCACACCGAGGCCCGCAAGCGTGCAGCGCAGGCCGTGGCCGAGGTGCCAGATGGCTACGTCGTGCGGATCGAACCCCCGCGCCGGAACCTTGACCAAAACGCCGCGCTGCATGCCAAGATCACGGAAATCTCGCAGCGGATGGAGTGGTGCGGCAAGCGGCTGGATGTGGACACCTGGAAGCGGCTGCTAGTCGGCGCGTGGTCGCGGGCCGAGAATGAGCCGGTCACGATGTTGCCGGCGCTGGATGGGAACGGGGTTGAGATCATCTTCAGGCGCACATCGACCCTGACCAAGCGGGAATGCTCTGATCTGCTGGAATGGATCAACGCATGGGCTGCAGAGCATGTGCCGGAGGTTGCATGAGACGCGCTGCAAGGGTCGATGCAACGCAGGCCGACATTGTGGCCGCGCTGCGGGCTGCAGGCGCGTCGGTGTGGATCCTCGGACTGCCGCTCGATCTGCTTATCGGCTACGGCGGGCGCACCGCGCTTCTTGAGTGCAAGACGATGACAGGCAAGCGCACACCGAAGCCGGCGCGGTACACCGATCTGCAGAAGGGTTTCATGCGCGACTGGCGCGGCGGCCCGGTTGCGACTGTGACAGACGTTGACGGAGCGTTGCGCGTGCTCGCATCGATGGAGGCGAAATGACAGAGCTGGAACAGATGGCCCAAGAGCGCGCCCAGGCGCTGCAGGAGCTGGCCCCGTTGACCCCGGCGCAGCGTGACGTGCTGGTGCTGCTGTGCAAGGGGTTGGATAGCAGCGAGATCGCCAAGGCGTCGGGGAAGGGCCTGAAAACAGTAGAGGCGCAGCGCTCGCAGATCAGGGAGCGGCTGTGAAGATGACGACGATCGAGGCGGCCGTGCTGGCTGCGAAGGCTGGCTGGGCGTGAACCTCTCAGTCATCGCCCGCGAGGTGGCCAAGCTGGTGCCGTGCGCAAAGAACGTGCGCACGCGCGATGCAGGCGGCCATGTGCATGCCCTGGTGTGCGAGATCGACGGCAAGACGCACTCGGTGATGTTCGATGCGACCGGGCTCTATGGGCAGTCCATCACCGGCATGTTTCAGGACTGGCCTAAGTCGGACCTGCACATCGCCACCGAGATTGCCAAGGAGTTGCGGAAGTGACGCCGCTTCGCTGCGCCTGGTGTGGCCGCGGCATCAAGGAGCCCGCCGGCTGGATCGACTCCGGCCAGGTCGGACCCGTGTGCGCGCTGAACCTGGGCCTGCCGCGTGTTCTGGCCGCGACTCTTCGCAAGGACGGACTGCCGCGGGCGAAGTACGTCCGCATGTTCGGTGGCCTGCCGCGGGCGCGGCCGGTGGTGGATGAGTCTCAACTTCCCCTCGAACTGGAGTTCGCATGACTGCTGAAGTTCAAACCCTCGCCGACGCACTGCCGAAGGAAATGGCCCGCGTGCGCGAAGTGCTGGGCCACTACCGAGAGATCGGCCCGGCCGGGGCCATCGGCGCGGCCTTCATCGAGCAGGACTTGCGCGCCGCCGACCAGGCCGTGATGAGTGGCGACGTGGTTGCCATGCTGCGGTCGCTGGAAACGCTGCGCGGGATCACGGGCTGACCGATGACAGACACCACCGAAACAGTCACCCAGCGCGGCGCCGTCACGCGCTTTGCGCCGACTGTGACGATGCCAGGCGGCGGCGCCGTTACGCCTGAAGGCTGGATGTGGGTGCTTGGCTTCGCGCTGGCCGGGTGCGAGTGGGCGATTGAGGCCGCAGAGCGCGACAACCTGCACCAGAAGGCGATGGACTACCTGCGCCGGCAGCGCATCTACTGGCAGGAGAAGGAAGTCATCGAAGCAGAGGACAGGCTTGCGAAGGCGAAAGCGGCGCTGGCGCTGTCGCGGCAGTTCGGGGGTAGGGAGTGAGTGGGAATTGACGCACATCAACGGTATGGCACAATCGCCGGATGCATAGTGCCCACGCTTGCAACGATGAGACACGGCGGACCTTCGGCGCGGGAAGGTCAGGGCACGGCGAACGCTCGGGACACCCCGGGCGTTTTGCTTTGGCCGTCGATTTTCACCATGTTGCGCCGCAGCACGAAGAAATCGACGCTCGCCTGCGCAATTGGGCACGCTGGTGCAACGGCAAGCCTGAATCCGGCGTAACCCCGATGTTCCGCGCCTACAGGTCAACGGACGTTTGGGCAGCGCCAGATGTTAGCGCACCTATCGACAAGCTCGACGCCGCACGCATCGGAAAAGCCGTCATCGACCTGCCAGGCTATCACCGGGCCGCTACGCAGTGGCACTACGTAAAGCCCGTCGCCCCAGGCAAAGCCGCGCGGCAGATAGGCGTCACCCTGCAAGCTCTCGCCCAGCTAGTCCAAGATGCGCGAACCATTCTCATCAATCGCCACGCTTGAACATTGCATTTCGGCATGCTAGGATGCGCTAACCCGCGCGCATCGGCATAAGGCGAGCCCATCCACTTCGGAGGCCGCCGCGTCAGCAGCGAGAGGCACACAGCCCGCCACCGAGCGGGCTTTTTTGCGCGAACCGACTTGGCACGGGACGCTGCCATGACTGCCGAAAGGCGAAACGATGTACAGCCAGGAGAAGGCGGACGCTATCTGTTCGCACCTTGCAGACGGCTTGAGCTTGCGGAAAGCATGCGCAGCAGAAGGAATGGCGCCGATGACGGTTCTAGGCTGGGTCGATGCCAACGAAGCGTTTTCCGTACAGTACGCGCAGGCGCGCATGCGAGGATATCAACTGCTGGCCGACGAGATCATCGACATCAGCGACGACGCAGACGGCGACATCGTAGACACCGAGCACGGCCCGAAGGTTGACGCCGAGCGCGTTGCGCGTTCAAAGCTGAGGGTTGATTCGCGCAAGTGGATGCTTGCGAAGATGCTGCCGAAGGTCTACGGCGAAAAGATCGAGGCGACGCACGAAGTCGGTGAAAGCATCACCAAGATCGTGCGGCAGATCATGCGCGCGTGACTGAACTGGTAATCGAAACCCCGCCGGTCTTTGAGCCGCTGCTAGGGGCGAGTCGATACAAAGGCGCATGGGGCGGGCGAGGAAGCGGGAAGTCGCATTTCTTCGCCGAGCTGCTTATCGAGCGCAACATCATGGAGCGCGTCGATAGCGTCTGCATCCGAGAGGTGCAACGCACGCTGAATCAGTCGGTCAAGAAACTGATTGAGGCCAAGATTGAAGCGTTGAACGTAGGCGCGTACTTCGAGGTTCAGGACAAGCGCATCAAGTCGCGGCATGGTGGCGTCACCATCTTCGAGGGCATGCAAAACCATACGGCCGACTCGATCAAGTCGCTGGAAGGGTTCGACATTGCGTGGGTGGAAGAGGCGCAGAGCCTGTCCCAACGCTCGCTCGATTTGCTGCGGCCGACGATCCGCAAGCCGTACTCTGAGCTGTGGTTTAGTTGGAATCCGAACCTGGAGACGGACCCGGTTGATGTTCTGCTGCGTGGCGAGCATCCACCTCCTGACTCTGTGGTTGTGCGTGTCAACTACAGAGACAACCCGCGATTGCCCGAGGTTCTGAGGCACGAGCTTGAGTATGACCAGCAGCGCGACCCGGACAAGTTCGCGCACGTTTGGCTGGGTGAGTATCAGCGGAACTCTGAGGCGCGGGTATTCAAGAACTGGCGCATCGAAGAATTTGATGTATCAGGCGAGTGGATTCTTCGGCAGGGCGCCGATTGGGGCTTCAGCGTAGACCCAAGCGTGTTAGTGCAGTGCGCCATTGTCGGGCGGACGCTGTATGTCCCGCATGAGGCCTACCGAGTCGGCTGCGAGATTGACTTCATGCCGGACCTGTTCCGCACGGTGCCAGAGTCTGAACGATGGCCTACGGTGGCGGACTCGGCCAGGCCGGAGACGATCAGCTACATGCAGCGGCACGGGTTCCCGAAGATGCTTTCGGCCATCAAGGGGGCGAAGTCGCTTGAGGAAGGCGTCGAGTTTCTCAAGAGCTTCGACATCGTGGTTCACCCGAGGTGTCAGCACTTGATCGACGAATTGACGCTGTACAGCTACGAGACGGACCCGCTCACGGGGCAGGTTCTGCCGAAGCTGAAGGACAAAGACAACCACGTTATCGACGCGCTGCGATACGCCTGCGAAGGCGCGCGGCGCACTGTGACGCGAAAGAAGGCTGAGCCGGTGCAGTTCCGGCAGCGTTCACACCTAAGCATGTAATGGCACGAAAACCCAAAGCTACCGCACTGCCGGAACGGGACGAGATCGTCCAAGAGGCGCGGGCTAGGTTTGAGCATGCCCAAGAGGTTTGGGGGCCGATCTACAAGCGGTGTCGTGAGGACATGCGCTTTTCGGATCCTACCGATCCGAAGCAGTGGCCGGATGACGCCATCCGCGAGCGCACCAACAGCGAAGGCGGGCCGCGTCCGTGCTTCGTGTTCGACCAAACTTCGCAGTTCGTGCGTCAGGTCATCAACACTGCCAGGCGCAACAAGCCGGCGTTGAACTTCATGCCGGTGGACGATGACAGCGACCCCGAGCTTGCCGAAGTGCTGAAGGGCCTTGCGAGGCAGACCGAGTATCAGAGCCGGGCTGATGTGGCCTACATCACGGCGCTTGAGCAGGCCACGCGCGGCGGGATTGGTTTCTTCCGGCTGTGCCTGAAGGAAACGAAGGGCAAGCTGAAAGGCCAGCAGACCGCCGACATCAAGCGGGTGGTTGACTTTGAGTCGGTGTACGTCGATCCAGACTTTCAAGAGCCGGACGGATCGGATATGGAGTGGGGCTTTGTCGAAGAGGACATGCCCCGGGCCAAGTTCACGAAGAAATGGCCCGATGCCAAGGTAATAGATTGGGACGACGCCGGGTGGTTCACCAAGGACACGGTGCGCGTGGTCGAGTATTACCGCATCGTGGAGGACGGCGAGAAGAAGCGCTGCGAGCATTTCATGCTCAGCGGAGAGGACGTGCTAGAAAGCACTGTGGTCCCGTCGTCTTACGTGCCGATCTTCCCGGTGCTTGGGAACGAGTCTTGGGACGATGGCGAACGCAACCTGGCCGGCTGCATTCGCCTTGCGCGTGACCCGCAGATTGCTTACAACTACGAGCGGAACAGCGCGATTGAGGCTGTCGCCATTGGCCCGAAAGCACCGTGGCTGGCCCCGATTGAGGCGACCGAGGGGCATGAAAACGAGTGGGCGCAGGCCAACCGGGGGAACATCCCGGTCTTGCACTGGAACTCGATAGACGATCAAGGCAACCAGATTCAGCCGCCTTCGCGCATTCAGCCCGCAGGCATGGCCGCTGGGTGGATGGGCCTGGAAGAGCGCAGCAAGGCCGATATTCAAGCGGCGCTGGGCGGCTTTGAGTCCGGCGTCGGCAACAACCCGAACAGCCAGAGCGGCCGGGCGGTTATCGCGCTGCAGGATCGTCAAGACGTTGGCACGTACCACTACATCGACAACCTTGCGCTGTCGATCAGCCATTGCGGGCGCGTGCTGACTGAGGTGTGGCCGACGATCTATGACCGCGAGCAGGTCTTGCGGATTATCGGAGAAGACGACGAACCGGAGTTCGTGCGCGTCGATCCGAAGCAAAAGACAGGCTATGCCGAGGTTCGCGGGCCTGATGGCAAGAAGGTTGTCAGCATCAATCCGAGCGTGGGCACATTTGACGTGCGCGCAACTACCGGCCCGGCGTTCCAGACGCGGCAATCTGAAGCTGCTGCAGAGATTGGCGAGTTCGTCAACGGCAACCCGCAGATGCTGGCGATGTTCGGTGACGTGCTGGTGAAGCTGCGCAACTACCCCGAGGCTGAGAAGTTGGCGAGGCGGTTTAAGGCGATGCTGCCGCCGCAAGTTCAGCAGGCCGAGGAAGCGGAAGACGGCCAGCAGCAGTTGCCGCCGCAAGTCATGCAGATACTGCAGCAGGCGCAGCAAGAGATTCAGGGCTTGCAGCAGCAACTGCAGGAAGCGCAGAGCGGCATGCAGTCCGAGCAACTGCGCGCACAGGTTCAGGCCACCATTGCGCAAGGCCACGAGGAAACCGCGCGCTACATCGCCGAGCTGAACGCTCAGGCCGCAGCGGATCGGGAGGCCATGAAGGATGACCGGGACCGCGACATCAACGAATTGAAGGCGTGGCTTCAGATCACGCTGCAGAAACTGCAACCGCCGCCGCAACTGGCCGGCGAGGTCGCAAAGGACATGGGCGAAAGCGCCTAGACGATTCTCTCCTCGGTGAAGGTTCAGGCCCCGGCTAATCCCCGGGGCCTTTTTTCTTCCCGGCCCTGACTTGCCGCAGGTTGACGGCATGACCAGCGAAAGCTAATGAACGAAGCCCAAGTCTCCACCGCGCCGGAGACTCAAAACCAAGCGCCGGAAGTCGTTGAATCGCAGGAAGTCACGACACCTGAAACGCGGGAAGAAACACAGGCGGAAACGCCTAAGCAAGAAACGGCAGAGCAGCAGGAAAAAAGTCAGGAGCAGCGCGAAATTGAGCGTTTGCGCCGGGCGTTGACGAAGAGGGACAGGACGCAGGGCAAGCTCTATCAAGAGAACGAGCAACTGCGCCGAATGGTGCCGCAGCAGCAGCCGGAATACGAGGGCCAACCCGCACAGGTTGACCCGGTGGCACTGGCTGAGCAGATCGCCAACTTGAAGCTCGAAATTCGTGAGGTATCGAACAAGAGTAACAAGGTCGCCGAAGAGGGAAAAAAGCGATTCCCTGACTTTATGAATTCGGTTGCCCGAGTTCAGGAAGAAGTCGGGCCGCTATTTGACCAACACGGCCGCGCAAGCCCTGTAGCTGATGCGTTGCTTGATTGCGAAGACCCGGCCGGAGTCTTTGACTACCTTGGGAAGCATCCTGAAATCGCCGCAGAACTTGCAGAACTTCGCCCCGCACAGATTGGACTTCGGCTAGGCCGCATCGAGCGAAAGCTAAGCGCTCCGGCCGAGGTAAAGGAAACAGCAGCGCCTAAGCCATTGCCCGCACTTAAGGGCGTGGCTACAGGCACCAAAGACCCGTCGCAAATGTCCGACCGCGAGTTCGCGGAATGGCGTAAGCGGCAAATCGCCCAACGGCGGTAAGGAAATCAAGTGAGCAATTCATTCGTCACCATTGACATGATTACGCGCGAGGCCCTGCGCATCGCCCATGAATCGTGTGCGTTCATCAGCACCACGGATCGCCAGTACGACGACTCTTTCGCCAAGACCGGCGCCAAGATCGGGCAGACGCTGCGCGTTCGCAAGCCGAACAAGTACAGCCGCACCACGGGCAGCCGTGTGATGGACGTGCAAGACCAGGCGGAAAGCAACGGCACGATCACCATCGCCACGCAGGACCACGTCGACATGCGGTTCAACTCTGCGGAGTTGGCCCTCAGCATTGACGAGATCAGCAAGCGCTACATCGAGCCGGCCGTCAAGGTGCTGGTGTCGGGCATCGAAGCCGACTACCTGGCGTTCGCGTCGAAGGCCACTTATCAACTGGTGGGCACGGACAACACCGCCATCACCACGCTGGAAGTTCCCGGCAAGGCTCGCGCCAAGCTGAATCAGCAACTGGCCCCGAAGTCGGAGCGCGCCATCCAGATGGACAGCGTGACGATGGGTGCGCTGGTGAACGGCATGTCGGCCTACTTCAACCCGTCCAACGCCATCGGCGAGCAGTACCGCGAGGGCTTGATTGCCCGCACCGCGATGGCTGACTACTACGAAAACGAGCGGGTCTGGACGATGCCGAACGCGGCTGACGTGGCGACTACCCTGGACACGTACACCGTGACCCAGGGCGACGCCGATCTGACCGTGGCTGCTCTGTCGGCTGCTCCGGTGGCTGGCATGGTGTTCACCATCGCGGGCGTGTACGACGTGCATCCCGAGACGAAGGTGGCCTATCCGCACCTGAAGCAGTTTGTCGTTGGTGCTGGCTCGACCACGACCAACGTCGTGTTTTCGCCGGCTCCGTACAGCACGGGCGTCAATCAGAACGTGTCGGCCATGCCTGCGACCACGGCGGCGGTTACGTTCTTCGGCACCGCGTCGAAGAACTACGTGCAGCCGCTGATGTACCACAAGGAAGCGTTCCAGTTCGTCACGGCTGACCTGCCGCTGATGGACGACGCGGCCAAGTGCGTGCGTCGCGTGCAGGACGGTCTGAGCATGCGCGTGTGGCAGGCGTCGGACATCCGCAACGACGAACTCCTGATGCGTATCGACATCCTCTACGGGATGGCCGCGCTGCGTCCGGAGTGGGCGTGCCGCCTGTCGGGCCTCTACAACGTGTGATGACTGCGTGGGCTTCGGCCCTCGCGCAACTGGAGATTGATTCATGGCTACTTACGAACGCATCGACTATGGCTCGGACGACGGTTCCGTTTGGGGCGGTTCCGCCTCGGACAAGATCGGGTTTTACGGCAAGGTTCCGGTGGTGCAGCGCACCTTCGTCGCCTCGCTGCACAACACGACCGCCATCGCGTCGAGCACCGACTTCACCGCTGCGCACCTCGCGGTGCTGCAGGAGGTGATGAACACCCTGCGCGGCCTGGGCATTTGGGCCACCGCGTAATGGGCGCGGCACGCAAGGTTGTTTTCTGCGTGCCGACCATCAAGAAGCCGTTTCAGTGCATGTTGGATGCGCTGGCGGCTTCTGTCCCACTCGTCACTGAGGCGGGATGGGATGAAGGGATGGTCAACGAGATCGGCTGTCCGTACATCAGTGCGGCCCGAAGCGTGATGCTTCGCAAGGCGCTGGACGCTAAGGCTGATGTCGTTGTCTTTCTCGACCACGATCTGTCGTGGCGGCCGGCTGATCTGCTGAAGCTGATCGAAACCGAAGGCGATGTGGTTGCCGGGACGTACCGCTTCAAGAAGCCTGGCGATCACTACATGGGGCTTCCGCTGCCTGGGTTGGACGGAACGCCGCAGGTTCGTGAGGATGGCGCCATCAAGGGGCACTCTATCCCGGCCGGATTTCTGAAGATCACGCGCGAGTGCGTCAATCGCTTCATCGACGCTTATCCGCACCTGACCTATGGGGACCGCTTCGCGCCTCACGTTGACCTGTTCAACCACGGCGCGCACAAAGGCGTGTGGTACGGCGAGGACTACGCCTTCTCGCGCAACTGGCGCGACCTGGGCGGGGATATTTGGATTGTCCCTGACCTGAACATTGACCACCACACGGCGGACACGCGCTATGTGGGCAACTACCACCGGCACCTGATGCGCCAGCCCGGAGGCTCGGACCATGTTCCAAGTGCTTGAGCGCGACGGGCAGTTGATGCCTGTCTACTCGGTGGCCGATCTTGAGTACATGCAGCGCAAGGGCTGGACGCCGCGTGCGCAGCCCGTGGCCGCGCTTCTGAAGGCGCCCGAGCCCGTGAAGCCCGAGAAACGCAAGTACACCCGCAAGGCCAAGGCATGACAACGGCTCTCGACATCATCACTGACGCGCTGACAGAGCTTGGCGTTGTTGGTGCGGGTGACGCCGTGAGCCCGGAGGATGCAGCTTTCGGCCTGCGCAAGCTGAACAGCCGGCTTGAAGTGTGGAGCAACGCGCGGCTTACGTTCCCTGTTCTTCAAGAGTTGAGCGTTACGCTTACGGGAGCATCTAGCTACACGATAGGGCCTGGTGGGTCGCCTGCGGTGTCCCGACCGTTGAGCATTGTTCACGCTACGGCGATTGACTCCGGCGGGCTGGAATACCCTGTCGGCGTGCTCGATCAAAACCAATGGGACGGCATCGTTCAGAAGGACGTAACCGGCGGCCCGCCTGATTACGTGTGGTATCGGGCCGGCAACACAAACGGCACGGTCTACGTCTACCCCAAGGCCACGGGCTACACGCTGAAACTAGACGTGCAAGGTGTGCTGGCTAGCTTCGCTGCCACGACGACATCGGCAACGCTGCCGGAAGGCGCGGCGGTGGCTTTGCACCTCGCGCTGGCCGACGACATGGCCGCAGCCTACGGCAAGACCACGCCGCCGGATGTGCGGCGCCGTGCTGCGGGGGCGTTGCACGCTTACAAGCGCACGAACCATGTGCCGATCCGCTCCGAGTCGTTCCCGGCGCGTCAAAGCTACATAGAACGCGGTTACTAGCGTGGCCTTGCCCTTCGTTGGATCGTCTTACGAAACGTTCGACGGGGACGCTAGCCGTTCGCGCTCCGTCAATCTGTACCTAGCCGCGATGGAGGCGCCGTCTAAAGCGCAATTCGTGCTGGCGAGCGTGCCGGGGCTCATTCAAAGGGCTGCGGGCGGCGCCGAAGTTCGCGGGTGCGTTGACGCTGGCGGCCGGGCTTTCTTCGTCGCTGGTGCCACGCTGTACGAACTGGCGAGCGATTGGACGCTTACGAGTCGCGGCACTTTGAGCGCCAGCACCGGGCCTGTCAGCATGGCGTGGGGCCTGTCGCAGCTTGTCATCGTGGACAACCCGCGCGGCTATGTCCTGCGGCTGGCGTCGAATACGTTTGAGGCCATCACGGATGAAGACTGGCCCGGCGCGTCGGGCGTGGACTACCTGAACGGGTTCTTTTCCTTCGTCGTGCCTGGTGGGCAACAAGCCTACGTGTCGGCCATTGACGACGCGACGGCGATTGACGCCCTTGACTACGTGAGCGCAGAGCGGGTGCCGGATGATCTCGTCGGGCAGATCGTGGTGTTTGGTGAGCAGTGGCTCCTGGGCTCGCAGTCTTCCGAGGTCTGGAGCGCATCGGGCGCCGTGTCGGCCGATTACCCGTTCAGTCGCAACAACGGCGCCAATAGCGATGTCGGGTGCCTGGCGGCTTTTTCCGTCGCGCAGCTTGACAATGGATTCATGATGCTGGGACGGGACCGCAACGGCGGCGGCATGGTGTACCGGGCGAACGGCCTGCAGCTTCAACGAGTGAGCACGCAGGCTGTGGAACAGGCGCTATCGGCCAGCACGGACCTGGCGGCGGCGGTGGCGTGGGTCTATCAGCAGGACGGGCTGACGCACTACTGCCTGAACGCGCCCGGGGTGGCTTCGACGTGGTGTTTCGAGGCATCGACCGGGCAGTGGTACGAGCGATGCGATTTGGACGGCACCGGTGAACTGGCGCAGGGCCGGGTGACGCATTGCATGTATGCGCACGGGCGGACTGTCGGCTTTGATGCTGACGGCTACGTGTACGAACTGAGCCGCACGACGTATACCAATGCCGGTGATCCGTTGGTGAGGATGCGCGTGTCTCCCAACGAGGTGACGCCTAGCCGGGATCGGCAGTTCTTCGCGGAGTTCGTCGCCGATCTGACGACGGGAGAAAGCCCGCAGGGCCAGGAGTTCTACGCCGAGCTGGGCTATTCAAACGACGGCGGAAAGACCTGGGGTTCCTGGATCAGCCGCAGCGTGGGCAAGGTGGGCGAATACTTCCCGCGCCTGTTCTGGACGCGGCTGGGTATGGCCCGTGATCGCGTGTGGCGCCTGCGGTACTCCGGCAATACCGCGTTCAACATCGTTTCGGGGCAGGCGCGATGAGCAGCATTAGCGCCGAGACGAAGAATCTGCTTCTGGCGGGACTGTCTCCTGACACGGCCAGTTTGCACACCGCGTTCCCCGGGACAACCGGGGCAAACGAGTGCAGCGGAGGAGGGTATGCGCGGCAGTCTGTGGCATTTGGTGCTGCGTCAGGTGGCATCCGCACGCAGACAGGATCGGCCATCTTCAGCGTGTCGGCGCAAACGGTGCTGTGGATCGGCTACTGGGCCGGGTCAACGTGGCTTTATGCCTGCCCTGCAGGCGGTGCGAGTCCAAAGAACTTCACCGTTGATCCGCCGAATGACACGATCAATTCGCCCTTGCACGGGTGGAGTGATTCGCAGAAGGTGGTGATCTTCAACGGTACGGCGCCTGCGGGTACTGACGAGGGGCAGATTCTCTACGTCAGGGATTCGGCGTCTAACACCTTCAAGGTGTCCGCATCAGACGGCGGAACAGCCATCGACATGACCACGGCGCCTAGCTGGGGTGCGGTTATTGCGGCCATCACGGAGTACGTCTATCCGGGGAGCGGCACGTTTTCGCTTGAGTCGTCAACTATCGTAATTCCAGACTAAGGGGCCATCATGGCAGCAGGCGCGGTAACGCTCTATTCGATCAACAAAGACGATCTGAACATAAACGATCTCGTCGGCGCCACCGTCAATCTCGCATTGGTGACGAGTTCGTACACCCCTGACGTTACCGTCACCGGGCACAACGAATGGGCCGATGTGTCGGCAAACGAGATTACTACGGCGGGCGGCTACACCACGGGAGGGCAGGCGTTGACGAGCAAGGTGGCGACGGCCATCACCGGCGGATTCAAGTTTTCCAGCGCTTCGCCGACGTGGACCGCCTCGGGCGGAAGCATCGACGCATGGCGGTACGGCGTCATCTATGTCGTGGGTTCGCTGTGGGGGCTAACCAATCCGGTCATCGGTTACTTCGTTGGAGATTCGACGCCTGCGAACATCCCAGCGACTACGGTGGGCAATACACTAACCGTGACAGTCCCGGCAAACGGCTGGTTTGACGCAGTTTGACGCCATGAGCATCGAACTGCCTCCGCCTCCGGTCCAAGGCGCCGACGAGCCGCTTGCTGACTTCCAGACG
>OFQV01000254.1_pt1 | contig 14998 bp, 19 predicted proteins | sample 1542971 | NCBI WGS metagenome assembly OFQV01 (sample SAMN07774229, study PRJEB24372) | wastewater metagenome | isolation source: WWTP Cannobio (Effluent) | place: Italy: Cannobio | collected 2016-01
GTCACAAACAATTTAAAAATGGAATTAGAAAATCAAGTAAAATCAGCTATGGGAGCTATTAAACAGAAGGAAAACCCACAAAAGTTTTTGATCTGGAGATATTTAAAAGGTAATGATATTGGGGTTCGGACGCTTCAAAAGTGTTTGGCCTTGGTAGGTAAGACTTTAAAGGTTGTTGAAAAAGACGATTAGTGAAGCGATACAAGTGTAAAATATGTAAGTCTTTTTATTATCGTGAATCGGCCGATCAGATACGTATATCAATGACACCACTTTCAAGGGTTTGCGATGATGTAGAATGTAAAACCAAAGTTGCTATGTCGGCATTGGAGAATAAAAGAAAAGAAGTTTTTAAAGAGTTTAAAGAAAATTCCAAAACGGCTGCAGACTATAAAAAGGAACTTCAAGATTTAATAAACTGGATAGTAAAAGAGATTGACAAAGATTTGCCTTGTATAAGCCATCCAGAACACAAATCATTTCTTCGCTTTGATGCAGGTCATTTTTGGGGAGTTGGTGCGCATGGTTGCCTTAGATTTAACTTTCACAACATTCACAAACAAAACAGTGAAGCCAATCAACGGTACGGAGGTAATGCAGATTTTGCCAATGGTTTGAAAACTAGATTTGGAACTGAATACTTGACAATGGTTTTGGGCCTTCCGTTAAAATTTAAAGGAACGTCCAAAAAGTTCTCAATACCGAATCTAAAGGAATGGATCAGAAAGGCCACATATTTGAAAATGCAGATTAAGCAAGGGGAAACTTTTACCCGGGATCAATTAAATGAATATTTAGGAATTTATGAGTAAGAAACAATGTATGTCATGCGAAAAAATAGTTGAATATTCATCAGGTATTTTTAACTGCTGTGAATGTTCTGGATTAACAGTACAATTAAACAATCAAAAAATGGAAGACAAAAAACAAACTTATTTCTACATGCTTTATATGGAAAATGGATCAGCCCCAACATATAAACATAATAGCCTGACATCAGCAGAAAATGAAGCCGAAAGACTAACTAAAATGACTGGCAACAAGGTTTATGTTTTAACTACTATAAAGTCGTTCCAAGAAAAAAGGATTGATGTAGTTGATTGTAGGCCACCAAGTGATGATAATTTACCTTTTTAAAACAATGAAAGACACATATCTAGGCGACAAACTATGGTGGATAACAGACAAAAAGCTCTACGTCACAACAATTATTTAGATGTTAATATTTGGGAGCATGATGAAGATCAAGGCGAATTTTTTATAATGATTGACAAAAAAATAAATTTAAATGTAGGTGATAGAGTATATGTAGATGGATTTAAATTAGTTAATTGGAAATGTGTATATGCCCTAAAAGGTTTTATAGAATATTCTTTAGAAGACGAATAAAGCTAAAAATCTAACTCAATAATAGACCCGTCTTTCATGTCTTCTGAAATAGTCTTTAAAATAGCCATAGAACGACCATCTTTTGATTTAAACGGAATCCATGCGCGTTCCTTTTTAACTGCCTGAGATTTAACCGTTGTTATGTTGTTTACTATTGTAGATGAACCGCCAAGACGTTTTTCGAATCCTTTGTGTTCTTTGTAAAACATTACCGCTTCGTCTAGGTTTAAGCCATTGTAATAACCAGCCCTTAATGAATTAAAGAAAGTCTCATTTTCGCGTGAAATCCTTTCAGGTAGTAGCATTTCATTCCCGGATATTATAACGTTTGTTGGCTTACCTGAACGCTCATTGATAAGCCTATAACCTGAACCCCCGTTTAAATCTGAATCGCCAAACTTTTGACCATATCCAAAGTGGTCTGAAATCTTTTCAGCACCTGTATAAAGTTTTGTTGCTTTGAATGCGTCTGCTTTAGTTTTGGCGAAAAATGCTAGTAAAGTTCCGACCGCTGCAATACCTAATGGAAGGCCTACAACTGGAATACTTGAAAAACCTTTTATGATATTTATTGATGATGTAATGAGGCTTTGCCCTTGCTGAATAGTATCAGCTATCAGTTGCCTTTTTGCTGCTTGTTTTTCAAGTTTTTCACGTTCAAGATTTAGCCTGTTTTCCTCTGCAAGTAACGCGTCTACTTCTTCCTGTTTTGACCCTACATTGTTTGCTAATCCTTTTTCTCTTAAAGCTAGTTCGTCTTCAAGTTCTTTTTCAAGTCTACTTTTTCGTTTGTCTAATTCGGCTAACTGTTTGTCATTTTGATCTAATGCGATGTTTGTTGCCTCATTTAGGATATTCCCGTATTCTGAAATAAAAGAACCTAGACCGCTTAAAACTTCTTGAATCTTTTCTGAATCAGTGCCCCCAAATATTTCATCAAGTGACTTTTCAAATAACTGTCCAAATGTTTCTATATCTGCGAAAAACTCGCCAAAATCAAACTTAGGTGGAGTTACTATTTTTGGGTCAATTTTAGGGATTTGCTTATTGAATCCAATTGCAAACTTTTCTCCTGCCTTTTCGCCTGCTTGCTCGAATGTCGTTGCTAATAGTTCTGGAGCTGCTGTTAAATATTCGCTATTCCTTACACCCTCAATTGCCTGTGTGATTAAATCGATCTGTTTAGCTATGTTGTTTTTCTCAGTTGAACCCTCTTTAAAAATGGTAGATATACTTTCAAGTTTTGACCGCATTTCTTCCAGCTTCACAATCTGATTAGCCTTAGCGAAATCAAATTCTTCCTGAGCCGTTATAAGGTTGTATGCCTTCGCGATGCCTACTAGTTCAATAGATAGCTGATTTAATGAATCTTTAGCCTCTTTTACAAGACCGTTTAGTTTGTTGTTTAGCTCGATTTGCTTTTCTATTGATTCGGCTTTTAATCTACTTACTTCTGCGTATGCCTCTGCAACTTCTGCCTCATCACTTGCTAAACTATTTGAAAGTGCTTTTTCTGAAGCTATGATATTGGCGTTTTCTTGAGCGATTTTTATTTTCTTATTCAATAACCCTTGTTCAACTTCAACCGCTTTTCTAGCCGCTTCAAGTCTAACTCCATAACTCTTCGTCGTGTCCTCTGCGTCCTTTTTAAACCCTGCAATTGCGGCCCTGCTTTTAGCTTCTTCAACCGTCAAAGCTATTGTAGCTTGCCTTAATGCTGCCTTTCGGTCTGCAAGTGCTGCTGCTGCGTTTGCCGCCCTTTCCATTTCTCTTGCTGTTTCCGCTAATGCTGCAGCTGCCTTTGCTTGTTGTTCTGGATTTAACCCCGTTACAAATTGCCCCACTGATTGAGCCGCTGCAAGTGCTGAATCTTTAGCTTTGTCAAAATTTCCAGTTAACGCCTGACCAATTGATTTACCTATGTTGATCATAAAGTTTGGAATGGCTGCCAAACGATTTACAAGGTTTTCGAGAATTGATTTACCTAAGTCTATAACAGCTTGTTTTGGATTATCAAAAGCCTTAACAATTGATTCCCCCATAGCCGAAAATTTATCTATCAACACGTTTGTACCAGCACCTAGATAGGCCATCAATTTGCTGATCTTATCTATTCCAGCTTGTGTCTTTGTGAAGTAAGCTATAAGGCCACCCAACGCGATTATTAACGCTCCTATGCCAGTTGAAATAATGGCAGCCTTTAAAATATTGAAACCCCTTGCAAAAAGGGTTATAGCCTTTTCACCACCACCAAAAGTTTTTGATAACGTTTCAACGCCTGCTTTTTGGGTAGCTGTCAAAGCGGTGCCGTCTTTTATTGTAGCGTTTACTCCTGTTAGTTTTTCTTTAAAGCCACTTAATTTTTGGATTATAGAACCGATAGAAATACCGTAAATTGAATAGGTCTTTATGTACTCAAATAACGATTGTTTGGCCTTAGAATGTTCGGCTGCTGTTTTTTTAGTCGCTTCCTGAACTTTTGCCTCTGAATCTACAACATCTTTAGATACATCTTTTGTAGCTTTAGAAACCTCTTTTTTGTATTTCTCGAATTCCTTTGTAGCTTCCTCGGTTGCCTTGGTAACTTCTTCCATTACAGGCGTAAAACCTGAATCATCTAATATGAGCCTTTCTACAATATCAGCCATTATTTTATTGTTGTGCGGACGGTTATAAAAACACCATTACAAGCCTGTTTGGTAACTACGCTTTCAGCTTTTTTTGCTTGCCTCAATTCATCTTGTGTGAGGCATCCAACGGAATTGCTTGAAATGGTCTTAAATAAAATTGGATAAGAATTTGCTAAACCTTTGCATTTTGCGCGGGCCTCATATTCATTAGATTCTGTAACTAAAGAATACTGCCTGCAAGGTTCGTCTTTTGTACAAGAAAACAAGAAAATCGATAAAAATAGTAAATACCTCATATTAGTATATCGCCTTTATATTGCCCATTACAAATAAAGCAATCTGAATAATCATAATTTTCTGGCATCCATCCAAGCATGGTGCTAATATCATTGTCAAGATATTCGGCTATCGTTGCCAGTTCATCGGCCTTGACCATTGCGTAAGGTGTAATATTGTCGCTCGTTAAAATGAAGTTTAAAACATTCCTTCGCGCTACTTGCTGAATCAACTTTGCAAAAACAATTGGAAACTTTGCCCTAGTAAAATCCACTTTGCACAAAAAAGAAAGTTCATCGCAATCAAACGATACGTCAGCATAAATTCCCTGTGCGTAATTGTTGTTTTTGAACTCTAAAAGTGATGTGCTTGCAACTTCTCCAGAACCTACATAAGCGTAACCGTCGTACATTGCATATGATCCACAACATGCGCTATGTTTGAAATTTAACGGTTTATATTCGTCTTGGTAAGCTATGTAAATATTCTCGTTGAATGTTGTCGTATATGGTAAAGGCGTTGCATCTAGGTCTATTTCTGTCGAACCTTTGAATAGCTTGTATTCTCCTGAATAAAGACCGCTTTGTAAATGAATTTCTACGTTAGAAATAGTGATCTGAGACCCTTGTATAGTTTTGGGCCTGTAAACGATGTAACGCCATCCGCTTCCAGCTTCGGTAATAACCCCTGTATAATTGTTTTTAAAGCCAATAGGCCCGTTAATTTGCTTGAAGCGTCGGTATATTGAACTGGAGTTACTTAGTGCTATCCTTACAAGTCTTTCGACCTCTAAAGTAGCGTCTGGAATAACATCTTTAACTATCTCAAGATTTGCCCAAAATGCTTGTTTTAATGGAATTCGCCCCTTTGACGTGTCGTCTAGGTAAAGCCCACTTATTGACGTTGTATCAATATCGTTCGGCAAGCAATTTGCACTCTTTGAAATTCCTACAATACCGTTTAAGCAATCCATTATTTGAAAATTATTATTTGAAACAAAAAAGGGAGACCGTAAAGCCTCCCCTCGCATAATTTAAACCAACCAAAAAATTCGCGTAACTTCTTCTTTATAGCTTCCCTTTGAAGTGGGCCTTCCCACTTATAATAGCTTCCATTGTTCCTGTTCCCGTATAAGTGACCCTGTAATATGGGTAATAAACTGGAGTTATTGGAAAAATTTCAGTCTGCAAGGCCACGTTAGTAGTTGCAAACGTATCAATGTTCACAAAGTTAGTACCGTCTACACTACCTTTTAATATCGCGTTTCCTGCAACCGTACCGCCTACTTTAGTAATCACGATTTGCAAAGCTGCTGTATTGTAGGCGTTTGTAACCCTCAAATCCATGTTAACAGCTGCCGTATTTACGACAGTGTCACCACCTGTGAAATTTGCCGTTATTTGGGCATTAGCCGCAAAAGACGCAAAGAATAACATTAAGATAAATATGTATTTCATTGTATTTTTTCTTTAAATTGTTTACTTAAAATTCAAGACTAAGCTCCTGCAACTTGGTCAATTCTCAAAATACCATAGTCGTCTGTTGCATTTGGCAAGTTTAACCTCATTGCACCAAACAAAGCATATTCAAATGACCATCCATTTCTAGGAATACCAGCAGCATCCTTTACGCATGATCTTGTAGCTCTGATGTCGACATAAATAGGCTGGAAACCACCGTTTGCAAAATACTGTAATCTTGGTAATGTTTCAACCCAGTGATAAGTATCAGCTTGCTCCAAAATCATTGACCCCATTCCTAAATTGGAATATGCAGGACTTGACCAGAAAAGAATACTGTTTTTGTCAATCACAAGTGTAGACTTCGCGCCTGTTACTTGGTCAACATTTTTTGGATCCCATACAACATCAAAAAACGTGTTTCGATTTAAGATCGCGTCATTTGTGCAACAACCTTGAGATTTGTAAATCTCTAAAATTGCATTGTTGTAGAAGTTTCTACCGTTCAAAATCAATGGATCGTACATATTGGCAACTTGTGAAGCCCATTGTAAGTCAGCAAGCATGTCAGACGTGAAATTCACTTTTGCAACCTCGAAGATAGAACCATTCAAATTACCGTCAGTTTCAAACCATGCAGTATCTATTAAATCTATCCCAGTGTTTGCCAATGCTACCAATGCTTTTGACAATTTGACCTCTAATTGAATTTTTGCCTTCATTCCCATGTAAGCCAATTCTTTACCGAAATCAACAGCGTTTGCACACTTGATGTCATCAATTGAAAACTTTTCAAGGTTAACAAGAACCTCTTTAGTCAAGTCTATCTTTTCAGTACCAGCCTTTACGCCTGCTGTGATGTCGCAATCCAATGTCTTAGAACCTTTGTCAGTTGACGCGCTTCTAAGTGTATAGATTGAGGCATTCATACAACCCAATCCTGCACCTATTGTTGCAATCGTTGGGTCTTGATGCGCTAAAATCGCTTGTCCTGCCATGATAGGCTCTTTAAACTCGCTCATTCTGCTGTTAACCAAAATTTCGTCTTCGGCTAGGATCGCAGCCCCAATTGTGCTGGGTGTAAATACGTTAGCTGTAAATGCCATTTTCTTTGAATTTAATTTCTTTGTTTCCTAAATATTGTTCAGTTCGGAAACGGTCTATTTATCGTGCTTTTGGATTGCTTCCATAATCGTTGCTTTTTCTTCGGCTGTCTTTGCTTTTCTAAGCATGTCATACAGCGTTGGTAAATCGCTTGGTATCTCTAAGTTGGATTGTTGGAAATGCTTTGGTGGTGTACCGCCGCTTTCTGTTTTAATCTTACCCCATTGAGACAAACTACTTTCTGCAATCTTTTCAAAATTTACTGACGGCTTGCCTTGAATGTCAATGAAAATTTCATCATCTGATGTAATGAATTTGTTAGTTTCAACGAACTCACTTACAGCTGCTATCTTAGCTTTTTCAGAACCAAATTCATACTTCGATAAAACAGGATTAAGTTTTGCCATGACTTTTTGTCTTAGCTCAATCTTGCCCGCCTTTTCTTGTTCTTTTTGTAGTGCCTCTTTCAACGAAATAACTTCGTTTTTGTAAGCATCTAGTTGGACTTTGAATTTAGAATCATCCGGTGGGCCTTGCTTTTCTTTCAATCGAGTATCTAACTTTACAATCAGATCATCAAAATTATCGCCTTCAATCCCTAACGCTTTGATTTTACTTTCAACCTCACTTAGAACAGTTCTTTTGGCCATGCCTTCGGCTTGCTTTTTGCCTTCAGATAGCTTTGAAATTTTCAACTCTTTCAAATGGTTGCCGATCAATTTGACCGCTTCTTGGTCTTCTACTTCTAGAACACCATCCGCAAGATTTAGAGAACCTGCAATCTCCGTCGGGTCTTTTTCGAGCAAAACCCCTATGTACTCCAATTTCATTTAGAAATAATTTAGTTACTTTCTTCTTCTGTTTTTTTGGTTTTAACAGCTTTCAAAACTTCAGGGATTTCGACGTCTTTTAAAACCTCGATCATAACACCTGACTTTTTTATTATCTCAATCCTATCAGCTGGCAAACTTCCCGTTGCACCAGTCAATAAAAATTTTACATTTACATTACTCATTCTCTTTTGTTTTACGTGGTTTCCTAGTTTTAACCTCTTTTTGCAACGGCGTTGCATCTTTTAGAACATCAGGAATTGATACATCAACATGCATATAAGGCTCGTATTGGCTTGCAATACTTTCGGGCAATAGATCAAGTTTTGCAATGTTTAATTTCCTTCTATTCTCTTTGTGTATCCACATATTACCAAGTTCTTTTGTCTCTTACCGGATCAGCTTTTGCGTTCCAACCTATTGTGATTAAACACTTAGCATTTTCACCACGTCCACCAGTCTTAGGGAAAACCACTTTTTCAACGTCCGCTAAGATTCCATTTAAACCACCATAGAAATAAGTATCAGTGCAAAACCATGCGTGATATTGACCCTTACAAGCCTGTAATTTTCGTAATGCTTTGTAAGTGGCTTGATCGATAATATTGATCGTATAAACGAGTGTGTGTCTTGTGCCTATTGAACTGGTCTTACCTCTGTGAAGCGTTATGATTGTTTCCTGTGGTTCAGGCTTCTCGCCAACACCATGATAAAGACGAGTTTTTGAGGCTGTGGAATTGCTAACCAATCCCTTCCATGTAGATAATGCCGTTGAATTGTCAGTGTCTGCCACATATCCCGTAACTGGATTTTTAGGAACAAATAACGTTGATGATTTTTCGTCTAAGTAAAGTTCGTTAATCTCGGAAAGTTCCAGATTTTCCTCGTTTGCACAGTCTGTGTCTCCGACCGCATCTAATGTTTGATCGCTACAAGAAGCCGCGCAAGTTGGCGTATATAAATCATTTCCTATGCCTGCCATTATCGTATTATTTAATGCAAATATAAATTGTGCAAAACCTAACAGTTGGTAAATGCAATAGGTAACTTATTTGACATAAAACAAAAACCGCTAACAATCACTTTTGACGTTAGCGGCTCATACTCAATTAACCCTAAACTAATTCCTACTTTATTGGCTTACCTTCTTTGGCTGCCATTTCTTTACCTTCGTCGCTTACTGCTAATTGTGCCACAAATGCACCTACCAATGCAGCAACTACAACAACTTTAGATACAATGTCCATCACTGAACCCGGTATAAGTGTTGTAAGCCCTGCCATGTCTAAAAATTGTGGAATGGCTGCCACTGTTGCCGTAATAATCATAACTACTTTTACCACTTTTTGAAACCAAGGTGTTTGAGCTAAAAATCTTCTAATTAATTGCGCTAAAAAATCCATGTCTTATTTATTTAAAATTTTAACAATCTTGATTATGAGACCAGCCGAATGCCAGCCTATTTTTACCCATTTCAGAATATTGAATTTTGATGGTAAAACAAACTTATTCGCCTTATCGAAAACAAGAGGCCTCACGTCACGCATGTAGATTACAACCGCGTCCATAATTCCGCCATACTTATTGGCTAATCCAGTGAAAAAGCGTATAGCCTTGGTAAGTATAGAATCATTGCCAAATGATGCAATTACGTCTGGTATATGAGTTTCTAAGATATGACCATTATAAGCGCAACTTTCAACAGCTTCCATTAAGTGGGCCTCGGCTATTATGTATGACTCTCTATTCATTTGTTTTTAGTTAGACTTTAGTTAGACTTTAGTTAGACTTTAGTTGATCTTTTTCTTTTACATCATCTTCCCATGGAAATTTATTGCTCAATACCACTAGATCAGCTTTGCCACATGTAAGGCAAAACATTACAGAATCGATGTTTGAGGCATTACAGTTTTTGCAGATTTTCATATCTTGAAATATAAGTTAGATTCCGATTGTCTCCTTTTTATTAATCCGGGCAATGGTTTCCCTGCCGCATTTATCCACTTTGCAAATTCTTTCGCAATGCTTTTGTCATTAGGATTTAAATTTACTTTCTTGAGTAGTGTTGATTTTCTTAATGCCTCAATCCCTAGGTTATAAGCGAATGAAGTAAGTGCATCGAATTGGTTTTGATTTATCGTGTCTACGGTCATGCTATCTACTGCCTGTGCGTAATGTTTTACATCTTCACGTAGTATTTGTATTGCAAGCTCCTTTGTAATTGGTGGGTCATTTAGTGTCACTTTTTGTTTTGTGCCTTGGTGACCGATAATGTAGGCTGGATAAATAGTGGTACCATAACCAATAGTCGGAACTTTGGCAGGGCACAAATATGGCTTTGACCTAAATCCCTCAAATTGTGCAATCAATTCAATCCCATTTTGCGAAATATTTGATATTTTCATTTATCTAATTTTAAAAGCATTTTCCGAAAAGTTGAACCCGTTAAAATGTACGTCTCGGCATTTTTTAGAGCAAAAGAAAGTATGAGTAGTAAATAGCTTGTAAATCGGTTTAGCCTCTTTAAAACACGTTCCACACTTCTGGAATCCCTTAGTGTCTACTACTTCTTTTTCTTTGGTTTTATATACTGCCATACCTACGGATTAAAGATTTTGTCAAGTTCTTCCAAATCCATTCCTAAAGACTTAAAGTGAGGTCTCAATCCTTTTAAAATAGATGTCACGCTTTGATACCTTAGAGACATATCTTGATATTTGTTTTGCAAAACTTCCATTTCATGCCTTACTTCGTGCAATTCTTTGGTAAGCACTGCAATCTGTTTATTTTTCTGGTTGAATATTGATCCTAGCCATTCCCAAACGTCCTTTATAAAATAGATCAACCCCAACTGTTTTAAGGCCACAAAACTCACTAACAGGATCACAAACCATACGGGCAAATTATACTTTTCCACGAATGGCAAAATCTCCATTTGTGCATATTTTATTTCAACTGTCGTCGCTGCAAGGTCGTGGGGGGTATCGGCCTTTTTGTTCATAAAATTCTAGTCTTTTGTAAATTTATAAATGATGATCGCTACCATGCCAATTATCTGAATGCCATAAATCATTAATGGCTTCCATAAATCATAGTCTTGTGTATTCCATACATCGAAATGTATTTGTAGGCAAATTGCTATGAACCAAATGGCAACATAGACCGCCCATCCTGTAGGTTTATCTCTGCTCATATCTTTAAAATTTATTGATTGTTTTTCTTTGCATTCTTTGCATTGTTTATTGCACCCATTGTCCGGAATATTTGGCCGCCAAATTTCATAACACTCAAACTTTTTCCTCATAATTTTAATTTTTTCAATTGTTCTTTACTCCTGATCGCAATAACCCTTTCCCGTTTCAATGCCTTTTTACGGTCGATTATCTTATCCATTTCCTGTCTGATATAAGTCTGCATTTGCTCCATTTGCGTAAATTCAGCGTCAATCTTAGCTAAAATAGAATCGTGAATAGAAATGTTCGAAGCGATCCACAAGCGGGCCTCTGCTGTGTCTTTGGCTGCAAAGTTTGTGGTATGTGCGTCTCCATATTCATCAACTATTGTACGTGACAAATTGGCCTTATTCTTAGCCTTTTTCAATGAATATGACACTTCGTATTTGAGTGTGTCCAAAGCCATGTAGTTGTCTACCGCGCCTTGTGTGTTGATTGCCTTCGATGGATCGAATGGCGTGAATTGCCCAAACCCCTGAGCCAAAAATCCGATCACGATAGACCAGATAAGAATTACTTTTAATGTTCTTTTCATTGTTTAATATATTTTTGTTATTGTAACCATTCCATAAATATCAAATAGTCCACTTCCTACATAATCAGTTACCATCTTGATGTTGAAATCAGACAATGAAGACTTGTTGACATACCAACTATATTCCGTTTGATGACCATCAACAGCGACAAGATATATTTGCTTTAAAAGAGTCGTATTGTTATAGAAACCAAATGACCATCCCTGATCACCACCACCATACAATGTTACTGTGACTAAATAATACGAACCATTTGCAGAAGACATGTTCACTGATTCTGTTGAAGTGTTGGTAGTTATGTCACTAGATGAATTAGCAGTCGTGAAATTCATTCTTTCTGTCTCAGACCAATCAGTGTTTGAATATTCTAAAACGGCTCCAGAAGCAACCGCTGGAGTAGTTGCAACCCAAGCCGACCCGTTATACATAGCAACCATTCCGGCACTTGCAGACGATTGAGTTATTTCAGAAAGAGGGTGGTTATGTGATGTATTTTCTTTCCCGCTAAGCTGCGTTTGGACATTAGAAGTAACCGAGTTTAAATATTGAAATTCTGTATTTGAAACAGAACCATCCGCAATTTTAGTTGCTGCAAGTCCGTTGTCAACCGTAAATGTTGCACCAGAGGAAGATACCGTAATATCTCCTTTGTCGCCATCCGTTAAGCCCCCCGTCACATTAAATTCAATCTCATTTGACGCAGTCCGAACCAAGTTTACGTTTGTACCCTCAGCAAAATTAACACTTGCTCCACTTGTAATTTGTAAAGGAATAACACCGCCTGATTCTGTGCCGGCTGAAAGTGATTGTATTTCATTTGAACTACTTTGATCATTTGCCGTAAAGGTTATCGTACCCCCTCCTGTCGTTGTTGATCCTGCAACATAACCAACTGATCCACCCGTAAAAGAAAATGATACTGGACTTGACCCCGTTGCTGTTCCTGCATCTGCTACTCTTATTCCAGTTGATCCGGATGTCTGCACATAAGCAACGCTAGCTGGTATCGCTTGCGTATATGATTCTCCGCTAGTGTTAGCCATCAGCATCCTATCCCCTGAACCAATCCATTCATCTGCTTGAATGCCTCCACCTATATTTAATGCCTTTGTCATAGATTTTCCAAAGGCCCAATTGACAGCCATTGAGGTCGACGCAGTAGGAATATAAAGCGGAACTTTGCCATTTGTGGCATCATAGACCCCGAACCAATTGCTCGTGTTGCCGTCCGGATTTATCCCAAATTGCATATTTTTTAACGAATTAATCACGTTGAATCTTGACGTTGCAGTATTCCCAGTTGCTTCATATTTTACAATCAAGCTGCTTGCGCTTTTTAAGTGCATTTTCGCGCTCGTTGGTGTTGCAATTCCAATACCAACACTCCCATCGGCATGTACAGAAAGCAAGCTGCTTGCACTGCCTCCCTGTACATCCAAGACAATCCTTCCTATTGCTGTTTCATCAGATTCTATCAGGACCCCGTTTCTGTTTCCAGATCCTGCATTTTTAAATCTTGCAACATAAGACCCATAATTCGAGGCTTGCGCATCTAAAAGATAGGATGGTGAGGCGGTGCCAATCCCTACATAAGAACCAGAATCGTAAAGTAAAGACGTAGGGCTTAAAGTCCTTGCAGCCGTCCATTTTGGGATATAATTGGATGTTCCTGTGCCAGAAATTACATCGTATGTCGAAACATTAACCTCACCAGATGCATTTGCGTAAAGATACCTATTTCCAGACCCTGCATATTTTGTCATCTTGAATTTTCCGTCTGTCTGTAAGGTTATTACAGATCCATAGTTCGGGTTGTATATCTCGAAATTATTTCCATTCATGAATTGGTACCAATAATGGCTAGTACTTTTCCCTATCGCAAATGCAGGATCACTGTTCATAATGTTGAATCCTGCTCGCCCAAGCAAGTTCGTATTAGTCGTTGTCCCAAGAGCCATTGAAGTAGAAGAAAGCCTGTAAAGTGGACTATCTGCTAAAGTAGATGAAGCAGAAAAATATGGAAAATAGCCTGTTGTACCTGAACCTCCAACTTTCCCATTAAAAGTATTCCAATCTGTGTTCGTCAAAGCCCCTGTTTGCGAAGTTGATGCATTTTGGATTGTCAAATTTGGGGTTGCTCCACCTGATGAAAATAGTGGACTTGTTGCGGTGACGTCTGTTACACCAGTCGCGGGTGTTTGCCATTTTGCTTTTCCTGTGCCTGTGGCTGTTAGTAATTGCCCTGCCGTTCCTGTTGATCCACTAAGGTTAAATGAAGTTGAATCAGCAAGCGTTATAGTTGAGCCTGTACGCCCGATTGACGCTTCTGTATCTGTCAGCTTCATAAATGCTGTTTTCGAAAAATCATCGTTGTTTACATACGCCTCAATCTGTTGATATGTGCTTGTGCCGTCCCCAATTTCAAATACTGTGTAATCTGTTTCGGAACCAATTGATAAAAATGCAGAATCCAATTCAACCGTTCTAAAAGTGTTGTAAATCTTACCGTTTGAATTGTAAATGTTTGTTCCATCTATACTAAGTGTGTCATTTCCTGTGATTTCTCCACGTTTTAAATAGTATCTTTTATTGCCCTCTTTTAGAAAAATCTTACCGCCTTTCACCGCTGTGATACCGTCATAAACGTTTGAATTTTCATTTAGGCAATCTTCTAAAACTTCATTAATACTTCGCTCATAAGAATTGTAATTTGTCGTTAAGCGCATCGCTGTCCAGTCCTTATTTAAGGCGTCTCTGATTAAAGTCTCATTGTTGCTTATCACTGTGCCTTCAGAATTATTTGCGATTATTTGCTTTATTCCTACCGTGTCAGTACTTACCGTCGGAACCAAAACAACTTGATTCCAAGATGAAAGCCAACGAGCCGCATAAAGTGAATCTAGGTTTATCGTTGTTTTAGACTGATCGATTATGTTTGAGTAACCAACAACGATTATACCATGCACGTAAAGAGTGTCATCGGCCTTAATTACCGATGTCCAAAGTTTATCATAAGTCGGAGTTTTACCGACATATCCGGTTGCATTTTGGTATTCAATTTCTGTTTTTGCATTTGATAAAAAGGCATATGAAAAAGACGTGTCAGCATCATAAGACCTTACCCTAATTGAGTCAGAACCACCACGTGCATAAACGTTCAGGTGTTTTCCATAGTGTTGGATTGAAATAGAATCTGTTGTCGAAATTCTTACCACCGCATTCAATCCTGCAAATCCATCGACTTTGACAGCTCCACCCAAAAGCGTTACATTATCAGGATCGTATCGGAATACTGATAATCCTTTGTCTCTTAAATCCGTTTCAGCATTTAAAGCAACTTCACCGTCACCGATAAAAACAATATTGTCGGCTTTTTCTGCTTCGCTAGAATTTAAGTGGTGCTCGTAGCGTCGTGCATTTAAAGTCTTTACCGTCTCATCTTTGCTTAGGCTTACACCTATTGTGTTGGTTCCGCTGAATCCAAGTGAGTCAACAAATTGTCTTTCATTTAAACTATCCGGATCAGCATCATTCACATTA
>OFQV01000255.1_pt1 | contig 14995 bp, 34 predicted proteins | sample 1542971 | NCBI WGS metagenome assembly OFQV01 (sample SAMN07774229, study PRJEB24372) | wastewater metagenome | isolation source: WWTP Cannobio (Effluent) | place: Italy: Cannobio | collected 2016-01
GCGGCAGCGGCCTTCTTGTGAAATTCGTAGTTGGCACGCAGTTGCTGCAAAGCGCCGACGATGCCGTTGTGTTCACCACGCGCATAGCTCCCCGACTCGCCCGCTGGCTTGAACGGATCGACCATTTCGAAAGCCTGCTTCATCGCCTTCTCGAAAATTGCGTCGGACTCGGGCAGGGGATCGGCAGATACCCCTGAACGCTGGGCGCGGTCTGCGGCGACCTCAACCCAAGCCAACCCGCCGCAAATGTCCAGCACCATCATTGCCATGTTGGCAACGTCTGCGCTGTGCTCCTGAATCGCGGGGCCATCGTTGTTCTTGACCGCCGCTGACAACTTGGCGGCGTGCCAGTAGACCTCCAGCAGCGCCGTGTTGGCATCCATCGCCAGCCAGCCGGGGCGGTCGCCTTTGCCGCTGTTGGCGTGCAGTTCCTTGCGCATCGCGGCCACGAATGGCACCAGTACATCGTCATACTTTTGCGGCTCCCCCTGTCCACCGCTAGCAGCGCCACCAGCATCCCGATTGCTGATCGTGTAACACCGTTGCCAGGCGCAGGCCATGTTCCAAATGCGGTTCCACCAGTCTCGCGACACTTCCGCTTTGATCTTGTGGAAGGTGTTGTCGAATGCTTCGGCGCGGGCGTGTTCACTGGCGGCGACTTGGGCCTTCGCTTTGGCAAGCAATGCCAAGCCCCGGATTTGTGCGTCGCCCAGGCTATCAGGAGAGGCGGGAGAGTTGGATTCGTTGGTCATTATTGGCTCCTTTTCTTAAGGTCACGGATGTGCTGTGCGATCTGCGCGAGCCTGCGGCCCTGTGTGGCGTCTGCGGCGTACTCGCACTCAACGAGGCACGCGGCTTGTTCAAGAGCGGCGTCTCGCGCATCGGGAATATCAGGAGAGGCGGCAGAGGGGGCGGTATTGGGGTTGGTCATTGTTCAGTCCTTAGAGGTAGTAGCTGCGAGACAGCGCATCCAGCCAGCGTCAAAGTGGCCCATTGCCGTCGCGCTTTTGTAGAGCGGGTGCGTTTCCCAATCCCTGAAGGCAACGCCCTTGTTTTTGATTGCGGGCGGTGCGTCGGGCCGGGCTACAGCAACCCCCTGAGAGGTGGCATCAGGATCGATGCGGCAACTTGGGCCGTCAAAGTTGCCGATAAGCCCGGTGGCCCACTTCACGGCCCCCGCACGGTCGTTGTCGATGATGAGTTGCGCGATCTTGCGGTTTTCGCCCTCCCCCTGACGCTGAGTAGCGAGGGCTTCTACTTCGGCGCGGAGAGCGTCACGGGCATCTTGTCGCTCTCTCATTGCGTATGAGCTTTGGTCACGCTCGACAAGGTGGTTTTTGGTGGCGAGCTTTTCTGCCAGCGCCATCACAGAGTCAGGTGTAGCCAGTTTTTCAGGTGAGGTCATATCAGTGCGCCTTTGCTTCAACGAAAACGTCATGCGGAACATCGTCTTCCATGCTCCGAAGCTGGGCCTCGATAAAGCCCCGCGCATACTCCGTTCCCAAGGTGCCCCACAGCGCACCCCAGAACACGATGAGAACAGCGGTCAGATGCGCCTCAAGAACTTGCGGATCGCCTTTTGGCACTTGCTTGAGTGTGTCCATTGCAAGTTTCGTTGCGGCATCTGTCGCCGCTTGGGGAAGTAGGGTTTCAGGTGAGGTCATGGATGGGTCCTTAGAAGAAATAAACCGGAAAGATTGCGGCCATCACCAATGCAAGAGGTCCCTCTGGGTGCGGCGGTACTGGATTGCATTGGGTGAGGGCGGCAAAACTTAGAACGGAATGTCGTCGTCCATGTCGTCGAATCCGCTTGCGGGTTTCGGCGCGGTTGCGGCGGGCTTGGGCGCAGGAGGTGGTGCGGCGGGACGCTGAGCCTGGCCGCGCACAAACTCAATCTGGTTCACGCGCGCAACCAACTTCACGCCCTGCCCCCCATCGCGCTTGTCGTAAGTCTCGACATGCAGGTCATCCAGTTGCATGTAGAACTGAGTGCCTTTGGTCAGGTACTCATTGAGCTTGACAGCGCGTTCGCCCCACAGAGCCGCATCGACCCACTGGCTGGGCGTCTTGTTGTCAGCGCCCTTGCGCCCGTAGTTGTAGGCCAGAGCCATTGATGCGACTTGATCGCCGCCTTGAGTTGAGCGCAGTTCGGCGTCGCGGCCAAGGGTGAAAAGTCCGGTAAGAGTTGCCATGATTTCCTCAGTAGTTAATTTGGACAGCGGGGATGGAGCCTTTTGCAATCAGTTCGATGCAGGCTTTGGCGGCGTCTTCGGCGATACCGCCAGCGACGAGGGCGGCGAGTGCGGCGCGGTTGATCCGCCCTCGGTGGGCTTTGTTGGCTTCGCGCTTCGCCAGCGCGTCCGCTTCGGCTTTGGCGGCGGCGGCAACGCGGGCCTTCTCGGCGTCGACAGCCTGGATGCGCTGGCGCTCTGCCAGTTCGGCGGCGGCTTTCTTGTCGCGCTCAGCCTTTTGTTCCGCTTCGACGCGGCGGCGCTCGGCGCTTTCTGCGGCCAGCTTCAATTCCAGTTCGCGGCGCTCGGCGGCTTCGCGTTCGGCCTTGGCTTGCTTCTCGGCCTGCGCAGCGGCGCGTTCTTCTGCTTCCCTGGCAATGGCTTCGTCGCGTTCCTTCTGCTGGCGGGCGGCGGCTTCAGCGCGCAGGCGGGCCAGTTCGGCGGCTTCGGAGTCGGCCAGTTCCCGCGCTTCCAGCAGGCGGCGGTGCTCTGCCAGTGATGCGTCCTTTGCCTTCGCGGCTTCGGCGGTGAACTCTTCCCACTTGTCATCAATGACGGTGGACTCCAGCGTCTTGATGTGGAAACGGTAGTCGGCGGCGGTCTTACCCACATGGACGAAAGACAGGACGGCTAGCTTTTCTTGATGCGCCGCGAGCCGGTCTTTCTCGCGCTGCTCGATCTTGTCAATCTCGGCCTGGTGGACGGAAATCATTGCGTCAATGCGGCGCTCGATTTCCTTGGCCTCGGCGTCCACGGCGCGACCAATGCGCAGGGACTCGTCTTTCGCGGCCTTGCGGGTGCGCTCCAGCGCCCCCTTAGTCAGCCGCAGAGTGTTGACGTGGCTGCGCGCCTCCTTGTTGCCTTTCTTGCTTTCGTAATCGAAAACGAGGGCGGTGTTGTCGGCTTCCAGTTGCGCCAGTTGCGCATAGAACGGCTGGTACTCGGCAACGGCAGATTTTGGTTTGTCCAATACTTCCATGATGGTCCTCAGGCGGGTTGAAGTTCGGGGGTTTTGATCGCGGCGCGCAGTTTCGTCTCGCACTCGTCAACCAGCTTGCGGAAGGCCAGCATGTCGGCCTCCAGTTCTTCGATTGCGTCCTCGTCGCGCTCGATGCGGTGGATCTGCATAAAGTCCAGGTCAGGCACCCACAGCACAAGGTCAACCCACTTGCGGCCCAGCAGCCAGAGGTAACCCATGCACTGGTCCATGTAGGCCGACAGGTCGCCATCGGCCACGGCGCAAAACAGGGTGTCGCTGCTGACCATCGTCTTGATTTCCAGCACGCCGTCTTCGTCAATCAGGCCGTCCGGGCTGAGTCCGAAAACCTTGTCGTCGGTGGTGAAGAATCCAACCTCCTGCACCAGATTGCGGGTGCGGCCTTCATAGGCGCGGCGAGCCGGAGTTTCCTGCTCGGTGCCCATGCGCATTGCGGCGCTCTGGAACTTCTGCGGGGCACTGCCGCCGCAGCGCTCGCGGGCGACGTCATAGGCATAGGCGATGCAGGCTTTTGACGGCAGGCCGCTCTTGAGCTTGTCGCGGGCATCCTTGAAGCGCGAGCCGGTAATGCAGCCCTTGCGGGCCTCCAGCCATTCGGGCGTGCCCTGGTCGAAGTCGTGTTCGATCATGCGGCCCCCTTAGCGGCCTTGTCGGCGGCTTTGGCTGCGGCTTTGAGCTTGTCGGACTCAGGCTCCAGCAATTTGACTTCGGCCTCAGTGCGGTCCTTGATGAACTGCGCCAGGGCCTTCCAGCCCTGCATGGAGGCGTCACGCGCAGCCGCCAGCAATTCAGCCGGCACCTCGGGCGGCGGGGTAGCCCCAGCGCCGTCATCGTCTTCCTCGTCCTTTGTGGCCAGGCCCGACGCGCCCAGCAGGGTGTACCGCTGGAGGTAGGTTACGGTGGACGCTACCTGCTGGATGCCGTTCTTTTTGCCCGACGCATCCGGCGCACCCTCAAGGCTGGTGGATTCGCTGTGCCCCAGGTTGTGGGTCAGGATGCAGGTCACGATGATCCTGCCGCCGTCCTGCTTCGTATCCCAGCGGTGCGAGATACCGTGCTGGGCCAGCCCGTTAATGATGGCGGTGGTCACATCGCCCAGCGTGGCGTGCTTGTAGCTGGTGGTGTCGCCGTCACGGTTGGTAAAGGCGACTTGCTTGCGCTTGAAAATCTCTGGCGGGTTACGCTTGAACTCGGCCATCGCGGCGACATACGCCTTGCGGGCTTCATTGGCCTCCCAATCCTTTTGCAGGTCCAGCATGGCGCGCATGTCGGCCACGCTCATCCCGGCCTTCACGGCTTGCAGGGCCATCGCCAGCGGCCCATTGGTCACCGGATCGGGCTGGGTGACAAGTGCGCTGGTGCGCGGCATTTCAATTACTTCATTAGTCATAGGGTTCCTCAGTGGATGGATAAATCGTTACTTGCCGTCTTTGGTGGTGAGGCCGCGCCACGCGATGGCCTCGATCTTTTCGTCATACGGCCATGGGTAGTTTTCGTGCGCTCGCTCGACGGTGCGCCATTCGCCATGCCATTTCTTGCCGTCGAAATAGGAGTAAAAGTTGCGTTCGCCTTCATCGTCAAGCACCTCGTAAGGTCCCTTGCGTGCTGGGGGTGAACTCAGCGGAAACCATTCAGTTGTTTTCATGCCTGCGCCTTCCACTGATTGAGTTCAAGAACCATGCTCGGAACATCAGCATGGAGGGGGTCTACTTCGCGCAAGGCCCATTCAAGGATGAACATGCGCCAGGCTCGCCAGAGAGAGTGAAATGGGTTCATGACGCAATCCAAGCAACCAGCGAAAGGCCAGCAACACCGCCAATAGATGCAACGATGATCCCGGCGACAACATGCTCAGTGATCACGGTGAGGGAGTCTTTTTCTTCAGCCATATTTATCTGTCCTTTAGGTCAGTTGGTCTGTGTGGCAGGGTTAAATCTGGCGCGGCTTAGGGCTGCGGGAGTCCTGTTGCTTTTGAAAGGGCAGCGCGGGCACGTTCGATGTGCGCGTAGTCTTCGGCGTATTCCCACACCTCAACGGCTTCGGCGACAAGCTCCTGCAGCGCCTCCAGCAAATCGGGCGCGGCGGCGATCAAGTGAGCGTTGGCAACCAACTCGTCGGGGGTGTAGTGGTGCCCTTTCCAATCGGTGAGAGTGATAGGCGCGTCTCGCCACTCGACTGGCAACACGGGCGTTGCAGTCTCGTAAACATTGCAATTCACGACCGAACGCCTGCGCTCTGCGTGCCGGATAAAGAAGCCGAACGGCTCGGACTCAGGCACGACCCGCGCAATCTCAGCGGCCCACGGTCCCGGCGTATGCTTACCAGCGCTCATGACACCCCCCAAGGCGAACTGTCAAAGCCCGCGATTCTTTCCTCAACCCTGTTTGCTTCAGCCTCTTCCTGCGTAGCGGGGCGGCTGGTGAAGTCAGTACGCAGGATCGCCCTGACGGATTCGTTTGCTTCAGCATCAACCTGGGCGAAGGTGCGCGGTTCAAGCCTTGAGACAATGCTGGCAAAGGTGCCAGACATTGCGTGACGGCCAGCTAGGGGAGAGGGGGTCATGCAGCCTCCGGGGCAAGCGCGCAATCAATCGCCGCCAGCAGGTCAGCAACCTCGTCAGACATGTCGCTGTAGGAGCCGATGCCCCAAGGCGCGCGCAGGATGTGCATCAGCAACTTGCCCTGCTCGTCGTAGAAGAACTCGCATCCGGGTTCGCGCTTGTAGTCGCCGCGATCCCATGCCTCGCACGCCGCCTTGTGGTTGGCGACTTCTTCATCCGAGCATGACTCAGGATCGGGGTGGAAGTTGTGCGGGTTCTCGGGGCGATAGAAGCCGTAGCCGTCGATGGTCCCGGCCTGCTCAACCCAAGGCCGCGCAGCACGCAGCAGGTTTAGCAGGTGTTCCGGCGTATTGCTTTTCAGTCCCATGTGTTTTGCTCCTAATAAATTTGGGCTGGAGGGGAGGGATCAGGCGCGGTTTTTCTTCGCGGCCTTGCGGGCGTCAACAGCGGCGTTCCATGCCTTGATTTCTTCGCTTTCGCTGGTGACCATGCGTTGCACTTCGGGGCGCACTCGGCTACGTGCCGTCTTGCATGTCTGCGCCATCGGGTAGCCCGCGCCAACAGCGAGGCCCGCCGCAATCGAGAGATAGGACGCAGCCTGCAATCCGAGAAGAATTCGGCGCTTTCCAAGTTCGTTCATAGTGTTTTTCTCCGGGTTAGGTCAGGGGTCAGGCGGGGAGGGGGTTACTGGCCGAGAGCTTTTGCAGCGCGACCAATTTCAGCGCCGGAGCGAACGATTGCGCGGCGGGTTGCGGCGAGCGGGTCCGTTCCTGTCGGCTCTGTAAATTCGTTTTGGCCTTGCCCGCGGACTTCGACATGGGCATAGGCCACATCGACCAGCAGTTGCAGCTTCACCGCCAGCCACAGGGCCTCATCGTTTCTTTCAAGCGGATTCCAGTGGTGATCCGGCATGCCGTCAGAAGCGAGCACAGAAACTCCCAGCAGATCGCAATAGCCTTCGGGCCATGTTTGCAAGCCCGCCGCCTTTGCTGCCAATTCCAAAAGCTCACGGTCTGTCGCTTTCGTCATATCGCTCATTGGTAGCTCCTGTAAGGGGAATGGGGGGGAAGAGTTAGGCGGGGATGGTTCAGAAGACGCGAATCGGGCGCGAGAACCGGCAGGTGGTGCCGTAAGCCGTCTCGTACATGACATCCGTGGGAGAAATGACGGTCTTGATGCAAGTGCAGGGATCAAGGTCGGCGCGCTCGCAAGCCTCGGCGGCAGCGATCCAGTCAGTGAACGACCCCATCGGGGTCTGGTAGCTCACGCTTTGTTTGATTGCTTCGCTCATGTCTCTCATCTCCTGCCCCCTTGATTGGTGGCGTGAGAGTAGTATGGGTTATCCCATATTATGGGTCAATGGGTTTTGCCATAAATGCGCGCCAATATCTTTCAATCAGCCATAGCTGGCGATAGATAACGGCTATTTAGCAGGAAAGAAAAAGCCCGCACGCGGCGGGCTGGTGGGCGGGTTGAGTGGCGATTACTTGGACCGCAAATCGGCCTCCATCTTTTCGCAGACTCCAGCTATGAACTGCTGGGAGCCTGGTGAGTTTGACTTGCGCTCCTGCTCCCTCCAGCACTGTTTGACAGCCTCACGCGCCTGCTGCCGTGCGCGTGACTCGGGCGACTGCGTTGCTGCAAGCGGGTCCAGAATATCGACGCTAAAGCCAGCGCCTTTCTCAATATCTGACACTGTCGATTGATCAATTCCCACGGCGGCGGCTAGCTGGGTCTGATTTAGCAGCTTAGCTTTGCGCAGATCGCGGATTCGCTGGCCTCGTTCGCTCATGCAATCGAACGTAGCACGCCCATAGTTAAATTTAATGGGTATCGCCATATGGGTTTTGCCATAATGCAGCATGACCAAGTCAGAAGCCATCGCGTTTTACAAGACCGGCATAGCTATGGCGAAGGCGGCTGGTGTCGATCAATCCACCCCGTATAGCTGGGGCGTTTACCCCCCTGATCACATTCAACTGCGCCTTGAGAGAGATTCGGGCGGCAAGCTGGTTGCTGAACCCGGATGCTTCGAGCGTGCTACCGGACTGGCCGATAAGGCGGGCGCGTAAATGCCTTCTCGGACACGCCGCCCACAAGTCAATCGCACAAGTCCCTGGCCTACAGCCGCAAGGGAACAGAGCCGCAAGCGCCGCGCTGATCTTGCCGAAGATCGCGCCCGCGCCGCTGAAGCAGAAAACAAACTCATGCGCCAGCTTCTGGCGGGAAAGGTCTCTGTATGAGTCGCAACACACTCGCTCGGACGCACTACCGCGTTCCCACGGCCAGCACGCGCGCGGAAATTTCTCTTGACGAGTTTTCGCGTGAGGAGATCGATGGCTATCTGCGGCACCTGAATGGTGAGCGCGAGCCGCGATCTTCAGGGGGTAGCGATTTCACATTTGACGGCGACGAAATGAACCGCATCGGCACGTTGATTTTGTGTGGTCAACGGTATGCTGCACGCGAGTACGTGTGCGCCGCCATCAGCGAACACTTGGGGCGAAAACTATGACCAAGCCCCGCACCTGGACGCGCTTTCCCATGACCACGCCTACCCAAAGCCGCACAAGCCCCGTAATCGACCCTTCCCCCGCCAGCAGCGCAGCAAAGACAGCGCGCATTACTGGACGCGGAACTGGCGTTGTCAGGGCTGAGGACAAGGGGAGGCAAGCGTGAGCAACCCGTCGCGCAAAGAGCTTGAGGCAGCGCCAGAGCGTGCGAGTTGGCAGACCCCGACAACTTATGACTCGATTTTTCTATTGCCCACGCGACAGAAACACGACAGCGGTTATGGGTTGATCTGCATCGTCGGGGAAACCAAAGACGGTTTTGAGAAAGCGGCTTGGTGCGATGACGTTAGTTGGAAGCACAGCCCGAGCCGCCACTACACGATGCGCACCGATATGACCTATCCCGGTGGTGTCGTGCATTGCTGGGGCTGGAATACGACTTTCACAGTCGGGATTAGCTTGAGCAGCACCGACATAACAGTTCACGTTGACAACGACAAACCCACCTAACCCTAAGGAGCAACCATGAAGCAATGCAAACGCCTGGAGCAAATCCTTAAGCGCAAATCAGGCGCGACCTCGATGGAGATCATCGCGGCCATCAAAACCGTGAGCCCCCACAGCCGCATGACCGAGCTTAAGAACAAGGGCTGGGTGATTAACCGCGTCCCTGTTCGCGGGCGCAATTACGGGCGGTATTACGGCGTGCCACCTGTCACGCTGGCTCAGATGTCCAAAGGGCGGTAGACCTGCATGGCTCGCATCCGCACTATCAAACCCGAGTTTTTCACTAGTGAAGATATCGTGTCCATGACGCCACTTGCACGCCTCTTTTACGTGTCGCTGTGGTGTGAGTCAGACCGTGAAGGGCGGCTGGAATGGAAGCCTGGAACTTTCAAGATGCGCTACTTGCCGGGGGACAAGTGCGATGTTGTTGAACTAGCTCAAGAGTTGATCGGCAAGGGGCTGATCGTCCTTTATTCGGTCGGTGGCAAGCAGTACGCGGAAATTCCCACCTTCACCGAGCATCAGGTAATCAACAACCGCGAGTCCGAAAGCACGCACCCTGCACGCGATAAGAACGCGTCACGCACGCGTGCCCCACGCGTGAAAGCGGAAGGGAAGGGAAGGGAAGGGAAGGAAGGGAAGTCTTACGACAGGGGGTTTGAGGATTTTTGGAACGCATGGCCGAAGTCCGAACGCAAGCAGGACAAGGCGAAGTGCGCCGCGAAGTGGAAGACCGCCGAACTGGCAGACCTGACCCCGGCAATCCTGGAAGACATTGAAACGAAGAAGTCCACCGAAAAGTGGAAGGGCGGATTTATCGAAGCGCCCGAGGTTTACCTGAATAACCGGCGCTGGGAAGACGGCGTTACGCCGGATGTGCGCAGCAACACCGTTCCCGGCACCACCGCCCGCGACCCTGCCCTTGTGAAACTGGACGAGGACGCAAAGCGAACAACGACTATCCCCCCACACATTCGGGCGAAGCTTGACGACGCCTTGAAAGGCAAGGTGCATTGATGCGACCACAACACCCTATCCCCTACAACCCATCCCCGCTACTCCAGACCCTGCGGACTATGCCCGTTGGCGGCTCTTTGGTGGTGCAGGACAAGACCATCAAGCGGGCTGGAGACTTCTGCCGCGCAGCCCGACGCGGGACCGGGAAGCACTTCACTTGCAGGACTACTACAGCAGGCGTCAAGGTCTGGAGGCTTGCGTGAATGCCGTGCTGGGACTGCTCTGCCGCCACAGAAACGAACGGCCAATGGGTGCGCTTCGACAGCCTGAAATGCCCGTATTGCAGCGCGAGGCTCATTCAAATGCTGGGCCGCTTGAACATGCGTCAGGGCGAGACGCCGACCGATCACCGGAAACGGATCAGCGCCAGGCGCAAAGCAGTTTTGGACGATTCGGTAGCCGCTGGCCTTTCCGAAGCACTGATCCGAGATTTGGTCAAAGGGAAGATGGCTGTGGAGCCGGTGAAGGGCAAGGGGTGACGCTATGAATCCCGTTGTCATCGGTGACGCGACCTTGTATTGCGGGGATTGCATGGAAATCCTGCCGACGCTGGGCCGCGTGGATGCGGTGATTACTGATGGTATAATTAGCCATGAAAAATCAACAAACCGCCAATATCAAACGCAGCACGGAAGCGGAAATTCTGTGGGAGTCGAGGCGCGAGGAAATACAGCGTCTTTACCATCAGGAAGGGTTTTCTCAGGCGAGGCTTGCGGAGCATTACGGGGTGGTGCAGCCAGCAATATTCAAGGCATTGAAGCGGCTAGGAATCAAAGCCAAGTCGCAAGGCCGCAAGGGGAAGGAAAACGGGCGATATGTTCACGGCATGGCGAGTACGCTTTATCGCAAGATGGTGAAGAAAGACTACTGCAATGCCTGCGGGAGTGTGGAGAATCTTTGTGTTCATCACAAGGACGGGAATCACCTGAACAACAAGAAGGCGAACTTGGAAGTTCTTTGCTCTCCTTGCCATACAAGCCATCACAAAAGCGAGTGGTGGGCGAAGCGCAAAAGTTTGTCCTAATTACCGATCCCCCGTATGGGATTGGAAAAATCAACCAGGGCGGTGGCCGTCCCGAACACTTCAAAGACACTCTGAAATGGGATTTAGCTACACCTGAGAAGCTGTTTTTAGATTGGCTGATTTCAAAATCCGACAAAGCGATTATTTGGGGCGGAAATTACTTTGACTTGCCACCCAGCCGGTGTTGGCTTGCATGGGTTAAGCGCGATGCAGTGCCTTCAATGGCAAGTATTGAGTTGGCTTGGACAAATTTCGACGCTAATGCTAAGTTTTTTGACTGGACGATTGCCGCCACGAATGGCGAACGGGTCGCGCACCCAACACAAAAACCGCTGGCACTCATGCGCTGGTGCGTCGAGAGAGCCAACTCTAAAGACGAAACCATCCTAGACCCATTCATGGGCAGCGGAACAACTGGTGTCGCAGCTATCCAGCTAGGCCGCAAGTTCATCGGCATAGAGCGCGAAGAGCGTTATTTCAAAATAGCTTGTGAACGCATAGAGCAAGCCCACGCACAGGGCCAGCTATTCGCACCAGAGCGCCCAAAGCAAGAGCAGGAGGCGCTGCTGTGAACCTATGGACAACTCAGAACAACACCGCCATCAATGCGAGGTCCGCCATTACATCGCGCTCACCCGCAAACGTGGCCTGCCGTGGTTTAAGTCATTCACTGACAAATGGAAGCGCTGGCCCGATTCGCAGCTACAGCGAGACTTTTGGGAGCAGTGGAAAGCGGGTAACTCTGGCGCGGCTGGTGAGTGGCTGGAATGAGGTGACGGCGTGAAGTTCACAGAACGCCAAAAGGCTATCCATGCCGCCCGGGTGTACTTGATCCAGTCAAGGGCTACGAAGTTTCGCGGCTGGTCGTTCAAGTTGCTGGACATGGCTGCAAAGGCTCGCCGTGAGTGCATGACTGGTCGGGGGAAGCTGCTGTGAGGCGCGCCGCCAAAATCGACGCCAACCAGACGCAGGTTGTTACGGCCTTGCGTGCTGCCGGTGCCGTAGTGCATAGCCTGGCCGCAGTGGGTAACGGCGTGCCTGATTTGCTGGTGGCCTTCCGTGGTCAGACCATGCTTATGGAAATAAAAGACGGATCTCTTTCACAGAGCCGTCAAGCCCTGACGCCTGCGCAAGTTGACTTTCATAAGGCATGGACTGGTGGCCCGCTGTCGATTGTTGATGGGCCTGATGCTGCGTTGCGTGCGCTGGGGTGCATCAAGTGACCAAAGACGAAGCCCAATACAAGGCGCGTCTGGCAGACATGGCCTGCGTCATCTGTGAGCGCATCTACGGCCAGCACACAGGCGGCTATGTCGAACTGCACCATCTGCGCACAGGCGGCTGGGGCAAGGGCGACTACAAAACCATGATTCCGCTCTGCTACGAGCATCACAGGGGCAACACCGGCATACACGGCATGGGCACCAAAGCATGGGAACGGGCTTATGACGTTTCGCAGCGCGATTTGCTTGAACTTGTACAGGAGCGCATGGCATGAAACGCACATTCATTCTGGCCCATCAAACAGCACGGGAACGCGCCGCAGATTACATCCTGCATGAAGCACCAGACGGCGACATGGTTTCGGTCAACGAGCCGACCAAAAAGCGAATCCAGGAAGAAAAGTATCACGCCATGTGTGGAGATATTGCCAAGCAGTGCACCTTCATGAACGAAAAGCGCGACCTAGACGATTGGAAGCGCCTGCTGGTTGACGCATTCGCAAAGGTCATGCGCGAGGCCGGAACGCCGATTCACCATGACGGGAGGGTGTTGCCCAGCCTTGACTTTGAGCGCGTCGTGCAACTGGGCATCCAGACCAAAGATTTCTACGTTGCGGAGGCCGCGCAGTTCATTGAATACCTTTACGCCTTTGGTGCTGATCGCGGCGTGGTTTGGTCTGAGCCGAAAGCGCGACAACCTGAATTTGTTTAACGATACGGCGCAGCCAGCGTTACTGGTGCAAAAAATATAGGAGAAAAAAATGAGAAGTGAAGTTACAACGATAACCCCTGAAATTGCACGCGCGATGCTCTCACTAAATACCGGCAATAGGCATTTGCGCAAAGGAGCCGTCAGAGGGTTAGCAAACGCCATAACACGCGGCGAATGGAAACTGACTCCGCAGGGAATTTCTATTTCTTCAGAAGGTGTGCTAATGGACGGCCAACACCGATTGGAAGCTATCGCGCTTAGTGGTGTTCCTTGCCCGATGGTTGTATGGAATGACGTTGACCCGGAGGCATTCGGAGTTATTGACCAAGGCATTACCCGGACCCTAGGAGATGCTGCGCAGATACCAGCCAAGCAAACCGAAGTTATGAAGTTCTTGCACTACCAAGCGACGGGTGGAAGTGCCAGACCTACAGTCGCGCAGATTAAACAGATAAACGAAAAGATTGGACCAATTGTTGAGCGATTGATGACATATGCACCAAAAGCCTCAAAGAGTTTTACACGTGTTGGCATTCGCGCCGCTTGCGTGCTGCTTGTGGCTGAAAAAAAAGATGAGGCAAGGATATTTGATATTTATCGGCGCTTAACCCTCGGGGACTTGGAGGGTATGCCTTCAATTGTGATGGCTTTTGTAAAGCAAATTCTTAACGGCACAGCTAGTAAGGGAGATGGCGGCGCAGGTCAGACGATGTTGTTTTGTAAGGCGTTGACTGCCCTCGATTCTGATAACGAACTTCGCAAGGTGATTAGCTTCACTGATGCCCAGCGAGACGATGCCCGCAACCGTGTGCGCAAGATTCTTAAATAACCCCTGAGCGGCCATACAAACCCAAGGAGCAACCCATGAACCACGCAATAGAAACCCTGACCCAGCAGGCAGAAACCAGCGAAAACAACGCCCCAATCTGGCGCAGTCAGCACAACCAGAAGCAGGCCGAACTTGCCGAAAAAACAGCCGCTGACTGCCGCGCGGCCATCGAAGTGCTGTCGCAGGGCGAAGGACTGGGAATAAACCTTGACAGTGATGCGCCGCTAGCCGGTGCCTGCGACCTGTCAAAAGAAGGCGGTTGCGAAGCCTGCCAATAACTCCCCAAGGGGAAGAAGGAGAAGCATGAAAAGACCGAAGTGGTTGCTTAGAGACTTGATCGTCGGGCCATACGTCTGTCTGGTTACGAGTCAAGCGGAGTGCAATCGCGCCTTCAAGGATGCGGGTCTGAAAGAAACAGTCCCATGGATTGCCAGCGATCATTCAGACGCTTCCGTGCATTACTTCGACAACCCCAAGGGTGAACAGTGCTATGTCGTGGCGATACGGTTGCGCGATGGCATTTCAGGCATTCAGGTGGCTGGGCTGTTGACCCATGAGGCCGTGCACATCTTCCAAGGCTTTTGCGAGCGCATCGGGGAACACCAGCCGTCAAAAGAGTTTGAGGCCTATTCCATCCAGTCCATCAGTCAGCGCCTGCTGGACGCCTACGCGGAAAGGCTCACCCCATGACCCCACCCCTACCAAGAGCCGCACTGACAGCAGAGCCTATTCCGGCCCGCAATATAGAAATCGTCCAGCGCATCCAGCAAGGCGAAAAGCGCTACCTCCTTGCCGCTGAGTACGGCCTGACAAAGCCATCCATCACCATGATTGGCCGAAGGGCTGGAATACCACCTTACACCAGACCAGGCAGAAAGAAATGACCCCAGCCCTAAACACCGAACAGCAGGACAAGATCATGGCGATGGTGAAGAACACCATTCAGGCCAGAGAGCGCGTTAAGACGCTGGCGAAGGCTGGAGGGGTGTCCGAGGCGCGTTACAGGGCAACCACAAAAGAGCAATTCGACCGATTCCGCGACTTTCTAAAAGAACTCTAAAAAAGGACACACATGCTGAAAAAAGGCCAGCCCGTCAAATTCAGCCGCCCAATGTCCACTATGAGAGTTGTCCTGATGGCAGTAGAGCAGGGTTACCAGTACCGCCACGACATCCTGAAAGAAACCAAATTAAAGCAGGGCCAGGTTAACAGCGCTTTGTGGAACCTGACCTACATCGGCGCAGTGATGAGGGAGACAGACAAGGAGGGTCGTTCGATCTACATCCTGCCAGGGATGCTGCGAAGGGTAGCTCCCTGTCTTATGGGTGTTAGGTCAATTTTTGATGTTCGGTAGCCCTTTACCAACTAAGACAATCAAACCA
>OFQV01000256.1_pt1 | contig 14962 bp, 24 predicted proteins | sample 1542971 | NCBI WGS metagenome assembly OFQV01 (sample SAMN07774229, study PRJEB24372) | wastewater metagenome | isolation source: WWTP Cannobio (Effluent) | place: Italy: Cannobio | collected 2016-01
CTTTCTCTTTCTTGGACGCAAGATTGCCCAGCGAGTCGACCATGATGAAAACCTCATCGCCCCGTTGCAATTCGTCAAGTTGCGCAGTCATTTCAAATTGCAGTTCTTCCAGGTCGAGAACAGGAACGTGGATAACTCGATTCATATCAACGCCACGTGCGGTGAAGTAGTCGGGAGGTGAACCGAATTCACTATCAAAGAACAAGACCATGCCTTCTGGAAACTTGCGTTGAAAAGCTTTCGCCAATTCAAGCGTAAAACCCGTCTTAAAGTGTTTAGACAAACCAGCAATGATCGTAATACCAGGCTGCAAACCGCCATCAAACTTACCGGACAACGCAATGTCCATTGCAGGAATTTCAATAGGGGCATGCCAGCGCTTGCCGTAAATCTTGGAATCTTCCAGCATTGCGGCATGTTCGGTGATCGTGTTCTTGAGCAAACGTTCTCTTAAACTTAGTTTTGAATTATCGGCTTTTTCTTTCTTTTCTTTCTTAGTCATATTTTCTCCTTTTAAACAAAAAAGTCTGCTAGTGATTGTGTTTTCTTGGTTTCCCAACCGAACGTGCCAAGCAAGGCGCTCATGGGTTTTCCAAATGCTTTCTCGAAACAAGCATCGTGATCGATGAAACCGTGTATGTCGAATTCAGTCGGCAAGCTGGCCGCTGCATCCCACGCGATAACGTCTGTGCCCAAAGGATTCGGTTCTTGCAAATAGACATACCGAATCTTGTTGCCGTTTCGAATCAACTGGTATTTGTTTTCCAAATCCCTTGATCGAATGTGATGGTTGTAAATCAGACTTGCGCGAACGTGCTCGGGCGTGCCTTTCGACCAAATGGCATTACTGTCTGCATACTTATCAAGACCGTTGACGCCGCTCGGAAACGCGATCTTTTTCAAGTCTGCTTTACGCCAAGCCCGCTTGATGCGCGCGACGAATTTGTGCAGCTTCTTTTGATCGTTATCGGCAATGAACTTGTAACATTTCTTCATCGCTTTACGAGCCGACAAAGGAACGGAAGACCGCACGGATTCGAGACCCGTTACCTTGATTTCTGGCTTCTTATACCGAACGCCTTCGCTGTCATAGACAGAAAGGAAATACCGTTTCTTGCCTGTCCAGACGCCCATGTTGGCAAGATTCTCTCGCTTCATGACCATCTTTTGTTCAAAGGAATTCGTATATTCCTTCAATTCACCAAACGACTTATCGATCATTGGCTGCAAAGCGTCGTTACAAACCTTGTCGAGAAAGTCGATCACTTTGTTGGTGTCCGGCAACTTGTCAGCAAAGACCTTCTTAACCAGTTGGTCCAAAACGAGATACATTGAGTCGGTGTCTTGTGCGAGAACGAAATCGTCCTTCGTCTTTGTCACGCCCTGAAGATATAGGTTCGCGTCGTTACCAACCCACTGGATAGCAAGCTGGCCGCCGGTGGTGATAGCTTCGGCTTGTCGAACGTCATTGAGCACGAAATACTCTGAACCGAACGCACCATAAGCGGAATTCAAGCAAACCTTCAAAGCCTCTTGCAAGGATTTGTATTTGGCAGATTCATCTTTCAGCGCCAGCTTGTCTTTTTCATTAGTCGCTTTCTCGGCTTCCTTGGATTTCTGAATTTGCATTTTCTTGTATTTCACGCGGTCATTATACATCTTCTCCATAATTTCAGGAAGGAAGCCGCGCTTGTCTCTTCGGAAAAGCTGACGGTTCGGCGTCAACGTAACATTCTCTGTTTTACACAAGCTGGTATCGACTTGCTTATTCAGCAAGGCTTCGACCGAAATGGACTGCGCAAGAAGCTGGTTCATGCCGTCAGTGTATTCATACGGCTCGACCAGCGTTTCTGGCGAAATGTTATATTGCATAATCAAGTGAGGGTAAAGCGAATTCAAGTCGAAGTTGACGATCCAGTCAAAACGACCTGGGTTGGGTTCTTTGACGAAACCACCGGAATAAGCGATCTTGTTTGGTTCGAAACCGTGGTTGATGACGATCTTACGCGAAAGCAAGACGCGATCAACAATCGCTGCCCACATTCGAACTTGCTTGAAAATGTCTTCGTAATTGACTTTGTTCATATACGCGACCGCAAGCGCAAGTCTGATCACGTCATACTTGTTGGCGATCTTCTCGTCCAAGAGAACGTCTTGAATGTTGTATTCAATGTAAAGCTGGAAATTTTGACGATAGAGACCGTTCAAGTCACCGTAAGCAGAATAGTCAAGCTTTTTCTCTTTCAGCTCGACCTCGCCGATATTGTCAAGCGCATAGCTGTCTTGGCTCATTCCCTTGGGGCTATATTTTTGATACAATTCCATCGAGTCGAGAATTGCGATACCGACCAGTTCATACGCTTTGTTGGTGAAACCGCGGAAGTTGCTTGTCGTCTCGCGAATCGTTCCCCACGGCGACATTTTCTTTCGAAAGTCTTCGCCCAGAACCTTGAGAATTCGGTTGACAAGATACGGAATATCGAACCGTTGAATGTTCCAACCAGTTACAATGTCGGGATAATCTTTTGTCCAGAGAGACAGGAAGGATCGAAGCAAGTCAGCTTCATTGACGCATTGATGATAAATGACATTGGCTTTGGAATTGTCGAATTCCTTCAAAGCGAAAACATGAATCTCATCATTTAGCTTAAGCGTGATGGCCGTAACCTCATCGCTTGCGCGCTCGGGTTCTGGAAAGCCGTTGTCAGACATGACCTCGATGTCGATACGACCAATTAGAATCTTGGTGATATCGTAATTGATTTCGCCTGGAAAATAGCTGTCAATGAAAGGATATTCAAAGCGTCTCATTCCATGCACCGGGAAATTGCTGGTGCTGGAATAATCCGAAATGAATTTCTTGGCTTCAGAGATAGTCGAGAAATCGACCTTGCCGAATTTCTGACCTTTGATGGACTCAAATTCTCCCTCGGGGCTAGAAACAAAAAGTGACGGACGATAATCTAATCGTCGCGCCACTCGTTTGCCGTCTATCACACCACGAAAGAGAATTTTGCCAGATTGAACGTGAGCACTTGTGTAAAAGTTTGTTGACAAAATTCTGATTTACCTTTTTATGAAACTCCCATAATAAACGAAACTGTGTCAAATGTCAAGAAGGATTTGTTGGTCTGCCGAACTTATTGAGAGGTTCTGGCTTTGGTGTAAGCCACTTAATTGTCACAATTGCGATAGCGATTGCCAGTGCAAACTGCATAAGACAGACGCCCAAAGTGAAATTGGTCGCTGTCGGATCGGTGAAATATCGATAACCCGACCAGCCGCCCAACATAGTATTCACGAAAAACAAGAACCAATAATAAATTCGCATCACTTTACCTCATTTCGCGTAATAAACAAAACGGCGGCCAGCATCAGATTGATTGAACCAATGACCGCACTCGCGATATAAGGTTCGGGTGAGAAGAAATACAGACTCATATTGCCAATACCAATTACCAAATTGACAATAAACAAACACATTGACCACTTATCCATGATATAAATCCTTCTATTTCGTTTTACTGAATTATCCCACTCGGAGGAATGATAATACCGGATGTCTTGCTGCGATATTCTGCTTCGAGACCTTCGGCGGGATTGCAGACATTCAAAATGTTGCCCTGATTGAATTCGAACGTTTCGTCTTTCGAAAACATCATGTAAGGCATCATCTGAATTGAGATACGGTTCGCATCGCGCGGATCGACTTGTGCCACGATCAGCAATGGGCTGGTGACAAAGCTGGAGAAGTTGCCATTCGGCTTGACGTAGCCAATCAGAACCTCACCCGTGATCAGACGCACCAGCTTGATTGGACCCTTGCCAGCATAAGGATTGGCTGGGTTCTGCCCGCCGCCATCAGTGACAGTGAAGAGGGGCTTCTTCTGCACATCGGCTGTGCTTGAATTCAAGTCGCGACCAGTGTCCTTGACCAAAGACAGCTTTGGTGTTTCTTTATTTTCCATGAAATTTCCTTTTTTAAACAGCTAGATTGTATTTCTTGAGTTCTGACTTGGTGTCGAGAACGTCGATACACACCCATTTGTCGGGCACGTAGGTGACAACTTTACCTACTTCGTTTGTGTAGGTATAAGAATTTTCGGTGTCTTTGATACGACCGAGGACCTCCCACTTGTCGTCAAATTCACGATGATAAGCGGCGGTCTCTAAAACGTTAGTTCTGAATTTCATTCAATCGTTTCCATATTTGTTATTAGATAATGTTAGACTAATTTTGCTTGTTTGTCAAGCATCAATTTCCAACTTCTTCAACTTTCCGCTGCCGACATCATGGAAAATCTGAAAACCTTCATCGTCGGGCCTCTCGACTTCGCGAGCAGCAAAAATGTTGGCGATGTATTCGGCATTCGTGCTGCCATACGCGCGGGCAAATATCGCGCGCTGTTCCCAATCCTCGGTGGTGTTGTAAGCCTGGAGCAGGTCCTCGACTAGCTGAACCGGGATGCGTTCGCCGGTCTTAAGAACCAGGAAATCGGGATCGTTATAATAATCGTAAGAAATGCGACCCGACTGCCAGTCAAACATATGACCAACTTCATGCGCAGTGACAAACGCAACGTCCTTGTCGGTCAAAGCGTCTTCGTAACAGTCCAAACCGAAAATGAGATTGTTGGTAGTGGAGCAGAAAGCTCCACCTTCCCAACCTCTTTCAGACATTAGACCGTAATTGTGCCAATCGAAATTGGGATATCGCTTGACTAGCAGCAAGATGGTTTCGAGAATCTTATCGGTATAACGACCGTTGGCTTCTCGAAACCTCTTTGGTTGAAATTGCTTAAAAGTTCCGGCAATCTTCCGCTCAAGCTCGTTCATGAAAAGACCTCTGATATGTCTATACAGCACATATAGCAAGGTTCTGATCCTTTGTCAACTTTTCTTTTCCAGCTTCCCAATGAGGGACATGATTTTCAGGTGCGTCCTTCAAACCACAATGCAAAACTGCAAAAGCGTTTGCGCTGGCTTCCTCGGGCAGTCTGCAATAATACTCAATAGGAAGAAAAGCGGCGTCTTCAGCCCGCCGCTCGTAATAGTTGTCAAGGTCAGTCTTGAAAGTGACGATCCACCTATTGCGTTGAAATTTGAGAAGCAGCTTGTTCATTTTGTGATCGACACAATGACCAAATTCGTGCCAAACAAGAAAGACAATATCTTCTTCTGTGAATTCAGGATTGACGAACGAGCCAAAGAGAAAGTTCTTATCGACGCTATTATAACTACCGGTATGATCATAGCCCAACAGCTGATGATCTCGCAAATCGAGACCAAATCTATCGATACATTCGAACAATGTTTTGATGATCAGCTTGGAATTTCTATAGCCGTTTGCATAAATGAAATTGTCTTCGTCAAAAGTCGTGAAATACTCATGCGCCTTCGCGCAGAGATCTGTCAATGATGTCATAATTAACCCCACTCGCTAATCCATTTTTACCAGATTCATTATTAGTGTCAAAAGCTTAAACTGTTAGTCGTCTAAAGTCAAGCTCTTAATGACACAAAAAATGACAAGAGCGACACAAAGGAAAATCCAACCAGCGACGATCAAAGTGCCTTCGCCACCCAACGGTTGGTCTTGGGGTTGAAAATCTCATAACGGATTTTCTGACATTCCCATTTGTCCAGCCTCTTCGAGGCTTTGGCTTCCTTCATTGTGGCGAAATACTGCAAATAGGTATTGACATTTTGGTTTTCGGCGTTCTTACGCGCTCGATAGATGCGAACTGTTTTCATATGTCATAATTCTCGCTTGGGAGGTGATAAACTGCGGTTGCAGCCTTGTCTGGCCAGAGAACCTGAACCATTTCTTGAATAGACATGCCGAGGAAGCCAAGAGGAAAGACAGCGACAACCCAAAAGTCGTCATCTACTCGAATGCCTATGCAGCCGTTCGGATACACGTCATTGATCCCAGGTTTCTCGACATCAAAGCAATAGTCATTCCAAGGATGAGTCGGATCAAACCAAAATTCTTCATGCAATGGATCGCGCATAGTAATTGACGTTTGCGGAAGAACTTTCCCATTTATTTCAATGGCTTCTTCATGCTTGACGAAAGTGTCGATATATTCTTTGAATGAATTCATCTTGTCTCCGCGCGGCCGACAGGTGTTAAGACCGGTTGATTATAATAGAAGATGTTGTGATCGGGCAACGCCATGTAATATTCAAACTTGTCGCCCGCAGCTTTCGGTATCTGCTTTTCAAGTGTTTTGAGTTTTACCTCATCGACCTCTTTAATTTCAGCAGCGGAAGACATCATGATAGTCTTGCCTTCGGGTTCCTCTTTCGTCTTAATGAAAAAGAATCCGCCCGAGATATCTTCGGCAAAGCCAACGACCCTGCCGTAGATTTGATCTGTTTCATCAGTTTTGATGAAAAGAAAGATTTTACCTTTGTTCTGGAGAGACCAAAGAAAGCCCCGCTTAGGGCTTTCCTCTGTCTTGGGTTTCTCCTCGATCATTTCAGCCACGACCGGAGTAGGTTCTGAAATGATCGGCTGCGTGTGATGCTGCCCAACCGTCAGGCTTGACAACAGGCGTTACACCTGCCACGCCCTTGACATAACCAATAGCTTGCTCGACAACGCAACTTGAGCCATAACGCTTGTTTGGATTAATATCAAGGTGAACTTCTACCTCTCTGTCGCCAATGGCGTCAACTAGGGCCTCGAACATGGCAACCGCACGATAGACCTCGTTCATCAAGCGCAAGGCTGGACGTGACTTGTTCTGATCGTAGTCGGCTTCGGACGTAATGTCGCCGAAAACCTTGCAACCGTTTCTGCCATTCTTGTGAACGACAACAACCGTTGTGTAGTGGGCTTCCCACTTGCCATTTTTCTTGGTTCTGAAGGAGTCGCAACCAATATAGATACGAGAGTCGGTTGACTGCTCGTTGATATATGCTTTTAACTCTTCGATATTAATCTTCTGCATTTGTCTATTCCTTTTCGTGGTTCATCCTAATTCCCTTTCCGAATTTACGGAAATCTCCGTAAAGTGTTGACCCGAGGACGCGGATCAATTTCTTGGCAGTTTCGTTCGGATTGGGATTCGGTATTGTGAAATACACCTTCTTACCCGCTAGAAACGCATCCATCTTATTGATGGCATTATCAAGGCCAGAGCGTTCTCGCTTAAGGGCTTTCAGAGGCGCAGTGTTCATTGAGACGCGCTCGCCCTTTGACGTATATTTTACTCTACTACCTTTGCCTTTTGACATCTTTTTAATGCTCCTTTTAAGCCAGATTGTCTAGCTTTTTCAAATTGTTCGAAATCCATGTTTTGCCATCTTTTAATGGCAGACTGTTTCATTTTCTCTTTAGTTTCGTCGGAGTATACAATGCCTTTGCGGCCATTTGCAATACTTTTTTTGTGTTCTTCTGATAATTTTCTACCTTTTCGATCTTCGCTCATTTTTAGACAGCGTTCGATTGAAAAAGTCTTTCCCTTCTGGGCCTCTGATATTTTCTTTCTAGCTTCCGGAGAAGCAGGGCGACCTTTATTCCAAGCAATCTTGCCTTTTTTAGCCTTAGAAATTTTGTCTCCGACAGAAAGTCTTCTATCTTCATCCAGAAACCAATTGTCGTCTTGAACCTTAAGTCTTAAATTATAGTATTTGGTTTTTATCTCGTTCGGCTTAATGAAACTTAACCATCTTTGCTCTTCGAGATATAGTTCTTTTCTATCATTTCGAGTTGCTAATATTCTTCTTTTGAAGTCAAGCGGTCTCTTTCTATATGCAGCTTTCATCCAAGGAGAACTACATACATAACCGTCATTATAAGAGCCCCAATGAGAACCTATGTAAAAGCGTTTGTTTTTCCTATCAAACCAGATGTAGACGAAACCTAACATGTTCTATTTAGTGACATAATAACTTTTTCGTTTTCGTTTGTCAACTCTCTTGTTCCAATTCCTGTCCAAATTCCACTAGGTTCTGGTGGCAATTCGTCCATTTTCTCGTAAATTGAAACGATGCGATTTTTAGCAGATGAACAAGGATAGGAAGAGTCATGACGAAACCATTCATTAGTCGCCGTATTCAAAACGAAAATATTCAAACTCGAAACCTGTTGCGGTTGTGGTTTTGAATCGAAAAACCGGTCAATGAACATCTGAATTGCCCAAGCTGTTCCTCCCTCAGGTTCGCTTGCGAAAAGATCATCTGCATTTTTGAAAGGACAAGCTGCATAAACAGTTTGTGTCTTGCTGACTTGATAGTAATTGCGTTTCAAGAGATTATTTGTGTTTTCAAATCGAGTCGGAAACGTTCGACCAAGAGACTTGTTGGCGCGCTTGACATAAAAAGTCGCCTCGGCCAATAACACTTGGTCGAGAATTGTCACATTGGCATTTGTCTTATGACCGGCGAATGACCAATGAGTAACTTTATGACCCAATTGTTTGGCAAGGTTTCCCCAAGCAATATCAGCACCTTTTGCTCCACCAGAGAAACACCAATTCATGAGAAGTGGTCTCTGTCAACTTGAATTTCGATAGCCTTATAAAGTGCGAAAAGTGCGACCATGGATTCCAGCGGCGCGCTGATCAACCAGGCGACGAACCACGAAAGGGCAACATAAAACAGATAGTAAGCTGTAACCACCAATAACTTATTCAAAATGCAAATTCCCTTGTTAGATAAATATCACTTAGAATAACAGACACTTGACGCAATGTCAACCAAAAAGGATATCAAATGGCAGATCGTTTCTCTCAATTAACCCCAACCCTTGAAAGCCCAGCAACATCCGCTTTTGCAATCACACCGACTGCCAACGCCAATGCTGAATTCTCGAATGTTACGAGAGGCGTCTATGTTGGTTCAACAGGCAATGTCACAATCAAGCTTTCTGGTGATTCGTCCCACGTCACGTTCTATAACGTTCCCGCTGGTGTCACCTTAGCAATTCGTGCAATTGCAATCTCCAACACTTCAACGGCGACAGACTTGGTCGGTCTTTACTAATCCATGGCAGCTATCAAGCTTGGCCTCGGTCTCGTCTCTCCGAGCTTAATCAAATCGATCTATTCCAACCTTTTCAACAATCCAGGCACACTGGATTCGGACGATTGGTTTAAGATTGGGTTGACAGCCGAGGGTACCAATGTGCTGGAAACGACTGATGAAGGTTTCCATCGTTTTCAGCAACAGGTGACTAAGCCGGCATTAATAGGCAACTATCAATGCAGCTTGAAGTTTAGAGGAAACGGTCGTTCTAAACTCATTGTCTTCGTCTTTGACGGCAACTTCTCTTATATCGGAGAGGCACATTTGCAGACTGACACTTACGAAAGCGGCTTCCCTGGCTTTGTGTCTGCATTAGGAGACGACGAGTATAAGATGGTTTTCCAGTTTGAGTCAACCGACATCGACTCTCTCATCATGATATTTCAGCTACGGTTGGATGACGATTCAGTCTCTTATATCGGTGACGTTACCAAGGGCGCGCGCTTAAACGAACTGACCCTGATCGCGTTGTAACTCGCAAAAAAAAGGGGCCGCTGGGCCCCTTTTTAGTAGCTATCGACTATCGCACAAGCGCGCGGCCGTAACGCATGACTACGGAAACTGGAAACGTCAAGATCGTGACGACGCTGAAGAGAATCAGATAGCGTGTCGGCAAATGAATGATATGGCGCTTGACCTCCTTGTCGAATTCAAAGATAGCGACAAGATAGAGAGTTCCAATCAAAACGTAAATGGCGAAGTAAAGTAACATTTCATACCCCTCTTTCTTAACTTAAGTTAAAGCTTTCCTGGAGAAGGTCAAGTGGTATTTTACCACTTTTTTCCGTTCGCAGCTTCTCTCGATTCCTTTTTGTGGTCCGATCGAGTTTTGTTGTATTCCATTTTCTCGACAACGGCTCCTTTGAGATCGTAGCCGTGTGTGGTGCAGTATTCTTGAATCATTTGATGCGCATCGGTCAAAGCAACATCGTCCAGGTTATCAAGATCGCTTGTATTCCAAATCTGACAGACTTGATCGGCGATATCGAAAAGCTGCTCGCCCTTGTCACTAGATCTAAGAACGCTGAAAATGTCATTGCGCAAAGGCATTTCATAACCATGAGCAAAATCCAGCAAGCGAATGAACGCATCAGCCATTTCGACCTCTGCCATCTTACGATGCGTTAAATGCGTATCGTTCAAATCCTTACGTTCACCTTCCATAGCCTCTGACAATTCAGACAGCACAAGCATTAGCTTTAGCTTTGCCGGGGTCTGGATAGGGGCACCAGTGTCGTCAAACCACCATTTGCGGTTGATGACTGCTATCTCGGCCTGCAAGGCCTTCAATTCGTCCAATGTGTAAATCAATATCGTGACTTTCTGGCTACGTAGCGAATGTTGGAACGATGAATTCCAATATCAGCCAACTCTTGATCGGTCAGCCTGCTTAGTTCTCTCACTGTTGACTGCTCTCGCTGCCAGCGATCATACATGTCGAATAAGTCTTTTAAAAACATCCCTCTTTCCTTTCTTAGCGTAATTTCTCTTTGAATTCTCTATCAGATTGTCCAAGCCGGGATCATCGATCCAGCCAATTGAACCGTTGCGCGCACCATGCTTTGCATTTCTGCGGCGCAGTCTATCGTAAATTCGTCTAGCTTCCTTGCAAACTTGCATAGCTACCCTTGAAAATGGAAATGCCCGCTGACTATAGCGGGCGGCGAGTCTATTAAGCGACTAACCTATTTGGTTACGATGAGATTACTCGTTGAACCTGAATGTCTTTGGTCCGTGCCTTGCTATTGCGTAGCAAGTTAAACCTTTATCCACTAAGGCGGTCATAGAGACCTGTCCTAGTAACATTCAATGCTGCCGTTTTTAAAGTCAGGCGGTAGACTTGTCAAGCCGAACTATTCGACTGTTCTCTTCCCACTAGCCTTGCGAGCTATTCAAAGGCGCTAACCTTTTATGAAAATGTCCCAATCAATTGTGTCATCCTTGCGAGACTTCACAAACCGAATTCCCCTAGAGGTTCGGTATTAAGCACCTTTCATTCGACTTCGAGGTAGCAAAGCTTGGGCTTTCCGAGCTTCTTCGCGAGCTTGACACTTTCAAACTTGCGACCTCTTTCAGCAACAAACTTCTGCATCAACGCGGGATGCCCAATCCGGGCCCACGTATCAATTTCGTTCTGGAGCACTGTCTCAATCATGATTTAAAGATAAGTGATTTTTGACGAGGTGTCAAGAGGTAAAGTTCAAACCGTAGATGATTTCCCATTCGAAGCGGAACCATGGACGCTTATCGGTGCTTTTCCTAAGCAGGTTTGAGAACGGTTTGAATTCCTCTTTTCCAACCATCGGGTATTTGATCGTCAGAGACGTAAGGCACTTTCTTGTTTTCGAAACCATTAGTGATCCAAGACCACTTCGTTCCGTATTGAGAATTTTTTTTGCCGTTTTGACTTTCTTTCATTCGAGCAGAATGTTTCTTTTTCCATTCGTCACTATGAGTCTTACCTCGAAAAGTTGAACCAAAATCAAAATCAGAATTTCTATGGGTTTCTATCTGTTTTTGGCGCCAATTTTCTTTTGCATCTATATCTTCATTCAACGATTTCCACATTTTAACGGCGGCGATGCTGCCAGATTTAGCTAATAAATCTCGATTTATCTCGTTTTTAAGAATTCGTTTAGAATTGTCCCATATTTCTCTATTAACGAAACTCCAACCGCCTTTTCCGCCTTCGCAAATATTATAAGTATCGTCTCGCTTACAAAATTCTTCTGTAACAAGTTCTGCTTCTTTGGTATTCATTTCGTCTTCATTATCAAAAACGTGAAGAATCTCTTTAACAAAATTTTCTCGACCATATTTGTTTATCGCGTATTTGAGATGTTTGCCGGAACCAAAATAGTCGTCATCAAGACAGTTTGTCTGATGCTTTCCGATGTAAATTTTATTGTTGATTTTGTTTGTGATTTTATAGACGGTGTAAAACAATTTTGAAGGAAACCTCTCGTAACAGTTTATTTATGTTACGAGAGGTTTCAATGTAGCCCATGACGGTAACGATCCGTCTTTATTCGGTTGAGAACCGAGCGTCCTACCTTTAGACGAATGGGCCAGATTGATTCAGCTACTTATGCAGCTTGAGGTTTCGAGCGGCAAAGGATTCTTGCCAAACTTTTTCATCACAGAAAACCCAGGCACAAGTCACAACGCTGATGTGATGGGTAACTTCACCGTCTCGAATAGGATAAGACGGATCGATAATTTCAGCCGAACAAGCATCTCGACCAGCAAAGTCGTCCAAGACAGCGGAGATATCAGCAATGTTTGCGCCGAAGACGAGGGTTGTTCCGAAATTTTCAGCCTGATTTTGCCATTCGACCAAAGAAGGTTCCCATGCCGCGATTCCACCAACCTCTGCGGCCATGTCGTTAGCAGCGTGTGCAGCTTGCGCCATACCTTTGCCAGCGTTCATGCTCTTCATGTCAGTTCGCATGATAATATGTAACCGATAAGACATAATCTCTTTCCTTATGTTGGCCCCTACGATGGGAATTGAACCCACCACATTTCGCTCGACAGGCGAACGTGACCACCAGATCACCTCGTAGAGAATTAATTTTTATACTCGACCATAATACCAGCCTTCTGGCACTATGTCAACCTTTATTTTTCGATTTTCGAGACCATTCGTGATCCATCGAGAACCAAATTGAGAATTCTTTTCGCCTAACTGGGCAATTTTGAGCTTTTTTGAAATCTTTAATTTTGTTTCGTCAGTATGTGTTTGTCCAGAAAAATCTAAAGGTCGTAAATTTTTCATAGTTTTTGAAAACAATTCTTTTCGATATTGGGGATCTGTTCTCATCAACAAAATTTGTTTTTCTTTTGCTTTAGCAAAATTTAAAGAACTTGCTTTTTTATGTTTTTCGGTTGACCATAATCTATTTTGATTTATGAAACCCCAACCACCTTTACCGCCAGAACAGAGATTATATGTATCGTCTCGTTTGCAGAATTCTTCGGAGACCAATTCCGCTTCTTTAACATTCATTTCGTCTTCTGTATCAAAGACGTGAAGAATCTCTTTAACAAAATTCGCGCGGCCGTATTTGCTTATCGCATATTTGAGACGCTTACCGGAGCCAAAATATTCGTCATTGACACGTTCTGTTTGATGCTTACCGATGTAAATTTTACCATTCACCTTGTTGGTGATCTTATAAACAATGTAATGCAAAATTAGGAAACCTCTTGTAACAGTTTATTTATGTTACAAGAGGTTTCAATGCTTCCAGTCGTGGGGTCGAACCACGATTTACTCTTTCAGAGAGAGGTATCCTACCATTAGATGAACCGGAAATAAACTTGTATTAATCGTTAAAAATCTGAATTCCGATCTTGCCGGCGAGTGCTGCATTCTTCGGAACGAAATTCCAAGCGAGAATGTCGCCGTCATTCCACTGGGTATCAGCATGACGAAAAACTTCGATATTGCCCGTCTTTGCACTAAGAAGCTCGAATTCGACAGGAAGTCGTCCCTTCCCAAACAGAGTGCTGGCTTCGGCAACAAGCGTCTTTTCGAGCTTGGTAAACTGGTTGGTATTGAGCATTTCATCACCTCAAACATTATCTCTAAAGAGAATCTATGCGAAGTGATGGAGAATGTCAATAGCTAATTTTCAAATTAGCAACCGAAAAAAAAAGTATTAGGAGCAAAGAGTCCGGCATTGACTCCGGTCTTTGGGGCGAACTGTCTAGCCGTCAATGCAAAGCGTTAAAACGACAATTCCTAGCGAACATCGGTTACCCGAGTCGTAAACTCCTAATTGGATCGGGAAGTAGGGCTCGAACCTACACTCCTTGCGGGAGGCCCCTGATTCAAAGTCAGGTTGCTTACCTATTCGCGCATTCCCGAATAAAACTAATTTTTTCGTTTTGTCACAGGCGAAGCTTCTGTTCCTAAATGTCGAACTTTATTAAGGTGTTCTCTATTCAAGCGCAAAGCCTCTTCGAGACCGTATTTATTTACAGTAGATTGCCAAACATTTGAGAAATTTCCAGCAGCTTTCATATCAGCAACATTTTCTTTCGGCGTTCCGAAATACAAATGCTTTGGATTACTACATTTTGCATTATGACATGCATGACATATAAGAATACGCATTCCGGAAGGAACCGTTGTATCCAAATAATGCGCCATCAAACCTTTGAAATAGGAAGAAAATCCACCTCTTTCATCACAAGACAAACTCAAATCTAAATGAAATTGTCTTTCTTCTAAAGTTTTCTTAATATATTCTTCTGCTAAAATCATAAAATGGTGGTCCCAGCCGGACTCGAACCGACATAACCCTCTAATCAGGAGTAACGGGATATAAGCCCGGCGCATTACCTTTATGCTATGAGACTCTAAATGAACGCCCTGCGCCCACCGGCATGAATTAGATATGAAAACTACTTCGCATCATTATTTTGAATTTGGTGGAGTCGGTCGAAATCGAATCGACCACAGATGCATTGCAAGTGCTTCTCGCCCCCTTGGAACATGCGACCCCATTAACTAAAATACTCCGAGAACCATTCCCGCGACTACCGAAACCGAAAGCCAGAAACCGATCAAATAGAGCAGCATTTTCAAACCCTTTCGAGAACGACTATGCATATAATATCTTACTTCTGGTTGAGTGTCAACCACTAATTGGTACCCGTTAGAGGTTCCGCCCCTCTCCATTCTTGCATGTCGAGCAAGTAGTTTCACTAGCCACTTCAACGGGCATAATCATGCGTTTGTCGCCTTACCGTGATGGACCGACCTTTGCAGGTGCGACTGTTAGCAGCGATCTTTCAAAAGCAACGCTGTCTGCTAATTGGTACTCTGTCTAGGTTTCGATCCTAGTTTTCCCGGTTATCGGCCGGGGTTCTTAGCCACTAGAAGAACAGGACATGTCTGTCTCCAGAGCACCGAGGA
>OFQV01000257.1_pt1 | contig 14934 bp, 9 predicted proteins | sample 1542971 | NCBI WGS metagenome assembly OFQV01 (sample SAMN07774229, study PRJEB24372) | wastewater metagenome | isolation source: WWTP Cannobio (Effluent) | place: Italy: Cannobio | collected 2016-01
CTAAACTTGTGCCCGTCAAATTCCCAGACGCCAAGGGTCTGATCACGCTGTACTTCCAGCAGGGTGGTGATATGTGGACTGGCGTAGGTCAATACCGCTGGTATCGCTGGTACGCAGGCTTCGGCACTGTGACTGACCCGCGCTCTGGCGAACTCACGCTGACTGCACGCCTGAACGATCCACGCTGGGGTGCCGTGATGGGTGGAACCGCTGCAACCAACCCCGCCGAATTCGCGGCTGCACTTGCAAACGCAAGCCGCATTGGCTTCGTTTTGGGAGGTGGTGATGGCCTGGGGCACGGCGTCTACGCGACCGGGCCGCTGCGGCTTGTTGTGACTGGGTTTGAAGTGAGGGCTGCACAGTGACACCCTCACAAACCCTGACCCTGGCCGGAGGACGCGCGCAGAGCATGGAGCCTAAGCGCTGGGAGTCTGTGCAGGCCAATGGGGATGGCAAGACTTACGCCCGATGGGCGGGCACCGCTCCCGCTTAGCAATACAAGGGAACCTCATGCAACTGTTCAACAACAACGTCTTTTCTGCCCTGGGCGCCTCGCTCTCCAATGTGGCCACGACGATGGCCGTAACGGCAGGACAAGGCACGCGATTCCCGGCAGCAGCCGATCCGCTGTTTTTTCTGCTCACGCTGCAGGATGCCTCGGCCAACATCGAGATCATCAAGGTAACTGAGCACACGGCCGGATCGGACTCCTTCACCATCGCCCGGGCGCAGGAGGGTACGACGGCACGAAGCTGGAGCCTTGGTGATGTCGTGGAGTTGCGCCTGACCGCTGGCACCCTGGCTCCGCTTGGCGTCATGGAGGGCGCCTCCAGCGCGTCCGCAATTCGCACCAAGATCGGCGCGCAGGCGGCGCTTGAGCCCGGGATTAATCTGCGAACTGTCAACGGCGAATCGCTGCTGGGGAGCGCGGACATCGAAACCGGCGATGTAACGGGCCCAGTCGCGAGCGATGACGGCATGATTGCCGTGTTCGACGGCGCGACGGGCAAGGTGATCAAGGACAGCGGCAAGGCCTTGCCTGCAAGCGCACTTGTAGGCAAGGATGACGCGCAGACGCTGACGCAAAAGAAGATCGGCGGGGCGCTGCCGTTTGATGTCGAATTCGACGCGGGCGATTCCGGCGCCAGCAAGACCGTGAACTTCGCCCTGGGGCAGAAGCAAACGCTCAAGCTGACCGCGAACACGACGATCACGCTCTCGTTTCCCGGCGTTGGCAATTACCAGCTGCGCCTGGTGCAGGACGCCACTGGCGGGCGCACGGCCGCGGTGGCCGGCACGCCCAAGGTGGTGGGCGCCCCAACGCTGCCGCCGATCAATTCCGCTGCGAACGGGGAAACCTTTGTGTCGGCCTTCTGGAATGGCACGACCGCCTACCTGGCAGTGTCTCGGGTGAATGCGTAATGCCGAACCTGGTTCTGTACCCTGCCAGCGTGGTCGAGGCTACGTGGACCGGCGTGGCCAATCTGGTGGGAAATACCGAGGCTGAAGCCAGTAATACTTCTAATGTCGCCGTCGCGGGCACGGTTGCAAATTTTGTGGCGGCTTTCGACTTCTCCGTGCTGCCAGAGAATGCCTACATCACAGGCATCACCGGCGGCTTGTTGGGCCGCTCGCAGTATTACGCCAACTCGCGCGAAACCTATGCCCTGACGCTCAATTCGGGCGCGCTCACGGGCGTGATTACCGAGAACCGTCAGACGCTGACTACCTCCAATGCAAACTACCTGATTGCCATGGATCTCGCGCTGGCACGCACGCGGGGCTACACCGACGAGGTGCTGCGCGCGGCGTCCGAGTGGACTTTTACGCTGCTGTCCAAGGTGGCCTACACCGAGGGCTGCTCCGTGCGCAAGCTGTGGCTGGACGTTGAATATGAGATCTCATCGGGCAATGCGCTGTTCTTCGGGGAGAACTTCTGATGGGCTTTGTGCTGTCTCCCTTCAAGGGCATGGTCCCCAGAACGGCTGAGCGCTTGCTGGGCGAAGGCCTGGCGGTCGACGCGACGAATGTGAATCTCTCGTCCGGGGAGATCCGCCCGATCAAGCAGCCGCTGCCCGTGCACACGCCGTCCAATCCGGGCCCATGGACGGCGGTCTACCGCGCCGTGAATGGCCTGCAAAGCCAGTGGCTGGCATGGAGCGAAGATGTTGACGTGGTGCGTGCGCCCCTGCCGGCCGCGTCCGAGGCGCGTTTTTGCTGGACGGGCGACGACGAGCCGCGCTACGCCACCTATTCCAAGCTGCCCGACTGCTTTGCGCTGGGCATCCCCAAGCCGCAGGGCGCAGCAAGCATTTCCCACTCGGGTGGCAGCGGAGCTGCCGTTACCCGGTTCTACGTCTACACCTTCTATTCCGCGCTGGGTGAAGAGGGCCCGGAATCGCCGGTGTCCAACGTCGTCACCGGCAAGGTCGATGGCACCTGGGCGATCATCGACATGGACGCTTTCCCGGCAAGCGCCGGCACGGTGGCCGGGGTCTACGCCGCGGGCGTTACCACGTTCACCGATACGCTGAACCACTGGCTGCGCGCCGGCGACGCCATCCTGCTGGGCACGACCAAGGCCGTTGTGGCCATCACGCCGAGCGCCAAGACATTCACCGTCGCCGGGGATTTGTCCGCAGAAACCGCCTGGGCGCGCGTGGCGCCATGGAACACCACGGGGATGACGCGGCGCCTGTACCGAACCGCTGGCACAGCGGCCGCCTTCCAGCTGGTGGCCGAGGGCGTTGGAACCACCTACAACGACACACTGCTGGATTCGGCCATCCCCGGAGACGAGCTGATCTCGCAATACTGGGCACCGCCGCCCCCCACGCTGCGCGGACTGATCACGCTGCCCAATGGCGCCCTGGCCGGGTTCTTTGAAAACCAGCTGTGCTTTTCAGAAATGAACCAGCCGCACGCCTGGCCGCAGCAGTACCGGCGCGCCACGGACGTGGCCATCGTCGGCATCGAGGCCTACGGCACCACCGTGGTGGCCTGCAGCAAGGGCCGGCCCTACGTGGCTACGGGCGCGGAGCCGGCCAGCGTCACCATGGATTCGGTCGATAAGGTCTGGCCCTGCCTGAATAAGCGCAGCGTGATTTCAATCGGCGATGGCGTGCTGTATGCCACCACCTACGGCCTGGCCTATGTGGGCATGGGCGGCGCCGCAATCTGGACCGACGCCCTCTACACCCGCGAAGAGTGGGTGCCGCTCAACCCTGGGGGTATGGTGGCCGCGGTTGCAGAGGGGCGGGTGTTCGTCCGCTACGACGGCGGCGACGGATTCCGGGGCGTGTTGGTGTTCTCGCCATCGGACGGCGGCGTGGCCCTCACCAAACTGAGCGTGGTGCCGGACGAGCTCTATGCCGACCGCGCAGACGGCCGGCTGTACATGGTGGACGCGGGCGGCGTGAGCCTGTGGGACGCCGGCGTCGGACCGCGCATCGACTATGCCTGGGTGTCCAAGGACTATCACCTTCCGCAGCCAATGAACTTCGGCGCCGCCAGAGTCGACTTCGTAGGGGAAATGACCGAGGAAGATTTCGCCTCTGCACAGGCCGACTATGAGGCCAATGTGGCGCTGAACCAGGCCGCAATCGGCGTCTACAAAGGGCTTGGCGGAATCAATGCGCGGCCCGTCAACGCCAACGTGGTCAATGCCAGCCCGGAGATCATGAGCATTTCCCCGCCCAGCCCGAGCGTGCTCACGTTCACGCTGTACAGCGATGGGCGGCCCGTGTACTCGCGCACCATGCTCACCAGTTCCGATGCCTTCCGCCTTCCCGGGGGGTTTCGCTCCGAGAGCGTGGCCATCGGCCTGACCGGCTCCGTGCGCGTCAAGTATGCCGCGATCGCGGAAACCATGAGCGACCTGAAGGCACTATGAAAAAGCCATCAATTCCCCAAGTCCCTCGCAGCGACAACCAGCAGCGCACGCTGTTTGACAGCGCCGTGAAGGAATCGCTGGAAGTGATCACCGGAAAGCGCGGCGGGAGCGTCAAGACGCTGGAGCCCGATGCCACGCTGGCGGACGTGATCGCCCGCTTCAATGAATTGGTGAGCCGTCTGCAATAAAAGCGCGCGTGGCAAGCATGGCACGCTGTCCGGCATGAATGATTCGCCCGATCGTTTGCGCTGGTTCGCCGGCAATGCCAGTGCGCTGGACCTCTACGAGCGCCTGGTGTTCGTTGCGCACGCCTGGGATGACCTGATTGACCAGGACAAGCCGGTCGACGTGAACGCACTGATGGAAACCCTCTTGCTGTACCTGCCGGGCAACGCCTGCTACCGCAAGTTTGAGCCCGAGATTCGGGCGCTGATGATGGCCGCCATGGTCAGCTACCAGGCCGCCAATGTGATGGAGCGCGAAGGCGATGCGCACCAGCTGGAGCTGGCGCACTACCTGCGCTACGGAGTGATGAACGTGGCGATTTTCCTGATCGGCGCGCTCAACGGCGTGCAGCAAGGCGCCGAGATTGTGGCGCAGGCGGCGCCCTTCATGGTGCCAGAGCGCCTGTCGGACTATCTTTTGGAGCACGCAAAGCCATGATCCCCTGCAAATTCTCTGGCTACCGGCGCGATGGCCTGCGCCGCATGTACTTTGATCTTGGTGGTGACGCGCCGCCTCCCCCAGACTATCAGCCGGTGGCCGACGCCTCGCGCGAATCCGCCGAGATCGGCGCGCAGCTTGGGCGCGACCAGCTGGCCGAGGCGCGGCGCCAGTACGAACAAAACATGGCTGTGGCCAAGCCCGTTGTCGACGCGCAGCTGGACATCATGCGCCAGACCGCCGAGCAGGGGAAAGACTACTACGAGTACGGCAAGATCTTCCGCCCGATGGAGCAGGCCATGCTCACGCAGGCGGCCGGCGGGCTCACGGCGCGCGACGTGGCACGCCTGGGCACCTCGGGCGTTTCGATGCACGACGCCCTGAACAAGGCCGGCAATATGGCGCGCGGGTTCTCTGGCGCAGCCAAGATGCAGAACGCCTGGGATGGCTACTGGGACCAGACCAAACCGGGCCAGGTGCTTGACCTGGCTGGCGGAAAGATCACGCGCAACACCGACGGTTCTGCCACCTTCATCAACAAGGACGGCGGCAGCTACAGCTACGCCGCCGGCACGCCAATGTCCGAAGTGGCCAAGGCCAACCCAGATATTGCGGCCGACTGGAACAAGGATTTTTCTTACCCTGGGCAGGCGCAGCCCCAAGGTGCGCAGCAAGGCGCGGCCGCCGCAGACCCGAACGCGCTGCAGCAAGTGGTGGGCAATACCGGGGCACCCCCACAACAGGCGGCAATCATGGGTTTTGCCGGGGCTGGCGCTGCGCCGCCCCATCTTCGCGGGCAACGCTTCGGCAGTGCTGGTGTTACGCGTTACCTCGCATAAGCGCACGAAAGGATAGGCCATGGCTTCATTCCAGCAGGACCAAGACGCTTTCTACTCGGACCAAGTCGCTCCGGGCACTGTGGTTGATCTGGGTGGTGGTGCACGCGTCACCAAGATGGGCGACGGCACGGCGGTCTATGAAGACAGTTCCGGCAGGCGGCTCCAATACGACAAGAACACGGACCCGAGCTACATCGCCAGCAATGCGCCGGGCCTTAAAGCGCAGTGGGATGCCAACTACCAAGTAGGCACGAATTCACCCGGTGGCGGCGCTCAGACTCGCACGGACCCGGCGGCGTCGGGCTTCACCGTGAACGCGGACGGGACCGTGACCCGCAAGGGCTCGAACCCGAATGTCCCCACCGGGGAGATGTACGGCGACTACCAGACCAAGCGCAGCATCAACGATGTGCAGGACCCAGAGGCGCGGGCCTACTACCAGGCCAACCCCGACAAGTTCTTGGCGGTTTCTGATGTGCAGGGGCTGGACCCGGACACCGCATACCGCAAGTATTACTACGGCACCCTACAGAACAGCGGCAGCGGGGGCGCAAGCTCTGGCGGGGCGGGAGTCGGCGGATCCAACGGCACAGGGACCGGAACCACGGGCGGAACTGCGGGCACCAGTGGCACGTCTGGCCTCTCGCTGACCCAGCAGTCGCTGCTCAAGGCGCTGATGGACCAGTCCGAGCGCGACGGCATCACCGACGAGATGCGCGCCAACGCGAACGAGCTGTACGGGCGCAACCAAAATTTCGAGAACAAGCAGATTGCCGACACCGCGCTGTACACGGGCGGCAATGCAGGCATCTACAACCGCTACCAGGGCGATATTGAAAACGACGTGGGCCGCGCGGTGGCCGACACGCGCACCGGCCAGACCGCGGCGCTGAATACGGCCGCGCGCCAGGCGCAGCGCTACGGCGTCTCCATGCCGTCCACGCTTGGCTCCGTGAGTTCGGCGCAGGCCTCGCAATTGGCGGCGGCTGCCAACGGAACGCGCAATGACTCGATTGCGAACTACCGCAGCCTGGTGGGCCAGGGCATTGGCATGACGCAAGACACCTTCCGCACCGGTCAGGCGGCCACGGCGGACGCGATGAACCGGGGCGAATCGGCGTCGATGGCCGGGCGCAACCTGCGCATCCAGGACGACTCGATGGACTGGGCCAAGCAGTTGGATGTGACCGGCATGGCGCGCGGCATGCCCGGCGCATCGCAGGGCGCCTACGGCGTGGCCATGAATGCGGGCAATTCGGCGGTGCAAAACCAGTCAGGCGCAGGCCAGGCGCTGATCGGCGCCATGGGCCAGTCGAACAACACCACCATGCAGGGCCGCCAGATCGCCATGCAGGGGACCACGGGCGTGCTCAATGCGCAGACCAACTATGCCAACACCATGGCGAACCAGGATTCTGGCCTGGGTGGCTTGGGCTCCATCCTGGGTGGCGGCGCCAGCCTGATCACCGCGTTCTCGGATCGGCGCCTGAAAGAAAACATCGAATTGGTGGGCCGCGACCCGCGCACCGGCCTGAACATCTACGAGTTCAGCTACATCGACGACCCCGACCGGCGCCGCTTCGAGGGCGTCATGTCCGACGAGGTGCGCGCCTACCTGCCGTCTGCTGTCTCGGTCGACCCGCAAAGTGGCTTTGACCGCGTCAACTACCAGGCCTTGGGCCTGACCATGAAAGAGGTGGCGTAATGGCACGACGCAGGCGCAATGGTGTTGCTGACTTCATGGATGGCTTCAACCAGGGGTACAAAGCCGTCGGACAAGTGGTGCAGGACTACCAGCTGCGCAAGATCGGCGACGCCGAGGCAGAAACCAGCGATGGGTTCACCTCCGAGCAAGGCGATCAATTGCGTGCCGCAGGGGAGTCTGGCCAGTACGACATCGGCTACGACGACGCCAAGAAGGCGTACACCGTGACGCCGAAGTCTGACCCGAGCATGACTGGGGAGATTGCCCAGCAAGGGGTGACGGACTTTCTTGGCAAGCGCACTGCGGGGACCATGAATGCAGACCAGCAGGACCGCGCGCGCACCATGGCAATGGCCGGCGTGATTGGCAAGAGCGATCCCATGGGGGCGATGCGTCTGCGCCGCGAGGCCAAGACAGAAGAGCGCGACGACGCCCGCTGGGACCGCACGCAAAAGGACTGGGGCCGCCAGGATGCACAGCAGGCTGACAAGGACGAATACGAGAAGTCTCGCCGTGCGCTGTTCGCAGACACCCGGTTCGGCCAGCAGCAAAACCAGTATGCCGAAGCCACCAAGCAATACCAGTCGGCGCTCAATAAATACGAGGCCGACAAGGCCGCCGGCAAGTCGCCCGACGAGCTTGGGACTGCGCCCGTTGCCCCGCGCCGGCCGGAATACTCGATTGGCGACTCGCTTGCCGACCGCGCTGCCTTGGTGGACCACGACGCCAAATACGGCAAGCTCGACACACGCAGCTTTGGAGAATTCTCCGACATGCTCAACAAGGTGCAGAGCGAGGGCTACGAGCGCGCGCTGCGCCTGGCGCAAAGCGGCGCCGGGGCGGCCGAGATTGCCAAGGCCTTCAACGCCTCGGGCAAGGTGCAGCTGGACCCGGCCGCCATCGTCAGCGACAAAATGGTCAAGGGCAAGGATGGCGTGGAAACCCGCGTGCTCCAATTCAAGGACCAGAACGGCGACATCCGCACCATCAACGCCGTGGCTGAGCTGGACGCGATGGGCAAGGCGGGAGAAGTGTTCAGCCGGTTCTACCAGGCCGAGGGCAACCGGCGCGGCAATGAGCAGCTGCAGCTCTCGCGCAATGCGGATTCTCGGGCTGGGGCCAATCAAGGCGAAGCGCAGGCGGCCCGGGCGGAAGCAAAAACCGAGAAAAGGGACAAAGCAGATTCCGCTGTCGCGTTGTTCAAGGACAAACACCCGAATGCCAGTGACGCGGAGATCAACGCCGTGCGCACGGGCATCATGAAGGCGGTGCCCGAGACGGACGGCAATGCGCCGTCCCAAGTGAAGCTGGCGCGCGCAGCACTGGAAGCCCGTGTTCCCGGAGTCACCGACATGGCCAGCGCCCTGAATTGGGCCAAGACGAACAACGATAAATCGAGAGACGCGGTGCGCGCGGATATGTACGGTAAGGCGCTGGCGGCCAACATGGGCAATGCCGAGGCTGCCAAGACCGCCACCGAGTCCGCCATGGAATACCTGCGGAAGGCATCGGAGTCTGATAGCGGGACAGGCAAAGCCACGCCCGGGCGCTCTGCGAGCGGCAAGGTTCTGCAGGTTCCGCAGAATGTGACGCCGGAAGATATCGCTTCAACGGCGAGAAAGTACGGAGTTAGCGAAGACGAAGTTCGCCGGAGACTTGGCTTGAAATAGCGCTACTCGTGGCAAGCATGGCACCCTCGGTTTGAGTATTCACCGAGGGTTTTTTCATGGCGCGTGACCTGTTCCAAGAGGCCGGTTTTGATCCTTCCAGTGAGGATAGTGGGCGGGATCTGTTTGAAGAGGCTGGACTTACGTCGGGCCAGGATGGGAAAGAGCGCAAGAAACGCAAAAGCCAGGCGACGGCCGCAGATTACTTGCGCGCCATGGATTCTGGCCTTGCGCAGGGCGTCGCAGGCATTGCTGGCGGCATCGGTACATTCATTCAGGATCCGGCTGCCAACGCGCTTTCTGGTGTGTCTGGCGCTGCTGCCGCAGCAGATCGCGGAATCACCTGGGCTGCCAACGCCATCAGCGGCAAAGACATTTCCAAGGAAAACGAGGCCATTCAGGAAAACGCACGCATGGCCTCTCGCTTTGCCGCAGAGTCGCGCGATGCACAGGCGGCGGACCCGAGCAATCTCCCGGCCCGCTTTGGCCGCATGCTCCAGCGCGACTCCGAGCGCGCAAATGCAGAGATCCTGGCGTCCGACAAAGCCAACAACCCCGAACTGATCGCCCAGCAGCAGAACACCGCAGAAGCGCAGGGGTTTGTCGACAACCTGGCTGCCATCAAGGACAACCCGCTGGCCTTCGCGCACACCATGGCGCGATCCGCTCCCGATATGGCGGCGGGCGTCGGGGTTGGTTCTGTGGTGCACCGCGCGGGCGCCAGCCTGGGGCGGGTGAGTACCGCTGGAGCGCTGTCTGAGGCGTCGTCGTCGGCCCTGCAGTCACGCCAAGGCGTGTACCAGCAAGTCAATGAAATGCCGCTGGAAATGCTGGCCAAGTCGCCTCGGTTCCAGGCTGTGCTGGCAGAAACCCAAGGAGACCCGGCCAAGGCGCGCGAGATATTGGCCAATGAGTTGGCCGACCAAGTTCCGCTGCTGGCGGGCGCAGGGACTGCGCTGGGCACCGTGCTGACCAACAAACTCTTTGGCGGCGACGCGACGGCCAAGACCATCGCCGGCGTCGAGCGTATGGGAATTCGCGAGTTCGGCAAGCGCGTTGCACAAGATACCGTGGAAGAGGGATTCCAGGGCGTGCCCGAAGATGCCGTGCAGTACGGCGCCTCGGTGCAGGCAGACCCTTCGCAGCAATACGACCCGGGCGGCTCTGCGGCCCAGAACCTGGCCGCTGGCTTCGCCATGGGCTCCGGCGGGCATGGCCTGGGCTATGCGCGAGACACCTTTAGGGGGAGCAATGTCCAAAACCAAACGCCAGCAGAAAACCAGCAAAATCAGGCGCCAGCGCTTTCAGGACAAGCGCAGGCAGCTACCAATTCAGGAGCAGCCGCAGGAAACGCGGCGGCCCGAGGATCATCCGCCGGCCTGGAAGCCGTTGGGGTAGGCGACACTGCCGCCGCCGAGGAAGCGCTGAAAACCCCGGTGCAACTGACCGCGCTGGACCGCGCCGATGCGCTGGGCGGCGAGCTGCAGGCCATCACCGAGCGCCAGCAGGAGATGGCGCCAGAGAACGGCTATGGGCCCGCCTTCGATGGCGAGCGCCAAGACCTGGCCACCAAGGCCGCCGAGCTGGCCGCCGAGCGCGATAGCATCGCCGCCACCTGGCCCAAGGCCGAGCGCGGCGCCATGTCCTCGTTCACCACGGAAGCCGGCGCACGCTTGGATGCGCAGTACGCGCTGATGGACGCGGGCGATCTGGTGACGTCGCACGACGAGGGGCTGGCAGTCAATCCGCTTTTCCCCAAGGAATTGCAGCCGCGCGATCGCAGCCGCCAGGCCAGCGAATTGCAAGTCTCGGGCATCGTGCAGCGACTGGACCCGGCCCGCCTGGGCCTGTCGGCGGACGCAGCCAACGGAGCGCCTATCGTGGGCGCGGACGGATTGGTGGAGTCTGGCAATGCCCGCACCATTGCGCTCAAGCGCGTCTACCAGGCCAACGGCCAGAAGGCCGAGAATTACAAACAGTTCCTGCGCGACAACGCGGCGCAGTTTGGGCTGGCTCCCGAAGCCATCGACGCCATGGCCAAGCCCGTGCTGGTGCGCGTGCGTGCCACGCCGGTGAACCGCGCCGAGTTCGCGCGCCAGGCCAACGCCAGCACCGTGCAGCGCATGAGCCCGAGCGAGCAGGCGCTGTCGGACGCCAAGCGCCTCAATTCCCTCGATGGCCTGAACCCGGACGAGCAAGGGGATTTTGGCAACAACATGGACTTTGTGCGCCAGTTCATGGCCACGCTGCCCGTCACCGAGCAGAGCGACCTGATCGAGTCGGACGGGCGCCTGTCGACCGCCGGCTACCGCCGCATCCAGAATGCCGTGCTGGCCCGCGCCTACGGGGATTCGCCATCGCTGCGCCGCATGACGGAGAGCATGGACAACAACCTGGCCAACATCAGCAAGGCGCTGGTGCGTGTGGCGCCCACCATTGCCGCGGCGCGCGAGCGCATGGACGCCGGAACCTTGCACCAGGCCGACATCGCCCCCGATCTGCTGGCTGCCGTCGAAGGCCTCTCGGCGCTCAAGGAGAAGGGCTGGAAAGTGTCCGACGAGCTGGGTCAGGCGGACCTGACCGGGCCGAAGTACAGCCCCGAGGCGGCCGAGCTGCTGACCTTTCTGTCCGAGAACGCGCGCAGCCCGCGCCGCATTGCCGAGTTCTTCCAGCGTTATTACGATGCGCTGGAGCATGCTGGCGACCCGACCCAGCCATCCATGTTTGGCGACGATGGGCCAGCGCCCACGCGCGCCAGCCTGATCAATACCGCAAAGGAAACCCAGAATGGCAATGCTGACCAAGACCCCCAGCGGGGAGTCGCTGGAGAAGGTGCACAAGCTGATGCGCGCGATGGAGGGCAACCCCAAAATGCGCCGCGCAGTGAAGGCCGCAATCAAGGCAATGGGCCTGCCCAAGCCGATGCCGCAGGACGACAGCCTGGCAAACCAGCGCAAGAGGCTGCAAACGACGCTGTAGGCGAATGGGTCCACTTCCCCGAGGATTCCGGCACGCTGGGCATTCCCCGGAGCGACATGCCGCAAGTCAAAGGAGAGCACCGCGGCGCCCTGGTCAACTTCCTAAACGCGCGCGGTATTAGCAGCACCAAGGACGAGGTGCCGGCGTCCAGCCTCAAACCGACGCAAGCGGAGTTTTCGCGCGAAAAGACCGAACGGTTCATGAAGACCGGGCCGATCGGCGAGCGGTCTGTGCTGGTGTCGTCTGACGGCCATGTGCTGGACGGCCACCACCAGTGGATGGCGATGAAGGCGCTTGGCGAGAGTGTCCCCGTGATCCGTCTGGATGCGCCGATCCGCCAACTGCTTGACGAAGTGCGCGAGTTCCCAAGTGTGCAGCAAAGTGAAGGTGACAAAACCCCGGTGGGTCAGCGCGCCGCCGCTGTGCAGGACTTCAAGGACGCCCTGGGTGATCTGGCGCAGATTGCCAGCAAGCACACGCGCGCCGCCATGATGCCCGAGAAGACCCCCGACCTGATGCCTGTGCTGGCCAAGCTGTTCGATGCCGCCATTCGCCTGGTGGGCACCGACATGAAGCGCGCGACCAAGTGGGTGCGCGAGCAGATCAAAGCTGACCCGCGATTCAAGACCTTCTGGAACAAGATCAGCCCGGAGATTTACCAGAAGGCCGCGCTGCAGGCCATGGAGGGGATGGCGAACCCGGCGCAGGATGGACTTTTTGGCGATATCGGCGAGGCTGCAAGCGCCGTTCAGGACGATCTGTTCAACAGCCCTGCCAAGGCCACTGAGGATACATCCGCTGTATCGAAGATCGAGAGCAAGGCCTACGACCGCGACCGTGACAACTACCGGCCTCCGTCGGCGAAAACCTTCCTGCCCGCTGAGTTGATCGCGCGGGCAAATGGCTACATCGGGAAATACTCCAAGCAGCCGCGGCCCATGGTCGTGGCGCCCAAGGACCGTGCGCGCGCAAAAGCGGAGCTCAAGCCCCTGCTCGATGCAGCATTGGGCGCTTTTCAGGGCTTCGCCAGGAATGTCGCTGCCGTTGCGCAACAGTCCGGCGCCCTGGGCCAGATCGTCGCGTCAGTCAAGAATATGGACCGGGCCGTCGAAAAGTACGTCGACCCGGACGGCGCAGATTTCAGCCCTGAGAGGATGCGCGATTTGCTGCGCGCCACGGTGGTGGTGAGCAGCTACGGCGACGTGCAGGCCGTGGTTGATGCTGTCGTGAAGGTGTTTGGTAGCGTGGCGCGCGTCAAGACCCGCATTTCCGAGGATGCCCGGATCGATGGCTATGCCGACGTGCTACTGAATGTGGTGCTGCCTGACGGAGTGGCGGCTGAGATCCAGATCAATGTGCCGCAAATGCTGGCGGCAAAGGATGCCCAGGGGCACAAATTGTATGAGGCGCAGCGGGTGCAGCCCGAGGCGTCGGCCGCGTACAAAGAAATCGGCGACGCGATGCGCGAGTTCTACGATGCCGCGTTTGCAGCGGCCGGGAACAACTTAACCTTGCCAGTCGCAGCGAATTCGCGGCAGCCGCGCGCGCAGTTCAAGAAGACGGCTTCGGAAATTGGCGCTGCCGATCGGGTGGGGAGCGACTTGACGGGCAGCAAATCCGATCCGTTGTCGTCGAGTTTGAAGACCTTGCCGTCGGGGAGTTCGACGAACTCGTCGCCGCTGAACGACGCCACGAATTCGCAGCCAGGTGGGAACTTATCGGGCACTTTCATCGGGACACCTCCAGCCTCGATTTTACGCGCGGACGCCAAAAATAGCGAGCCGGAACCGGCCGGCGCAGTGCGCACGGCAACACAAATTGCCACCGACATCGCCAAGGCACAGCCCGATGGCGACGTGGCCGCGCTGCGCGAGCGGGTCCAGCAGACCGCCAACGACCTCCTCGACGACCTGGAACGCGAATACTACGAACGGATCGGCGTCCAGTACGTCTCGTACTTCGATCGCAAGCGGGTCTTCGTCACCGACGAGGTGACCACGACGCTTCGCCTGACCGTCCCGGTGACGGACACGGATTATCTGCGCACGCTCCTCGACAGATGTCTCGAGGACGGCTTCCTGGGCGTCGAAGTCGTTGACGAAATACGCCGAGATGAAGCCCTTGTCGAAGCCGACGCCCTCGCGGATGTCGAGTTCGGTGTCCATCGTGGAGGACTCCACGACGCTGACGACGCCGTCGCCGCCGACCTTGGTCATCGCCTCGCCCACGAGTTCACCGATCTCCTCGTCGCGCGAGGACACGGTGGCGATCTGGGCGATGCCGTTCTTGCCGGAGACCGGGATGGCCGACTCCAGCAGCGCCAGCGAAACCGCATCGGCGGCCTTGCCGATGCCCAGGCCCAGCGCGATCGGGTTGGCTCCGGCCGCGACGTTGCGCAGACCGGTCTTGATGATGGCCTGCGCCAGCACGGTGGCGGTGGTGGTGCCGTCGCCGGCTTTCTCGCTGGTGCGCGAGGCTACCTCGCGCAGCATCTGCGCGCCCATGTTCTCGAACTTGTCCTCGAGTTCGATCTCTTTGGCGACCGTAACGCCGTCCTTGGTGATGCGGGGCGCGCCGAAGCTCTTCTCGATGACGACGTTGCGGCCCTTGGGGCCGAGCGTCACCTTGACGGCGTTGGCGAGAATGTCGACGCAGCGGAGCATGCGGTCGCGGGCATCGACGCCGAATTTGACTTCTTTAGCTGCCATTTAAAACTCCTGAAATTTGATCTGTTTGGAACGTCGACCCTAGGGCCAGCCGTAGTTTCTATGGTCGCGAAATTACTTCTGCAGGACACCCATGATGTCTTCTTCACGCATGACCAGGACTTCCTGGCCATCGACCTTGACGGCCTGGCCGGCGTACTTGCCGAACAGAACGCGGTCGCCGACCTTGACGTCGAGAGCGACCTGCTTGCCGTTGTCGTCGCGCTTGCCCGGGCCGACGGCCACGACTTCACCCTTGGTGGACTTTTCCTTGGCCGAATCCGGAATGACGATGCCACCGGCGGAGATTTCGTCGGCTTCGATCGGCTGGGATTCAGTCGCCGTCGATACAGATGCAGGGCGACGGCCAGGTCTCGCGCCGTGGCATGGGCGTAGTCGGTCATTGTGCACCCGCTACCCATGCCACGATCAGCCCGACAACGCCGGTGGCAATGCCGAGCAAAATCAACCCGGTGCATCCCCA
>OFQV01000258.1_pt1 | contig 14909 bp, 28 predicted proteins | sample 1542971 | NCBI WGS metagenome assembly OFQV01 (sample SAMN07774229, study PRJEB24372) | wastewater metagenome | isolation source: WWTP Cannobio (Effluent) | place: Italy: Cannobio | collected 2016-01
TTTGTCGGACATATGCAAACCCCCGTCTCCCTTCACAATGGCGATTGCCTGACCGTTATGCCGCGCCTCGCGGCGGGTTCGGTCGATTTGATTCTGTGCGATCTGCCGTATGGGACGACGCAAAATAAGTGGGATTCGATCATCCCGCTTGATCGGCTTTGGGCGGAGTATTGGCGAATCGCGAAGCCGAATGCCGCCGTAGTGCTGACCGCCGCGCAACCGTTTACGTCGGCACTGGTCATGAGTCAGCCCGACGCGTTCCGGTATGAATGGATTTGGGAAAAAGAACCATCCGGCAATCTAAACGCCAAACGCATGCCGATGCCCGCGCACGAGTCCGTGCTGATATTTTCCAGGGTGCCGCCGCTCTATAATCCGCAAGGATTGCGCCCGACGCTTCGAAAGCGCGGTGCGAGCGACAATTCGCGAACCGCCAACTATGGCGATCAAAAACGCCAACCTTACGAACAGACCGTCACGGGTTACCCGAATTCGATACTTCCATTTGCCAAGGAGCGGAGCGGTTTCCACCCCACGCAAAAGCCGGTCGCGCTGATGGAATACCTCATTCGCACGTACACGAATCCCGGCGACCTCGTTTTGGACAATTGTATGGGATCCGGCACGACGGGCGTTGCAGCCGTCAACACCGGCCGCCGCTTTATCGGCATCGAGCGCGACCCCGGATATTTCGCGATCGCCTCGCGTCGCGTTCTCGGTGCGACGTTCATCGACGATCAAGTTACCCGCGCCAAATGGGCACAACTTGAAACACGGTTGCGCGAGAGGGCTCGGGCTTGACGTCACCAGTACAGGTCGCACCCCTCGACTATTACGCCAAAATCGGCGCCGCGCTCTTTCCGATTCCTGCCGGCTCGAAAAATCCCATCGGCCTTGTCGCCTCATTCAAGCATGACTGCAGCACGGACCCCGCCGTTTGGGCCACCTGGCAATTAAACCACCCCGGCTGCAATTTCGGGATTGTTGCTTTCGCGTCCCGACTGATTATCGCCGACATTGACACGACCAAGATTGGCCGCGATGCCGCGTGGGCCGCCTGGTGCGAACTCTGCACCTCGTGGGGCATTCCCCCCGCGCCGCCCCACACGCAAAGCGCCCGCGGCGGCTGGCACGTTCTGTTCGCGGTGCCGTCCGATGTCGACGCTTCCAAGCTGCGCCAGCCCGACGCGATTAAGGACGTGATCAACCTGCGTTGCGTCGGCTACACCGTGGCCGCCGGCAGTTACTATGACGGGACCGCCAAGGGCGAGGCATCCGGTCCCTACAGCCTCTTGTCCGATGCCGCCCCTTATCCCGCCCCGGCCGCCTTGATCGACTTTTGCACGCGTCGCGCCGTTGCCCCCGCAGGCCCCGCCGTGGTTGGCGCGTATGATACCGGCGACACCGCATCGCTAATTTCGTGGCTGGCGGAGCGCGACCAGTTCACTGCCTACGAGGATTGGGTGGCGATCGGCATGGCGCTGCGCGTTGAATTCGGCGATGCCGGGTTCGACCTGTGGGAATTGTCGTTTGACACCGCCCCCGGCACGCTCGACCTGGCGCGCAGCAAATGGGACTCGTTTTCTACCGAGCCCGACGCCCATTCCGTCACGCTCAAAACCTTCCTCGATCGCGCGCACCGCAGCGGCTGGAAGGGCAGCATCCGTAAGTCGTCCGCCGCCATGTTCGACGGTGTGGCCGCGCTCGCCGCCATGTCCGGCGCGTCCCTCGCCTCGTCGCTGCCCACGCCCGCCGGGCCCGGCCTTCCCATGCTGGCCGGGCAAGAGGAATTGTGCCGCCTGGCCACGCCGATCCTGCAAGACTTCCTCAACGCCACCACCGACGCGCCGACGTCACCCGCCGCGCAAGACCTGCCCGGCCTGCCCTCGTCGCTGTCCGGTCATGGCTTGTTCGACCTGATGCAGTCCGCCCTTTCACGCGTCTTTTCCCTCGCCGAACAGCCCAAATTCAAGGCCCCGCGCGTCATCGATCCGCTCGCCGTGCTCTACGTCATGCACGCGGAAGTATACGACGCCGTCGCGCGCCGTTTCCGTTCGCTCGGTATCACCATTCCCGAACGGCAAATCAAACTCAACGCGGTGAACCTCGCCGAGCAAATCGAGCGCATCACCGTCACCCTGGACAAATGGGAGTATGACCGCAACGGCGAGCCGCAGGCGGACAATTCTGACAACGTCAAGGTGCTCTTGGGCGTGTTGGGCCTCGATATCCGGTGGAACGCCTGGTTAGAGCGGATGGAAATTCAAGGCGGGCTCGATCCGGAATTGCGCTGGTCGCGCTGGACTTACGTTGACGATTCGATTGTCGCCAAACTCCGCACCCGCGCGAACCGGACCAAGACACGCTTTCGTCCCGGCAAGGATTTTCTGTGGGAATCCCTACTTGCGCTGTCGCATCAGAACTATATAGACCCCGTCCTTGACCGCCTCGCCGATCTCTCTACCCGATGGGACCGTGTGCCCCGCCTCGCAACATGGCTCACCACCTATTGCGGCGTGCCGTGCGACCCCTATTCCCAAGCCGTGTCGCGAGCAATCATCGGTGGCATTGTCATGCGCGCCCGCTATCCCGGATGCAAATTCGACCTGATGCCGATTTTCTACGGTCACCAGGGCACGGGCAAAAGCACCGCCGCCGCAATCCTCGCCGACATGGGGCAAAGCAGCCTCGATGCGCTGCGGCTCGGCGCAGGCATGTGGTTCACCGACACCGTGCAGCTCGGCGACGAGGCGAAAGAGTTGGTCCTATCGCTGGCCGGCAAGCTGGTAGCGGAAATCGGCGAAATGGGCATGCGCAACGGGTCCAACGCCAACGCCGTCAAGGCGATGATTTCGCGCCAGGTCGACGCCGGCCGAACCGCCTACGCCCGCGCCGTCACCGAACGGCCGCGCCGGAACATATTTTTTGGCACCACCAACGACGAGCACCCGTTGACGGATCCCTCGGGGAATAGGCGCTTTCTGCCCGTGGCGATTGGCGCCGAGTTGAACCTGGAGGGGCTGCACCGCGACGTCGGGCAGTTGATCGGCGAAGCCGCGTACCAAGAATCCATAGGCCGCACGTTCGACCTGCCGCGCGAGGTGTGGGAATTGGCGGCCGAGCGCCAGGAAGCGGCCCGCGCCATCGGGGATTTGGAAGTGTACTTTGCGGAATGGTTCAAGCCCGGCGCGGCCGGATATGTCACCGTCGCCGACATTGTGCTGCTTTGCGATGCGGTCGGCCGCAAGGGTCAGGGCGCCGTCGTCAACCGAATCATGCCTCGCTTGGGATTTGCCAGGGCCAAGCCGTATTTGCTCGGGCACCGCATGGACGTTTGGGTGCGCGGTGACGTTGACCGGTTGCGGGCGATTGAGACGCTGCCCCGCTTCCATGCGGATACGTCGAACAGTGGGGCGCCGCGGACGGTGTTGCGTTCTACACAGGGGCCGGTGGCGCGATGACCGCCTACTATAACGAATTCGAACCATACGCCGCCCAATGGCTGCGCAACCTCATTGACGCAGGACTAATCGCACATGGCCAGGTCGACTCCCGCTCTATCGTTGATGTTCGACCCAATGACCTCGCCGGTTTTACGCAGGTGCATTTCTTCGCTGGCATCGGCGGTTGGTCCCTCGCTGCGCGTCTCGCGGGGTGGTCGGACGCTCGCCCACTTTGGACCGGTTCTTGCCCGTGCCAGCCGTTCTCAGTTGCCGGGACTGGTAAAGGCCAGGCGGACGAGCGCCACCTCTGGCCGGAATACCTCCGCCTTATTGCAGCCCGACGTCCCGCCGTCGTTATGGGAGAACAGGTTGCGGCAGCGGTTGGAAAGTCTTGGCTCGACGGAGTGCATTCTGACCTGGAAAGCATCGGTTACACCGCAAGGGCGGCCGTTGTCCCGGCTTGTGCCGTCAATGCGCCCCACCGACGCGACCGATTGTGGTTTGTGGCCGACAACTCGGGCGGCAATGACGGGCGACGCTCATCCGAATCGACACAACGACACGAACTTGAACCTGGAAACGGCAGTCTCCAAATCGCTTTGGCCAACCGCGACGACGCAGGCGGGCGGCACGCCGGAACAATTCCTGGAACGCAAGCGACGTTCGTTCGGCGCCAAGAACCCGACACTCTCGGATTTGAACCTCAATTGCCAGGCGAACTATGCCACATGGGCAACGCCGAGAGCATTAGCGAACGAGAATCGAACCACGAAAGCAACTCCCTCACAATTGGCGGGGAAACACGGCGCCTACCTCGCCGTGCAAGCAATTGGGACGGATCAGTGCTCGCCATTGGCGCCGACGGAAAAGCCCGGCGCGTTAAACCCGGAATTCGTCTCTTGGCTCATGGGGTTCCCGCCCGAGTGGGTCAGTTGCGCGCCTTCGGTAACGCGATCGTCCCGCAAGTCGCGGCCGAAATCATAGGCGCTTACATGGACTGTGCGCCGTGGCCGCTTCCATGCCCGGTCCCGTTGCCAGGTTAACAGCCCCACGCCCCTTTAGGCATCACCTCGCCTTTAACCAGGTCAAAGTCATAGAACGCATCTCCCACGCTGACCCGCAGCCGCTTCGCCCGCATCACTTCCGGCCCGCCCGACGCGATCCACGGGTACAAAGTCGTCCCCGCTTGACTCACCATGGCCATGCGCGGGATCACCGGCCCGTCGTCGACGCGGTACGACAGCCCCAAGGTGCCCACGCCAATGCGCCCCGGCCACGTCAGGCGCGGGCTCACGCCAATGCGCCCCGGCCACGTCAGGCGCGGGCTCACATGGCCATTGAGACAGCCGACCAAGAGCGTTGCGGTGCCGCTCCGGCTCGATGCCCATATCATCGTCCGATCAGTCATCTTGTCTTTGGACCGCGTCACTTCCCAAGCCGTTGCGGGCGTGGCGACAAGTAGAAGTAGGGCGGCGATTTTAATTCTCATGCACACCATTTTACTACACTCCGGGTTCCATTTCATGTTGAATTTAGATGCAAGTGCATTCAAAAAATGTTCCATAATCTGGCGGGCTGTCAACTCGATTTAGGCGTCGGTTTCAAGTTGATTAGGAACGTGCTGGTATCGTGGTATTTATTCTAAGGCGTTTTGGAATGGGCCAGCTTTTCAGCTATTCCATTTCGTTGAATTTTATGTCGTTGCAATCGTTTATCTTTTAGGATTTTTGGAATGGAAGAGATCGTAGTCGCATAGAGGCACGGCGGGAGCAGTACTGTAATGTATATGTGACTTACATCACACAAGGGTATTACGGAAATATTCCCTGACTTAATTTCTATCCACTTCGATCTCTTCCATTCCAAAAACTCGAATAAGAGAGAAGAATCAATAACTTGGTAATTGGAAAAATGGAATAGCTGAAAAGCTGGCCCATTCCAAAATTCCAAGCCCAGCTTTAGTGCATTTTTTATGTTGACAGTCCGTATTTGCGGCGGTAGGTTCGCTTATCGAAACGAGGAGCGGCCATTATGGCAATCGTCATAAAGTACACGGCAAAGAACTACGCGCCCGAGCGCGTCGACATGCGCTATGTTCGCGCAACGCACTCCGCCGGCTACGCGTGGGTAGAGCGTGACGGGCTCGATATCCGGTACGACCTGCGACAAGGGACGTGCGACGCCGCGGACATTCCCGTTTCGATCCGTGAAAGCGCCGATCGTCTCTTGGGGCACGCATTCAACCTGGTGGAGTGGCCGCTGTGACGCCCGACCTCACCGCCGGATCGATCGTGGTTCGCGTTGAATTCCACGACGGCGCTACCGGCAACATTTCCGAGATTGCCCGCATGCATATTGCCCACGTCGGTTTCGACTATGAGGCGACCACGCTGCGCAATCAGAACGGCGAGGCGTTTGTGCGGCAGCAGCGCCGCGCGATCTTCCGCAGCGACCGACTCAAACCCCACGTTTGGTATCTGGTCGCTCGGGCATTGATCGCGATGGGATACCCTGGCAAAATAGAACGGCCCCGGCCCGCTCCGGGCGCAACAATACCGCGCGCCACGGCCACGCCGAAGGTAATACCGCCCTGCCCCGTGCCGTTGGTGATCCAGAAAGGACTCACACCATGATTTTCGGAGATTACCCATGCTGCAACGGGCACCTATCGTTGGCGATGCCCGCCAAAACCCCGGCGTATGTGCCGGAAGATTGCCCGCATTGCGGCGCCAAGGTTTGGCATCGATTGAGCCGCGTGGAATCCATGTCGTGGACCGAGGCGGACTTCCTTACAGAATACGACGTCAACACGACCACTCGCATCGTCACGCCGAAGCCCGGAACAGACGCGTCTGCGTTTGAGGAATTGATTCGCGGGAAACCATGATCCTCACCGTCACACCCGCCGGCGGGCTCGCCGGTAGCGTATTGGGCCGCGTGGCGCTAGTTTGGTGCAAGATGGAACGGGAGACGAGGTAATGCGTCCGTATAAATCAACTCTCGTCGAACCCTGGAAAGACGATTCGAAATGGTGGGGCTATTACTATCGTGACGGTCAGTGGCATCGGGTCGGCGGTGAATTTGACAAGGCCCGCGACGCGGTCGCAGCGGCTAAACGCATGGTGGAAAGGAAAGAACAATGAAACTATCCGCAGAAGATCGACAGGCGATCGGGCGAGCGCTCGACATGCACTATGCGGGCGGCATCGCGCCGCAGACCTATCCGGAGTGGCGCCGGTTCGAACGGCTGCGCAAGGCTCGCGTGCTGCGATACTGGAAACGCAAATCGGTTCGGTGGGATCGGACATTTTACGACGTGACCGACTCGGGTGTGAAGGCGCTGCAGTTGCCGGGTCGCGAGATAGTGGTGCTGCTCTGACTAAATAATTCATGTTGACAGTTCGCGTTCTTTCGTTACAGTTCGCATCAGGGCGCAGCACTTGTGGCAAGTTTGACCCCCAACCCGGCCACCTAGAAGCCCATCGGCGAGCGTCGGGACTGCAGACGTTAGCCACTTGGAGATTGCGACCATGACCCCCGGCCCGCGCGGTTGGTTCGTTCTGTTCCATTTCGCCTTGATTGGCGGCGCCCTCGCCGCACCTGGTCACGAGCATCACAGCGCCGCCGGCCGGTTCTATTCGACTTGGATGATACCGGACGCGCCGCATGTGTCGTGCTGCAACGACGAGGACTGCGCGCCCGCGGCAAGCAAATTCGAAAACGGGTCATGGTGGGCGCGTTGGTCCGACGAGGATCCGTGGTTGGAAGTGCCGGCGAACAAGGTCGAGCAGGACCGCGAGACGCCGGACGGTCGGTCGCATCTGTGCGCGCGACCCTACATGGGCGGGGTTGCGGTGCTTTGTTTCGTTCGGGGTGGGGGCGTATGATGCAACTACCAGACACCGCCATTCGCTTCATTCGTCTGCATCAGCGCCATTTCGTCGAGCGGTGGCAGGCGGTTTTCCAGGGCGCGATGGTCCGCGCCACCACCGACCGCGGCGTGACGGCGACGGTGCGCCTGGACGAGCTGGAAGGGCTGGTCGAGGCGGGCTTGCTGGCGCCAGGTTGGGGCGGGTCGTTTGTGCTGACCGAAAGGGGCAAGGGGATATGACGACACGGCGCCAACTGCTCGGGATGCTCGCGGTCGCACCGATCGCCGCGCCTGCCCTGGCGAAAAAATTGGTCTCACCAGCATATGCGCGCGGCGGATTTGTGCGCGGGGCCGCCCCTTGGCGTGACGCTGCACTTTTGAGCGCCGTGGGAAGCGGAACGGGAATTCCTGGTGGCGTTAACCTGGAAACGTCTAGCGAACTTAGCGCCGCGCTCAAAAGTGCGCGTATGATGACGCCATCATTGCCGGAAATCGGTGACCGAATCGAAATCAACGGACGGTCCCATACCGTTGTCGAGGTTTATCCAGGTTACGACGTACCGAATCGCCTCTACGGCGCCACCATCAACAGCGAAGGGGATGCGATTTGAGCAGCCCGGATATGTTCACGCAACCCGTGATCGACATGATTATCGAGCATTCGGACAACCAAAAGGAATTGCAAATGAATATGATGCGCGCGGCGTCGGTATTCCCGACCGGATCCAAAGTCTATGTCGCCGGCCCGATGCGCGGCATACCGGAATTCAATTTCCCGGCGTTCCACGCGGCGGCGGACATGCTGCGCCAGATTGGCTGCACGGTGTTCAATCCCGCCGCAAAGGACAACGAGCGCCACGGCACGGACATTTCCAAAGGCAACGCGGCGGGTTGCGAGGAAATCGCAGCCAAACAGCACGGGTTTAACCTGCGCGAAGCGCTCGGATTGGACCTGGCGTGGATATGCGCCGAAGCCGACGCGGTGGCATTGCTGCCAGGCTGGCAAAAGAGCAAGGGCGCGACCGCGGAAAAGGCAACGGCCGAAGCGTTGGGCCTGCTCGTCGTCGAGCTGTGACCCCCGACCAACTCCACAACCTCGCCACGGCCGCCGGCGCGATGGTGCTCGGTGACCCCGGCACGCGTCAGCAATACATGCTCGACCTGGTGCAATTGGCTCGGTTGGTGGAATTGTTGCAGACGGCGCGGGTGGGGACTTGCCCGGTGCCGTTGCCAAAAGAATTAAGTTGACAGTCCGTTTGGATGCGGTAGGTTCGCGGTATGAGAGTGACAACGACATGGCGCAACGATAACCCGAACACGATTTGGAACGTGCTTGCGCGCAAATTGGGGCGTGAACCGACGCACAACGAGGCGAAGGCGGAAGTTCAACGCATCATGAGCGAAACCACGATCGATCTAGCTGGCGCGGGTAAATTGCGCCATCAGCGCGGGCGAGTGTGACATGAGCAACGAAACCAAACGACGTCTTTTATTGAGCAAGTGGCGCTGCGAACTGGAAACGCTGCGCGACAACGCCGAACAGCACAAACGCGATATCAACGAACGCGACGACAAAATTGGCGACCTTGAAGCAACGGTAAAGGAAATCGAGACTGATTTGGAATTGGCTCGCGAAGCGCATGTCGACGAAATCGCCGCGATGGAATCCGCCCTGGTCGACGTGAAATATTGGATGCACGCCGCGCAGTTCCGCCGTTCGTGGCCGCTGTTGCGCAAGGTAGAGGATTTGGTGTGATCGCACAAACGGAAGCGTGGGTAGTCATGACTCGGGACGCTTGGGTGCGTGCTACCGCGCATGTCATCACCGAATCGGTTCGGCGTTCTCAACCGTACCGGACTGCGGAAAGCCCCTTTCACGGACGATGTGTAGAAGTCGTTTCTACGCTCGGCATGTAGGAACCTGACCAATGACAACCCACCTGATGCTCGACCTCGAAACGCTCGGCACGCGCCCCGGCGCCGTGATCCTGGCCGCCGCGTTCGTCCGCTTCTCCGACGAGGCGCACGTAACCCTAAACCTCTCAATTCCCGAGCAGCAATTGCTCGGCCTGGAAATCGACCCCGCGACGGCCGCGTGGTGGAACGACCAGGAAGCGAAGCACCCCGGCGCATGGGCCGCGGCGACGGCAGCACCGCACCCAATCGCGCCGGCGTTGCACCACTTCGCCAATTGGATCAATTGGGCCGGGCCGGATCCGCTGATTTGGTGCCACGGTGCGACGTTCGACGCCCCGCTGCTCGGCGAACTGTACCGCCGCGCCGGCATTGAGTGCCCGTGGGCATGGTGGAACGTGCGCGACACCCGCACGCTGTACGACCTCGCCGGCATCAACAACAAGGACTACGCGGTGCCGCCGCCCCATATCGCGCTCAATGATGCGATCGGACAGACGCGGGCGGCGAATGCGGCGCTGCAGCGGATTGGGGCCGCGATGGTGGCGGCAAACGGCAGCAAGTCTGACCGTCGGCAAACCGCCGAAATCGCCATCGGGAACGCCGAGTGCGCCGCGCAGCGGGAAATCACGGACGCCGTTCTGCGGGGCGCGTTGGTCGATAACATCGCGGCAGCGTTCATATGATCCCCGCCGCAATAGGCGCCGCGCTCGGGCTCGCGTCGTTCGCCCTGTTCCTCTTGTCGCTGGTGGTGCAGTCATGAAATCTATACCGCTCCAAAACCCGACCCGCCGGCTCGGGGCTCCGCAGAACTGGAACCACGAAACGGACGGCATTTGCCACACGCTCGATATTTGGGACCATGACGGCGCGATGATTTCAGGCTGGCTACCGAGCGCGGCGGAGCTGGTCAAATTGAACGCGGGCGAACCGCTGTTCCTACACATCAACCGAATGGACGCCGAAGGCACGCATCCCGTGCTCGGCTTTAGCGTGGGGTATGCGAAGTGAAAGTCCAATGGCGAGACGAGCCGCTGCACGTCATCCCTGTCAACGATTTGCGTCCGCACAGCACCGACGCCGACGTGTCGTGCTGGTGCAAGCCGACCGAGGACGAACCTGGCGTGATCGTTCACAACAGCATGGACGGGCGCGAGCATTTCGAGACAGGGGAGCGCAAGCCGTCATGACCACTAATTGCAACCACCGCGCCGACTCGCAAGGCAACTATTGCGCCGAATGCCGCGCCAGGTGGGACCGCGACGACGAGGCCCCGCCCTGCCCCAAGAGCGTGGCGACACGAGCGCATGACGAGGATTTGGCGCGGTCGAATAAATACGTCTCTGCGTTGGCTCCTAGCGTTATTTAAGTTGACAGTTCGCAACAATGCGGTAAGGTTGCGCGCATATCGACATAAATGTCGGACTTAGCGATATAGCGACAAAACACGACGACGGGGCGACACATGACCGATTTGGTGAAGCAAGAATCTGCACGAAACGCAGCGAAGCCAAGGAAACCGCGTCGCCGCGTGCGCGCAACTCCGATTGCCCTCGATTGGGATCCGCCGCCTGGCGGGTGGAAAACGCCCAATCGGGACGCCGCAGAGAAAATCAAGGAGTCAAAATATTGGCATACGATACCACGATTGAAAGAACACTGTTTTGGACCGGCGCAGGCCCGCGCATTCGGTACAAACGCGACGCGTTCGGCGAGACGCTGACCGTGGATGACTTGAACCCCGAGAACAAAATCAGTTTCCGGCTTTCGCCCGCCGGATTACTGCGCCTCGGCTTCAAATGTATCTGGGCGGCGGTAGTGCCGTGACCATCCCCGTCCCCGCCGACCACGTCCTGACCGTCACGGCCAATCCCGCCTCATACGGCACCGTTTGGGAAGTGGGGACCAACCGTCACTGGCACGTCGGCGACCGCACGCCGCTGCGGCTCGGCGCCGGGCTGTATCGCATCGTGACGATCGACGGTCGCATTGACCATTCGGTCGACTCGCTCGCCATCGCCGCGCTCAACGCCACCCTGCCCCGCGCAACCGCCATCGTGGCGAGCGGAGCCGACATCGCAACAGCCATCAACAAAGGATCCGCCGCAATGGGAATTCAGGACCGTTTCAAGCGTCTCGCCGAGCGCGCCAAGTCTGTGCCGCTGGCACTAGGGGAGCGCGCCGACGCGGCGTTCGCGCGCCTGGACAGCGCGGAGCAAAAGGCCGGTGACGCCTTGACCAGGATCGAGGTTGCCGTCGTGAGCGACGCCGAAGCGGCGGCCCTGGCGATCGAAGATGTCGCGAATCAGTTGAGCAATGGGGCGCCGGGGCTTGACCAGTGAAATTACTCTCCGCGGCGGACATTAAGCGGGGTCGAGTCGTAAAGGCAAAACTGCCGCGCGAGGGTTCTTACCTTCGCAAATGTTACGACTTGTTCCTCAACAACCGGGGAGTTCCTATCCGGTTTGTCGAGCAGAGCAAAGTCACGCATCAGTTGCAGAATTGTTACGGGTTGGACGTTCGTTGCATCGAACCCGGCAAATGGGTCTTGGCGGGCGAATGGTTCGGCAGGAACTATATCGATTATATTGCAGCGGTGATTGGGCAGGACGATGCAGCGTAGTTACGACTATCTGGTGCGGTTGCTGCTCATTGCCGGCTGCGGTTGGGCCGAAGCGGACCGCGTGGCGCGCGAGTTGTCGGCATGACCACCCTGTACCGCTCGCCCACCATCGTCATTGCCGACCACGAATGGCACCTGTGCGTCGAGAAGTTGGGCGGGCGGATTTATCGGCGGTACAAATTTCGCCAGATGCCGGCTCGACGCGGGACGCACCTGTGGCGCAAGGCGGAACAGTGGCAGGGCAAGCCGTTCAAGTTGTGGCGGGACTTCGGGCCGTACATCGGTCATGCCAAGGCGGCGGAGCAGTACGAAAAAGAGCGTGCCGTGCTGGCGTTTCGAGCGGAAATGCGGGCGGTGAAATAGTTCGATTTTATGTTGACAGTCCGTATTTGCTGCGTTAGGTTTGCGTAACAAAACGAGGACCGCGCCATGCAAACTCACCGCTGCGAACGATGCCCCCGCGTTACAGAACTGTTCTATTGCCGGTCGGTCGACGAGTATCTGTGCGAGGAATGCGCGGACGCGTTGGACGAGATTGGCGAAGAGGACGCGTAAAAATATAAAGCGGATTAGTTCGAATTTATGTTGACAGTCCGCTTTCAAGGCGTTAGGTTTGTTTCATCAGCAACGAAGGAACAACGCAAATGACCAAGCCCTGCACATTCATCGCAATCGTCGACGGTGTTTCAAAGTGGTGGGACAGCTTCGCCATCGACCGCCAAGACGCCATCGCACAGATGCGCGGTATTTACGGCGACTGCGCTAGTGTCGAAGTGGTTTTGTTTCGTCATGTTTGATGGGTTGAAACATTGGTGCGATGCAGAGATTAAGCACCGCATCGCGGACCACGCCACCGCTATAGAGTGGAAACGCTGCACGTCGCGCGCCCATTGGAAAATAGGTACAATCAGCGGAATTCAACTGCACTATTGCGCCAACCACAAATCCCGAATCGTGCTCGGAAAATATGACGGATTCAAGCCCGCGCCGTTCGCCGAATGGGTTTCTGTGTGACCCTAACCCTTCGCCCCCACCAGATCGCCGCCGCCGACGCGGTCGAGGACGCCTATCGCGCGGGCATGGTGCGACCGCTGGTCGACTCCTGCGTCGGCTCGGGCAAATCCCTGATGATGGCCGAACTAGCCCGGCGCGCGTGGGTGCGTGGTGAGCGCTCCCTGATCCTGGCGCACACCCGCGAGCTAGTCGAGCAGAACGCCGCCGCGTGCCGCGCGCTCGGGCTGCAAACGGGCGTCAACGCGGCGGCCCTGCGCGAGCGCACATGGCGGGCGCCGGTCATCAGCGCGGCCATTCAATCGGTTTACAAGTCGCCGCAGAACTTCGGACCGGTGCAAAACGTCCTCACCGACGAGTGCCACCTGATCCCGCATTCCGAATCGGGCATGTACCGCGAATTCGGCCGCGGCTTTCCCAATACGCGCCAGCCCGGCTTTTCCGGCACGGTGTTCCGGCTGCAGGGCGGGTCGCTCGTCGAGGGCGAGGCCGCGCCGTTTGAGCGCGTGGTTTACACCTATTCGATTCTCGACGGGATCCGCGACGGCTACCTGGTGCCGGCGTTCTCGGTGACGACCGACGACAAGATTGACACCACCCGGCTCAAAAAGCGCCAGGGTGAATTCGATACCGCCAGCCAAGACGCGCAAATGCTCGCCCTGATGGACAACCATATCGCGCAGATGATCCACCACGGGTCGCAGCGCCGCGCGTGGCTGGTGTTCGAAGCCTCGATCAAGGCGGCTCGGGCAATGGTCGACCGGTTGCAGGAATGGGGCATCGCGGCCGGCCTGGTCGTGGCGGACACGGGCGACGCGGAGCGGTCGCAAACCATCGCGGCGTTTCGTGCCGGCCGAATCAAATGCCTGGTCAATGTCGCGGCTTTGACCACGGGGTTCGACGCTCAAGAGGTTGATATGCTGGTGATGCGGCGCGCGACCATGTCGCTCGGGCTCTATATCCAGATGACCGGCCGGCTGTTGCGGACCGTCGGTGGCAACATCGATGCGAGCATAAGGGCCGGCAAGTCGGACGGGATCGTGCTGGATTTCGCCGGCAACATCGATCGGCACGGCCCCCTGGATTTTATCCGCCCCAAAGACACCAAGTCTCGCCTCGTGTCGTGTGAATCATGCGGCAAGCGCAACGGCGGCGCCGCGGCGCGGTGCTGGTCCTGCGACGAGCCGATGACGAAACTCTGCCCCGGCTGTCTCGCATCGATCCGGAAGGGCCTGCTCGATTGCCCCGAGTGCGGTCACGACATGCGGACCGGTGGCGGTGACGCGGCGCCGCGTGGCGCCAAGCTACTGGAAACGCCTAGTGGGGCCGCGTTGATATCGGCATGGGCCAAGGGCTCGGCGCGCGAGGGTGGATGGGTGCCCGTGCGCAAGGCGTGGGAACAGGACGGGCGAACGATGCTCGCCGACAACGACGGGACCGCGTGGGAACTGCCGGCGGGACTATGCCGAAGGGCCGCGGATGCGCGGTGGGTGCGCGGTGCGGGGACGATCGCCGAAGCGGTCCTGGTGCCGAACGGCGCGGCGCGCAACACGGTGATGCAGGTCATGCCGGACGGGCGGGAATTCGTCATTCCGATGCCGCCGGTACTAAATTTAGTTGACAGTCCGCAATAAAGAGGTAAGGTTTGCATTAGGAATACAGCGAAGGGAAACGGATATGACAAACGCCATTGTTCTCAAATTGGACGCTGCAATTCGCACGGTCAACGAATTGTCTCGTGACGCAAAATCGGCCGACGACATGGAGACGATGTATGCGGCGAACCGGGCTTGGAAAACGCTTACTGACCGCAGGAAGCGGATAACTCTCAGGCTTGCGCGTCAGTGACCCAACCCTTTCCCCCAACCGTGCGCGCCATCCTCAAGGCATGCGACGCCGGCGACTATCCGGACACCATTTCGCGCGCCTGCAAGGTATCGACCCGCTACGTCCACCGGATCCTCGCCGAGCACCGGCCCGACCGCGCCAGGAAGCCTTACCCGAAAACGAGCGCGCTGCGGTTGCTGATTCTGTTGCGCAAGGCCGA
>OFQV01000259.1_pt1 | contig 14882 bp, 18 predicted proteins | sample 1542971 | NCBI WGS metagenome assembly OFQV01 (sample SAMN07774229, study PRJEB24372) | wastewater metagenome | isolation source: WWTP Cannobio (Effluent) | place: Italy: Cannobio | collected 2016-01
ATCTACACCGTCTGAGAAGGCTAAAGCGGCCAAGACACGCACGCGGCGGCAAAACAACCTTCGAGACATGTATAAGAAGTACTGGGATCCCCTTGGTGCGGTCGAAGGCGGGCGCGAGATGTATAACCGCGTCAACGACTACTATAAGGAATACTACAACGCCCGACATGCGCTGTTGGCGCGTAGGATAAATACCGCCGGGCTGGAGCCTGCGGTGCAAAAAACTCTGATGCGGCAAGTTAGAGCTTGGTACGAGCAGTCTAAGCAGCGGGGGGATTATTTCCCTTTAGCGCGTCATGGCACGTATTGGGTGCAGGACAAGACTGGCGGAGATAAAGGGCGCTACCACTTTGACAACGTTAAAGATCGCGATGCTTTTGCGAAGAAGTTGGCCGCGCAGCACAAGGTGTCGCCTACTGACCCGGACATATTCACCTATGGCAGTTCCGAAGCGGATACGAAGCAGTGGGTTACTGGCGAATCGCAATTGCTCAAAGGCACGTTGGAGTTATTAGAGTCGAAAGCGGCCAGCAGTGCAGGTGACCTGAAAGACTCCGTATACCAAATGTACCTAGAGTCGCTTCCCGAAGCATCGATGCGCAAGCATTTTTTACATGCTGACAAGACACGCGGGTTCAGTTCGGATGTACTGAGAACATTCAAGGAACACGCTATGAAGGCAGGCAACGAGCTGTCCAAGCTAACGTACCAGGATGAGCTTAACCGCAACATAGAAGCTGCGGAAGCGTACTCCGCCGGTCGACCTGCAAATGAGCAGGAATTGGACAGGGTGTTCGTTGATATACTCGCCTCCCGTGGTCGAGACGAGTTCGACCCGTCCACCGGCAACGCCGTCGCTAATGCGTTCACTAAAACTGCCTTTTTGCTGCTGCTAACTAGCGTGTCCTCCGCGCTGCTACAAAACACTTCCGCCTTTATGCAAGCGCTCCCCGGCTTAGGGGGCAAGTACGGACTACGTAATGCGTCCGCAGAACTGGCACGCAATATGAACATCTTTAAATCGCTAGGGGTGCGGGGCAAGAGCCTGACGGGCGAAGATGTCTATACTTGGCCGACCATGCTGACTTCAAGGGCGGTGCGTACCAACCCCGCGCTCAATAGGGCGTTCCAAGAAGCACAAGGCGAATACGACCTCTTTCAGTCCACTAACGTTTCGGTGCTGGCACAAACCGGGCGCACGCCTGAGAATGCCTACGAGCATGGAGTGTCAGAAGGGGCGATGAAGGGGTACAGGTATCTAACCGCGTTGTTTGGTGAGACGGAGCGCCTGACTCGGGAAGTTACGTTCGCAACCGCATTTAACCTCGAGATGAAGAAATCAGGGGAATATGCAGCGGCCAAGCAGGCCGCACTTGATGCAGTTGATCAGTATTTAGGTCGGTACGACACCGCCGATAGACCGCAGCTATTCCGTAACCCCGTGGCGCAGGTGGTAATGCAGTTCAAGAAATACGCGATGGTGGTCACCTCATTTGTGCTGCGAAACGCGTACAACGCGGTTAAAGGCGAAACGCCCGAGGTGCGGGCGCAAGCCATGAAAACAATTCTGGCCTCTATGGGCATCGGCGCGTTAGTTTTCCATGGCATCAAGGGGCTGCCCATCTACACGATGAGTACCACTGCGGTCGACCTGATATTAGGGCAGGTAGAGGACGACGAGGACAAGGAACGGCGCATAGCGGAGAACCCAATAACTGCGAACAGCTTTGCACTGCGGTTGCAATTCGACATGCTACCTCAGCTACTTGGCGATGTAACCCTGCCAGGCGTGAACGGCCCAGTGCGATTGATAGACATACTACTAGATGGCGCTATATCGGTGATGGCAGATCTGAATATCGGCACGCGTGTTGGCACCGACCTTAACAATATATGGATGCGGGACGCTAAGTCGGGTAAAGATTGGCAAGAAACGTTACAGAATTGGATTATTGCCAACGCCGGGCCCGGCCCCAGTGTCACTATGGGCGCGGTTGGCGGACTTGAAGATCTGTTCGGTAACGATAAACCGCAGTCTGCGGGCGAGAAATTGCTGCCGGGCATGTTCCGGGATTTACTCAAAACCTATCGTTTCGCTAACGAAGGTGTCAAGACTAAGGGCGGAAAGCAGATTGCGGAGGCGGAAGAAATATCAGGGTGGAACTTAGCCTTCGCCGCTATTGGTTTTGGCCCGCACGATGTGGCTAAGCAACTGGAAATGAACTTCAAAGCTAACCAACGCCTGAGCGAGATCCGACAAGAACGGCAAAAAATATTGATCGACCTCAATAGGGCTAAGTTTGGCGACGATCCACGTGCACTGGACCGCGCTCAGAAGAACCTGGATAAATGGCAGAAGGCTTACTACAACACTGAGTTTGACATAGATGATAAAGCAGTAGAAACCTCAGAGAAAAACTATTGGAAAAACAAAGAGAAGGAACTAAAAGGCATGACCGTATCCGACAAAAATATGCCTTACCTAGGACAGATGATAAAAAATGTACAGCCGCCTAGGTAACCCGCCATGCCCGGATACCCTGCACGCCGTTCTCAATCGCTATCTTAAGCGCTAGTTTATATCTATGTGTTTTAGCCTCGCGCAGGATTGCCCGCTGCGCTTGGATAGGGTCAAGGCACGGCACAAAGATAGAAGCCCCCTTTGTGAGCCGCGCCCATTTTATTTCGTAATCAATACCGTCAATCCGCACCGTCACTCACGCGCTAAGAAAGCGAGAAGCAGTACCATCGACGCTATCAGAAAAGCGGTGAAATCCGCCGCGATAAACGATACCGCTAACAAAACGGCGGTGCACGCCGCTACGCAATTTAAAAGTATTGCTTTCATCCCCTGTGCCCTCCTTAAAATTGCCGACACTTACCCGGTCGGCTTAGGGCACCCCCCGCAGGGTGCAGTACTCGCTTGTGTTAAGGAGTCTCTGCGGGGGGTTGCTTCAACTTCTCTTAGTAGTATAAAGTTTAGTATTATTACGTCAGCGTCGGAAATGTGGGTTTCCGCGTTATTCTCGTTGTGCACCTCTACTACGCGAGTAACGCACTCTCTAATTGCATCCGCGGAGTCCAGCTTGGATTCCAAGACTATTGTACTGGATCCCACCCCCCAACCCGCGCTGAGATACGTGTAGCTTACGTAGTAGTCATAGAGCATTATTCATACCCCATAAAAACGTTAATAAACTCCGCCGCCAACTGCGGCACTATAGCGTTGCCATATCCTTTTAATCTCATTGCCCGAGCTTCTTGCGTGTTGCGCGGATCGCTGCTATGCACCATTCCACGGGGAACCCCATCAACCAGCGGCTTAAGCCCGGATTCAATTGGCCTGTATTTGTTGTCTCGGCAGTATATCCAATTGATGCCAGATGTTGCGCATAGTTCGCTAGATCGCATGATGCATTCTTTCTCACCATTTGACGCGCTGAATATTCTTGCGGGTTGCTCGTTCTCGATTGGTTCTCGTCGTTTGTTTTTGGTGTTGGCCATCCTGCATACATTTGCACCTGCTCCGCAAGATTGCCCGGACTGATTGAGGTTCTGCCCGTCGCCAATCTCGATGCTGTGCGCTTCTCCATTGATTCTTCCGACCTCTTGTTTATTGCTGTCACCGATAGAGTTAGCCACCCAGTACAATCGTTGTCTGATGTGCGCCGCGCCGATGCTGTGTGCGCCCAGTACACAGTGCCCGATGGCGTAGCCTTCTGCTTCCATTGTTGCTTGTAGATCATCGAGCCATCCGTGCCCAATCGCTCTATCAACCTGCTCACCAAAAATTCGGTGAGGGCGGCACTCTTTAACGAGCTCGAGGAAGTGTGGCAGTAAGTGTCGTTCATCTTGTTTTCCTAATTGTTTACCTGCGGTTGAAAAAGGCTGGCATGGGAGGCTTGCCGTCCATACCGGCGCATCGTCCGGCCATCCTGCGAGTCTGAGTGCGTAACTCCAGCCGCCTATCCCTGCGAAAAAGTGGTGCTGTGTATAACCTTTCAAGTCCCTTGCGGGGACTTCGATAATCGACCGCTCATCCACATCACCAAGTGCGATTACCCCTTCCTTTATCAGCTCACGCAGCCAGGCGGCGGCGTTTTTATCAAACTCATTATAGTAGGCCGTCATTCCCCGCCCACTTCTTCTAAGTTTAAATCGTCCAATGTCGCGCAGTTGAACATTAACGACGCCATTGGCGGTGCATTTATGCCCATGCCTTTAGACAATCTCTTCGCCTGCGCCCCTATGTAAATGCCTTGTTCTTGCAACGCCTTCAACGTGGACTTGCGCGATATACGACCTTCGGCACAATATTTGTTAAACGCACTGGAACTGATAAACAACAATTTAGTATCCGGTTCGTATCTGACAGTCAGTTCTCCCCTGGGTTCCCGTATCGGTGCGGTTTGCAGTCCAGTGCGGGTGTCTGCCATGCCTTGCACTATTAAAAGCCCGTTGATGTTGGTGTTGATAAACTCACCCAACACGTGCGAAGCAAAGTTTGTGGTGGGGATAACATCCTCTCGCAAGGTTTTCAGCATCCCCATAGTCCATTGATAGATACGCTTCATATCCCAATCAATCAGTCCGATTTTTCTTGCGATCATGCCGCCCGCAATGTTGCACGCAATGATTGCAGACCAGAACCGTTCCCGCGAAGATAAATTAGCGTCTCGGTCGATCTTCTGCTGGATAGCCATCAACCCTTGTACCGATTCCTCGAGGTTGTTGATTAAGTACTGCACGTACACTTGCCCTGCATGGCCGTAGTTTTCCCGCAATTGGTGGTCGAACATGCGCTTGGCCGTTTCCGTATCAATGACGGTTGTGGGTTCAATCTGATACTCCAACAAGCGCATCATCTCCCCATCAGGCGAACTTTTATACGCGCCTAGTTTCTCGTACACGCTCGCGTTAGAAGTGGTTACCGATATAGTCTGCCACGTGGTGTTATTAGCGCGCATCTCATTTGCTGAGGACTTGGCACGGTTTGGGCCACGCCCTTGTGACATACTGTACGCTAAAGTGGAGTGGTCTTGCTCTGACATGTTAGTAAGTTCGTCGCAGGTGAACGGCAAGTTTTTCATCACCCCCAAGTGGATCATCTTGGCGGCTAACGTGTCGCGCCATATGGAGGTCAGATCGACCGGGTGCCCATATACGCTGTTGCACATATACAGCACCGTTGACTTGCCCGTACCTGATTTGTGGTGTATGAGGTTTATCATCGCACCGGAATGTCCGGTGAACTTGAGCAGTGGGGAGCCGAAAGCGGACAACGCCGCGAACGCATTGGCCTCTAGTCCAGGCTGATCATACAAGTTAAATACTTCCTTCCATTTCTCTAACGATCCTTTAGGCTGAGTAGCTGCGGTCAGCGTTTTTGTTACACTTGACGGGGGGCAGTAGCCTACGTGGTCTGCGCGAATCTCCCTATCTCCAATAACGAAACCTTTATCGTTGTCTATCCATCCAAATTGCGATCTCATTTGTTCCGCCCTCTTTTGACATTGAATCTGTTTAAATGCTTCCGTTAAGAAAAACCCCACGCCTTCAAGCTTCTTGGCGTATAACGCCACCCCTTTAACCGCTAAGGCTTCTCTTAACTTCTCTTTGACTAAAATAGTCGACAACGGCAATGCGAACTCTCGTACTTCATCCTTCGGCAAGTGCAACCGTACTAATGCCAGCTCTCCTACCTCGGGGTTTGGGTCATGCATTCGCTTAACAATGTACAAATCATGCTCGTACATGCACTCGGCATCTTCGCCTTCAACCCGCATGTATACCCCGCCATTCTTACCACGAAAGAAAGGGAACGGATATTCCGGCACGCGGTAAACCCCATCTTCCTCCGATTCTCCAGGTTCAAACGCCGGTTCCTCCAGTTCGGCCTCCGGTGGCGCAATCACCGCGTCCGGTTCAGCCTCCAACACTTCGCGCCCTAGCACAAGTGGGGTTTTTATCTTGCCCCGGTGTATGCAGCCTTCGCAGCCTTGCGGGTTATTCGACTCGAACGATTCACACGTGTGGGGATACTTGGAATTGGCCGCCTTGCGTTCGGTAAGCTCAGGGTCATAGCCCTCGTATTTCTCCGATATTTTGTGTATCGCCTTGTCTCGGTCGACACAATGCGCCGCGATGGATAACGCATCGAACCACATAGGTTCAGATACGTCATTGGGGTGAGTGCATTGTGAAAGCAGTTGTTTACAACCATCTTGCCTAGCGCTACGGCGTATGATGCGGCCGAAACTAAAAGTTATGTTGCTGCGTAATTGTTGTTGTAGCGCGGTCAACGCAGGCTTAGGCGAAGGCACCTCATTAACACCTAACAACCGGTGCAAATCTGCAACCGCTATGGGTGTGCCATCGCACAACACTCTAACCAACTTCGGTTCGTCCTGTTTAAAATTGTACGTGCCTGGGATACGCAGCACGCGAGTGGCATCAAATACCGCTGCATCAACCAACAGTCCTTGCGCCCGGCACACTTCTTTCAGCCTCCTAGATACAGCTTCCCATTCTGGCCGTAGTATCGTCCGATCAAACTCCCAATAGGCATGGATACCGTAGCCTGAATCTACTATGATGGGGCGAGGCAGTCCGGTAGTCTTACAAAACCCTTTTAATGCTGTTACCGCCTCGGATTGCGTCAAATACCCCTGCTTTTTAGCGGCTTTTTCTTCGCCGCAATCAAGATCAACCCAAACGGCTTTTAAATTGCCTACGTTGAGTTTTGTTCTGTTTTGGTCAGTGAGGTATCGGGCGACACCAAAAAACGCGTTGTACCCACATTCTACGCGCCGATTTACTTCAGCGTCGAACTCGGCGCGGGTTAAAAACATCCTGTGCCGCACCTTGCCTATTTTATTGAACGCGAAAAAGGATAAGTACCCCTCAGTCCCCTGAACCCTACTAATTAAATCGAGCATAAAGCGCCCCTAAGAATACGTGTCGCAAATAAAAGGCGCATAAGCGCCTTTTACTCGGTTCGGGATTTAGCCTACTGCGTTGTTAACGAAGCCAGCAACGCTGCGATCTTTTCCTTATTGTGGTCTTGAGGTGTAGATACGCCAAAAAACCACCGGTACACGCACTCCCTCGACACACCGCACGCTTTAGCTACTTCAATTGCGCTCACCCCATGCTCGATGCATGCTTTGCCTAACTGCACCCCTAGCAAGGCTTGATTAGACTCCTGGTTGCGCTTAACCGCGTGTACGCTATACCCCTGCATAATCTAGTCCTCGCTCCATGCAGACAACACGCCGTCCAAGTCGGTAGCCGTTGGCTCAACTTTTTTGGCTTTTGCTTTGGCGGGCTTCTCGACTACTTTAGGCGCTTCAACCTTCGGCGCGGGTTCTTCATCGTCATCAACAATAGCCTTTTTCGTCTCTTTGGATATCGGCGCGGCCGTCTCGGCTTTAGCAGGTGGCGCGGTCACTCCGTCCTGTTGCGCTGCGACCAAACGCACGATCCTGCCAGCAATCGGGTCTGCCTGCGCTTCGATTACTCGCTCCACTTCTTCGTCAGTCAAATGGCGCACTGGGGTGAAGTTAACTACATCCTCCTCAAAGTTATCGTCGAAGGCAACCTCAGTCACAATGCGGTCGATGCTCACACCATTTGCGGTTAAGAATTTTAAATAAGACTCGAACGGGTGCGTGTTGCCAGAACCTTTGCCGAACATAGATTTACTAGCTAGCTGCAAAGAATAAAGGTCACCGGAGTCATCGCCAACCAATAAGACCGCTACACGGCGGTGGAAGCGGCAAGCGCGGCCTTTGCCTGCGCTACCTGAGCCATCTGTATTCTGCGGGCAAGTAGCGCAGGATCTTGATTGTGGGTTCAGTGCGGATGCCGAAGGCACGTCACCTATGTCTGACCAGCAATCCGGCAAGGTAGCTTTAGCGGAGGGGTCGTAAGCGGCTTCGTAATAATCGCGCGATACGTTAGGCAATGCGTTGACTACTATCACGCTGATCGGTCCGGGGTTTGCACCCATCAATTCGCCATCCACTACACGGCGGAACTTACCCTTAGAGATGCTAATCCTTTTGAAACTGGAGTGTTTGGCAAGCGCCGCTGCTAATGGGCTTAACTCTTGGTTGCTTGGTGCTACTGAATTTTGTTTGAAAATTGTGACGTTGCTCATTTCTGCTCCTTATTTAATGGATGGTTTTCTTACTGTGATTGAGTATTTACTTTGGCTGTTAAGCCCAATCGGCACAACGCCCGGATGCTCCGCCAAGAACTGCGCAGTATTGCCCTGGTGCAACCGTTTCTCGAACAGATCAAGCGCGTCATGTGCTTTAATAAAGGCTTTCATCGCTTCCCAATCTTCCGTCCAAAAACGCGTTTGCACTGATTTAATAACCGTGCCTGCTTTGGTCTTGACACTCTCTGCGTTGGCTTCGTTGCAGATAGCCAACAATGCTTCGTTGACTACGTTAATTTGATCCTCAAGCGCTTTGTCCTTTTCTTCAAACGCAGCCTTGAGTTCTGCTCGGGCAGTGCGAATTTTGATATGAATAGCGGCAAGCCGCTCTACGTCATGCTCCATTTCTTAATCTCCAATTTGTTTATCAACTAACGAACCGACACGATACAGTAGTAAATTAACAGTGTCAAGTATTAGTATTGATATTGACCATAGCTTCGTTGATTCGTTCCCTAAGTAGCGCATAACCTGCGATGTCGACTAAATTATCATCGTGCACCGCACCTGTTTTAAGGCGCGCAACTTTGAGTAAAATCATCATGCTGCATACGTCCTCCGGCGATACCGCCCGCCCAAGATACGCTTCCCATAGGGCTGCAATAGCCTTTAGGTTCTTAGTTGGATCCCCGTGTGTTCTCTCTCTGTCGCCGTATACTATATTAACCGCCTGCTGTGCTATGTTCATCTTCCTACCCTCCGAGTTAGTTCCGCTACTGCGTCTCTACACGGCGCGCACATTCCGCCGACCAACCGCGCATTATATTCTTCGCACCGATCACACTCGCCTGGTTCGCCCTTAGGTATATTACGCGCCGCTTCCTGTGCCGCCCGCTGTGCTTTTTCCGTGGCCAACATCGCACGGTCATTCGCTTGGTCTATTTCGTCCGCCACGTTTTAAACTCCTGTATGCCCAAACCCGCCTACGCCGCGCGTAGTCTCACTCAGCTCCGCTACCTCTTCAAACTGCACCGCCCGATAGGATAGCACCATCGCTTGCGCAATGCGTGCGCCTTTGGGCACGATAAACCCTTCGTCGAGGCGGTCATTATGCAGCTTAACCTTTACTTCGCCGCGATAGTCAGAGTCGATAACCCCTGTGCAGTTACTAAGCCTAACGCCATGCGCGAAGCCATGCCCACTGCGGGAAAAGATAAGCATCACGTGTCCATCTGGTATTTCAAACGCTAGACCGGTAGAAAAACTTTTTGCCGATGCAGGTAGCACCGTGCCTTCATCCGTGCTGTACAGGTCAAAACACGCGCTGCCGTGGGTGGCGTAAGTGGGGGTTTTAGCTTCTGGGGTTAGTTTTTTAATCTTCATTTTCAACCTCTACACTCAGGAACGTCAAAGCCGTTGATGCGTATTGTTCTGGTCTTGCGGCGGTATTGCACGCTCGCCGCCCATTGCGGGGGCTTCACGCAGCTATACCAGCCGTCCTCCGGTGCGTCCCGATATTCCCATCTCTCCCATGGCTTATTAGTTTCCATTGCATCTTGCGCATAGAGCGCCATTAGTTCTGCATGAGGGTGTTTAGTTCTATTCATCATCTCTTCTCCTTGGTAATTGACACAAGCGCTCTAGCGTGTAGCGCCGCGGCTTCTGCGGTTAGGTGTACAATCCCGGCTTTTAGCCGTGCATGATCCACCTCGTCGTCGTCCCATGCACTCCAGACCCATCCGCTACTCAATCCGCTACTCGATCCGCCAGCGCTCTCCATTAGATCAGGCATGTAGTAGTGTGTGACGCCTTCAAGAGGCTCCCTGCAAGGCTCCGGCACTTCAATGCCGTTGATATGTATTGTTCTGGGCTTGCGGCGGTATTTTGCCGCAGGGTCCCACACTGGAGTGCCTTTGCAAGGCTCCCAGCCGTCCTCCGGTGCGTCCCGATATTCCCATCTCTCCCATGGCTTATTAGTTTCCATTGCATCCTGCGCGTATTGGAGCATTAATTCTGCGTGGGGGTGTTTAGTTTTATTCGTCATTTTCCTTTCTCCTCTATTTCCTGTTTAAATAATTCAACCATTGATACATGCAGGTCTACGTTCTCCCGCAGTGCTTTATACAACCTCTCTTCGACCGGACTGCCTTTCAGGTGTACTACCGTCATGGAGTTTTTTTGCCCTTGCCGGTCTATTCGAGCGTTGGATTGTAAATAAGTTTCAACGCCTGCTATCGGTGCTGTGTACCACACGACTGTGTCCGCTTCGGTAAGCGTTAGCCCATGCGCTGCGGTGCGGGGTTGTAGCACCAGAACTTTCGTATCTGGCCGGGTTTGAAACCTTTGCACAATATCGTTCCTAGCATTACTCGACACCGCACCCGATATAACCTCCGTCACTATGCCTGCTTTAAGTAGGTACGTTTGCACCTTGGCGATGGCGTGCGTGTACGGCACAAAGACCAGCACCTTGTTACTCGTCTCGTCGATAACCTCTTTAAGCACCGATAACCGCCCGCTCGCGTCGAACTCAAGTATCTTGCCGTCATCCGTGTACACCGAACCACAAGCGAGCTGTAATAGTTTAGTTAGGTGCGCCGCTGCGTTGACCGCAGTTACCTGCTGCCCCGAGGACTCTATAATCATTTGCGTTTTAAGCTGCTTGTAGTACGTTGCCTGTTGCACGGACATAGGCACATCGCGATCAATATGCGTTACCGGCGGCAAGTCTAAGCACTGACGCTTCTCAAAGCGGATGGCGGGCTGCAATACATCGAACACGATGCTCTTAGCATGTTCTCTCGGTAGCCATTTGAACGGCCCTGCTTTATACATCACGATATCGCGGAATGCCCCAAAGAATTTAGGCACGCGCTCTGGGCATACCAGCTTCGCCAGCGCGTAGGCATCCGTAGGAGATTGCGCCGCAGGCGTGCCGGTGAGCATCCAAAGCCCTTTTATTTTGGCCATAAGCTTCAACATTGTCTTGAACCGGCGAGTCGTGCTGCTTTTATAGCTTGTACATTCGTCGATGACTACCAGGTCAAACCCTCCGTCCATAAGCTCCGGTAGCACTGTGCCGACACCGTCAAAATTAATGATGACGTACTCCGTGTTTTCGGCGATCAACTGCTTGCGCTTTTCCGCCGAACCGTGAGCAATAACTACGCTTCGATGCATGGCAAACATAAACAGATCTGCACGCCATGCTGCGTTGGTAATGGACAAAGGACAAACAATCAGCACGCGCCGGATAGCTTTTTTAGCAAGCAAAAAATCAGTCGCCCATATCACGCACGCTGTCTTGCCCGTACCTGCTTCGTTGAAGCAAAACGCCTTCTTGTTGCGTATAAGAAACTCAGTGGTCGCGACCTGGTGCGAAAAAGGCCGGTATTTACCCGGCCATTTGTAGGAGGACAACATACGCTACTCGCTGCCTCTGATGGACTTATCTGAATTTCTTGGGAAGGAACGGTTTGCTTCTTTGTCCTTCACCCGCAAATTACTCGGTGCTGTCGAACCCCCTTTACTCAACGGCTTGATATGGTCAACGTCCTTGCCATCGCCCTTCTTAACCCGGCCTTGCTTGGCCAGCTCTGCGCGGGCGGCGTTTCGCTTGGCGCGATTCTTTTTTTGCTCTTCCGTGCCTTGATAATTGTCGTACTCTCTACGGTAATCGCGGGTCATTTTTAGTCCTTGTGATGGTTGCATTCAACAACAGGGCAAAACCTGCATAACGCACTGGGTTTTGCGTTCCAAACGCCGGTCTCCATTGCCGTTTCAATCCGCTCAAGATCAAACCGGAATTGATCTATGTATTGCTGCGCCTTGTCACGAGTATGCTCTTTTGCTACAAAGTCTTTGCTGACCACAAACAGCAGGCCGGACTTGATTGTCTCAACCTCGGGAAACAGCACGAACAACGCACCTGCTACAACATCGAGCTGCTTAGGGTCAGCATACTTAGCACTCTTACCGGTCTTATAATCAACGGAGAACGCCTTCACGCCATCGATAACCACTAAATCCGCCACCCCTCGCAACCATACGTCCTCGGCAAAAAAATCACATCCTTCAAGCCCGTTACCCGTCTCTTTTAACCCGAAGCGCAGCTCGCAGTGTTTCTCTCCTGGGATGGCGTTAAGCCGATCAAGATAAGGCTGTACGTAAGCAAACTGCGGCGGGATAGGTTTGCCCTCTCCTATGTATTCTTCCGCCGCCTTATGTAGCTGCGTGCCGTATAGCATCGCTGCTGATTCAATCTGCGCTACATCTTTAACGATGCGCTGATGGTAATATTGCTTCGGACAGTTCTGAAACTGCTTTAAACTACTATACGACCATTTCAAGTTTGTCGAACAACTGCCCATAACTCCTCCCTATTTTAGACTCGCAATTTAACGGCACGTCCGGCGCCCACAACGGCGACTTTCTCATGCACGCGTCGATAAACTCCCGGCCGGTCTCGATCTCTTTCTCAGGCACAATAGCAACGATACTATCATGAACGGTGAGCACCACTTCATACCGCTTTGATACTTCAAGTAGCTGTTCGCCTACGGCGATGCGCGCAAGCGCTTGTATGCAATTCTCCACTACCCCGGCTCCGTATATATACTTATCAAACACGGCTTTACCTTTCTTCATGTCGTACGCGTACTCATGCCCCCACCCGCCTTCCTTGCGTTTTTTGCGCAGGTTCGGATAGCGGATATACATCCCGTTCGGTAGTCTTATACCCTCTCTGCCTTCAACCGTCACTACCCCTTCCTTGCCGAACGGAACAGACTGATCGGCGATAATCGCATCGAGCACGGCGCTGCCTTGCTGCCATAGCAAAGGAATCTTTGGATATGTCTCACGGTAAATGTTTATAATCCGCTCGCACTCCTCAAGCGGCAAGTCTACCTTAGCTACGGTCTTTAGCATAACCTGCAACCGCTTGTACCCCAGGCCATAGCCTGAGCCTAGCACCGTGACTTTGCCGATCTGCCTTTGCGCGGGTGTTATTTCTTCAACCGGTACGCCATAAATGGCCGAAGCGGTCATCTTGTATACGTCCTGCTTATCTTTAAACGCCTTGACAAGATTATCCTGTTCTGCGAACCACGCGAGGAACCGGGCTTCGATTTGACTTGAATCACAATTAACTATTAAATAGCCCTTCGGTGCGCGCATCGCGTCCTTAAGCTTTGATTTACCACGTAAATTCTGGAGATTAATTTTATCTGAGCCGCCCCAACGCCCTGTAAGTGCCGCGTAGTAGGCTAACGGCGCGGGGAACAACCCTCGGCTGGCGATACCTATGAACCGCTCAACCCTTGTCTCCTCGATCGTGGACTTGGCTCCTAGCCTAGCCGCTACTAACGCCTGCACCCTCGCATCCTCATGCTCGGCTAAACTGGTGAACTCGTCGTCCGTTTTAGCAAAGGCATACACTTCTTTACCAGTCGTAGGACTAATCTTGGTCGGTACGGCGACCCCGCAAATCTCCAAAGCGGCGGCAAAGATTTTATCCTTACGTAACTCTTGCGTGGTCAACCCGCACTCATTGAGCAGGTGCTGCTTTGTGACCGCAAGCTCCGCTTTGTACTCCTCGAGAATGCTAGCGTCCAGGTGCAGCCTAGGGCACGTATACATCCGTAACGTGCGGTCGATAAGCAACAATTCTTCTTTTGGGAAGCCTTGCGCGAGTCGTTTAAACAGCTCATACGTGAGCGTCACATCGTTTTTACAATACTCCCCATATCGTTCTAGTTCTTCAGGCGCAAAATCCAACCTGCGCTTCCCTAACGCGTTCAGCACCTCTGTACCTTTTTCCCCTAAGTCGTAGTACTCCGCAAGCGCCTTCAAACTACCCCCGACCTTCGTGCCGTGAATAGGGCGCGCCATCGATAGAGTGTCTAGCAACCCTTTAGGATGGATACCGAAGCGCCACCCAAGAATAGCTCCGTCGAACATGCAGTTGTGCGCCAACATTAAAGAGTTGCCCCAATCGAACTGGTTGAGGAAGCGCGCTACTGCATCGTGCGTACCGCTGAACCACTCTGGAGTGCTGGCATTAACCTGTACGGCCGCCCCTATCACTTCAAACCTATCACCGCGTATATACTCCTCGGTCGTCAGCTTGGACAAGCTATAGTCAGGCGCGTAGTATGTCTCGAAGTCGAGCGTTATTAATTGTGTCATACCCCTAACCCCTTCATGAAGTTATCAACCTGCATAGCCAATCTTGGCGATAAAGGACTTCCTTTTGGTGACACGCCTTTTCTTAAGCAACGGACCCGCCATAAATAGTGCTGCGCGGTGCTGATTTTAACCCCCAACTCGTTCGCCAGCGCCTTTGTAGGTGTCTGCGGTCTGCGTGCGTATTTACTAGCACGGGTAACCCACCGGCAATTATCTTTATTGAACCCTTTGCTGCGATCCTCCCGGTCAAGAACGTGTAAGTTGCTGGGCCTGCGCCCCATATCAGCTAAAAAAGTTTCGTAGCTGCCCTCCCATGCGGGGGTGATCTTCACCCCTACCCCGCCATATCGCGGGTAGTCAACGGCCTTCGCGTTCAGGCATTGGTTTTTCATTCGCTGCCACGCTCTATATTCAGGCGTGGCTACACGTTTGCCTTTAATTCTTACTACTTCCCCAGAGCCTTTACTCCTGCTCATGTTTTCTCCTTTAAAAGCGCATTAAACGCTGCTACTATTATCTCGGGGGCTAC
>OFQV01000262.1_pt1 | contig 14769 bp, 35 predicted proteins | sample 1542971 | NCBI WGS metagenome assembly OFQV01 (sample SAMN07774229, study PRJEB24372) | wastewater metagenome | isolation source: WWTP Cannobio (Effluent) | place: Italy: Cannobio | collected 2016-01
CTGGGGTCACAAGCTCAAACTGTTCCGCCTGGAACTGATAGCAGGCCGGGGCGTTCACGGCTTCGACACGATCCCGCATCACCTGCACGCGGCTTTCCTTCGTCGGCGGGGCGTAGGGACCACCCCACTTCACATCCAGGCCGATATTGCGGCCGATGTTGGTCGAGTCGGCCGACGCGAATGGGAACTTCGAGAACACGTCGGGGTCCAGCATTCGCAGCCCGTGCAGGCGGCACCACGGCTGCCCCGCGTCATCGCATACCACCCGCATCGTCTGATGCATCCGGCGCCACCAGCGTTCCGTCCCGATCTGCGCGTAGTCGCCGGAGCTTCCCAGACAGACACGCGGCCACTCCGCGACGAGGCGCACCAGCCGGTCCATCGACTCGTGGAGATGCCACACCGGAGCGCCGAACCACTTCGGTAAGGGCCATTCCGCCAGCAGCGCGTCGTTGTCGGCTTCTGACCCGTCGATCACGTCAGGAATCACCGCGAAGTCACACGCCGGCTGCCGCTTCGCTGACTCCGCGAAGGCGTAGAAGGCGCTCCAATCGGTGATCGCGCGGCCGGCTCTCCACGCCGAGAAGGCGCCGTTATCCACCGCGAACGACTGGCACGCCGCCACCGCCAGTCCCATCTGACCGGGATGCGCGAACGACACGAAGGCGTGTCCGGCCTTGACAGCCACTTGCGCGGCGGTGTCGGGAGTGATCGGGAGTCCGTGGTAGTGAATCATGCGGCCTTCCTCGGTGCGTCGTTCTTGCGACGGGCGGAGTTCTTCTTCTCGCGGCAGATGGCGCAGCGTTGACCGTGTCCATCGGTATCCATCCCGCAGTCCAAGCAGACACCCCGCGCGATGCGGTCTAGGTAGCGCCGCTGCGCTGGAGATAGAACCGGCTCGCCACAATAAGGACACTTCATCGTGTTTCCTGTCCTGGGGTCACAAGGGGGAGGCGCTGGCGATCCTGCTGCCACTGCCGGGCTAACCGTTCCGCTTCGGATCGCGTCATGCCGGGATTGCCTTCCTCCACAATGGCCGCGCGTTCCTCGAAGTCTTCTTCGTCGGGGGTCATCGCCACACCTCCGCGATCGCCTCGTCCACCGTCCGAACCACCGGCCAGCGTATCGCCTGCTGGCTTGGCTGCATCCGCCCCTTCGCGCTCTTGACCTCCAGCGGCACCCACCGGCCCGCAGGAGAGCGCACGAGCAGATCGGGCAGGCCAAGCCCGGAGATGTAGTGGATCTCGCAACCTAGCCCCCTCAGCGCCTCGACAATCGGGCCTTCCGTGGCGTCTCGCCGCTTGCCGGCAGCCCCGCGCCTGAAGGTCATCGGGGATTCCGTTCCGCGATCAACGCCTCGAGGGTTGCGGCGACGGCCAGCAGCGCATCGTCGTACCCCTGCTGATAGTCCGTCTGGTGCCGCGTCCGTCCCGCTTCCCGGCTCCACGCTCGGGCGAGGATTTCCACCCGTGATCGCCACCATGCTTCTGTGGCGAGATAAGCGGTCTGTCGGGAGCGGATCTGATCAGGGGTGGGATTCATGGGTTAGCCCTTCGCCTTGATGTGTCCGACGATGATCCCGATACTGCTCACCTGTCGCCCTTCCTTGGAATTGGACAGTCTCCAGCTCTTGGCGTCCTGCTGGACGGTCCAGCCTTCACGGGGAGCATTCAACCAGGAGGATTCGCCCGTGGGTGTCTGCGCTTCACGCTGGTGCCTGGAGGCGCGGAAGAGGTGATCGTTGTCCGTTGAGGTTTCGACGCTCATGCTGCCGCCTTTGTGCTGTCCAACACGTCGCCGGCATGGGACGCCGCCTGCACCAGCGCCACGGACCGTTCCAGCCACTCGTCGCCGTCCTCGTCATCGCAGACCATCCTACGAATGACCGCACGATGTAGCCCTTCCAGCGCCGCACGCAGCGCCTGTATCTGCTCCTGTTCGTTCATGCCGCCCTCCGCTTCCGTGGCCGCTGCACACTGTCGGCCGATGTCAACACCACTCACAATCGGGATCGTCACACCGCTCGCCGGGAACAAGGGCCATTGCCACCCGCGCAGGGAGGATCTCGCGCTTGCAGCGGTCACACTGGCCGCACCGATACTCCGTGAGATCGAGCCAGTAGCCGCACGACCGCTGCGCGTCTGGATGCCACTGTTCAAACGGGATCTGTTCGCTCATGCGGCGACTCCGTCCCTACGGGTCGTCACCCGCCGATAGAGGTACGTGGGACGCAAGCCGGGACGGGCCGGCGCCTGTTCGATCCGCTCCAACGTGCCGTCCAGCGCCCCGGTCATCAAGACGAACCGCACACGCCGGTCAGACAGCCCCGTGCGCGCCCGTACGCCGTTGACGGAGTGGAAGCACGTATCCACGCAGGCGTAGACCATCTCTCGTGCGGAATAACGGGCCAGCGCGGCGCCAGCCTGACTCTCGCGGCCACCCTTCACACTGGACGGCTCGGCTACCACCGGCTGTGGATACTGCCGCCATGAGTCCCCCGACCACACGGTCACAAGCTCCATCTCGCTCATCGGTCCGCTCCTTGTGCTTGCTTGAAGTCCTCAGCTAACGCGGCGAGGGGTTTGGCTTCAGCCGCCCGCTTCATCAACACCAGCCCCGGCCGTGGCTCCCCCACATGCGCGGGCTTCGGTTCATCGGCGCAGCGTTCACAGCGCACCTTGCGCCAGCCTGGGGCGCTCAGTTCCAGACACGGCAGCCCCTTCGCCACCGGCTCACCGCAGAGGCCGCAGTGAACGCCCATACCAGCCGTCAGCCAGCGCCTCACGATGCCGCCTGTCGTTTCTTCTGCCACGGCGGAATGAAGCCGAAGAACTTGTTGCGGCATCGGTAACTGCACGTCTGCTTCTTGCTTGACTCTCGCGGCACATTGAACTCGCTGCCGCAATGCGCGCATACGCGAATACGAGTCGCCCTGATTGCGTCGAACTTGGCGCGGCGGGCGGCGGCATTGCGTTCCCGTGCGGCCACACGAGCCGCTGTTTGAGGCTGAGACACGCCCTTCTTAAATACTCGCGTCGCCAGCATCTCTGCCATGCGGCACTCTTCTGAGCAGATCACGCGAGGGCGGGCCTGCGGACGCTGCTGGATTGGCTTACCGCACACGCGACATGGCGCTTCGGTGATCTCGCCCACGTCCCTGCGCTTCGTCTTCCCGCGCAGGTTCGCCCCCACAGTCATACGCAAACGGAGATGCGTGCGCGACGACACCATGCCAAGCTCGGGAGGTAAGCCAAACTCACGCCGATAGTCGTCTGGTGTCATGTCGTGTCGACGCCAGATGTGCGTGCAAAGGCCGTCAAAGAACAACCCGCAGATGTGGCACTGGATTTTCCCGCCCATCTCCGTCATGCGCCCACGCTCGCCGTGGCACGGCCCATACACAGATGGTTGAATCACGACGCCTTCGCCTTCATCTCGGCCAACTTCATCGTGAAGTCGTGCCGGTAGTGGGAGCCGCAGGAGCCGCCGTGGATGCGCTGGCATTCGTCCAACCATTCCAACCCGCGCCGGTCGTCTCCGCGTGTCTCCGTGCGCCTGTCTGCCCCGCTGCGCCGGTCGTCCTCGTCCATCCACCGGCCTTTGTTCAGCCACGTCGAGGGATGGCACCAGTCGGCGTATTCGGGCTTGTTGGCGATGTAGCGATCTACGCCCGTCAAGATGTCCTCAGCGCTCGCCACCTTCCGCGCTTTCGCGTAGGCTTTCACCGCGTCGAGCTTCCCCACTCGACGCGGGAACCGTTGCCAGAACACATCGAAGTCGGTCATGGCCCTTACCGGAGCAGAACCGGATATTCTTCGCTGCGCCCGAAGCGCAGAATCGAAATAGGCTGCTGACGATACGTCGCGTTCCACGCCTTGATGCAGAGCGCGAACACGATCTCACCGTCCGTCGTCGCGCGCTGCGCGTTGAATGACATCAGGCGGTCACGAAGATGCCGCACGGGTTCATCCTGGGCAAGTCCGACACCGGCCTTGAGCTTGGCGAAAAACACCTGCCGGTCGTCCTGCTGACGAAGCAGGAACGCGAACCCGGCCAGTGTGGATCGATGCCCGATGTTCGCTTCGACGGCCAACCGCGCAGCGTCAACGAGAGCATCCTCGTGACGGCGCACGAACTCAAACACCTGATGTCGCGTGGGGCGCTTGCCGGTCGTGGGCCGCAGTCGTCCGCAGTTCTCGTAAAGCCACGCCACGCGAGCCGCCCCGGCCACTTCCGACGTGTAGAGCATCCCGCGCATCTTCAGCAGATCGCCAATCGTGCGACCCTTGCCCTGGTCGATCGTCGCGAACGCGGACGGATCGACACCGCGCACGATTAGAAACGGCACCGTAACACCGGACTGATCGACAGCCGCGAGACGGTGCTGACCATTCAGCAACCGCTCGCCGTTGAACTGGATGGACTCGCCATTGAGCATCCACAGCCCTTGTCGCATCTCGTTGGCGTACTGCCCGACGCGGTTCTTGTCGATGCGACGCTGCTTGACGGCGGCGTGCTCATCGAGCCGAGCCTGTTCCGCCAAAATCTGCCGCGCGTACTCCGGAGTGACGTTGACGACTTCAGCCTTGATAGCCATGCCTTCCATCCCTTCCTGCTTGACGTTGACAACGCGGTCGAGTTCAGCCCGAAGCCGCGCGACTTCCTGACGAAGACTGTCTTCCACGACGCCGGACTGCGAGAGCGCCACCGCCAAAGCGCTCGATCCCGTGAAGACCGGCAACGCAGGGGCCGGATCTATACGTCCGGGCTTACGCTCCACCTTGCGGTTCTTGAACTCCGTGGGCACTTTCGATTCCGTAACCATTCCAGCCGCCCGCTTCACATCCGCGATCGCGTTCAACTCAGATCGGTTATCCCCAGGTGTGGCCGCAACCGTGACCTTGTTCCCGTTCGGCAGCTCGTAGACGTGGTGCTTCTTGTCGCGCTTCAGCACCGCCCCCACGTCGGCCAATGCTTTCGAGAGTCTGGTATTCATTTCGTTTTTCCTCTCAGGCAAAGCGGCTCCCTCTTTTCACAGATACGCTCCCCTGAGCTATCACGCGAAATTGCATCGGTCGAACGTCTTTCAGCGCGTTGACATCGGCTCCACCGCGCGCATGGTGGTCTGTGTGGGGACGGAGAGTGTAGCCGCCAGCATCGAACCGTCGAATCCCCAAGCCTCTGAGCCGTTCACCGGGCTTGAACCGGACGCCGCTCTGCAAGTCGCGTGAAGCCCCCGCGCATACTGCGTGCGTGGCTGCGTGGCGTGCGCTTCGCCGAACGGCGGGATGCACGCTCATCCGTCTTGCATTTGCTAGGGGGTAAAACAGGAGGGAAGGGAAACAAGCAGCACCGGCCCTCCAGCCAGCAAATCCTCCACAGGTCGAACATTTCGGCGGGCCGTCGTGTGGAGGCACGATGTTCTCGGTGAGTTCGAGGCTCACTGATAGGCCCGCCGAAGGATTACAGAAACAGGGTAGCATACTTCTACTACTTGGTAACGCTTTTCTGCTGACTCAGTAGTGGAAAAGTGATTCCTACGCGACCTCCAGCGGTAAGGCTTCCTGCTGCAAGCGACGCGCGGCGATCTCGCAGTAGCGTTCTTCACGCTCAATGCCGACGCAGGACTTCCCGAGACGCTTAGCCGCCACCAACGTGGTGCCGCTGCCCATGAACGGGTCGAATACACTACGCACCGTCCGCACGCGCTCCATTTGACCGATGCACCATCGCATGAGCGCTTCGGGCTTCTGCGTCGGATGCACCGCGCCGTCACGCGCCAGTTCAGACCGATTGAGCGTGAAAATGCGTAGCGCTCGATCTGTTGATGTCCACGCGAGTTCGCCATCGGACTGGTCGATCCGTTGCCCTTTGTCCCATACGAACCAACCCGCAGAAGGCTTCGGAAGCGCCATGTAATTGCCGCCCCATATCACTGCCTCGTGGCAGACCTTGACGCACCTGATGATGGTCGCTGGCGACGGAGGGGCGTCGTCCCAACCGAGGAAATCGTAGGCTTTCCGGCCACCGTGTGATCCTGTCGATGCCTTCATGCCGTCCCGTCGGATTCCGTAAGGCGGGTCGGTAAGCAGTAGGTCGAACGGCTTGTCGCCGAAGTGGGGGGCCAGCACGTCGATCACATCCATGCAGTCCCCGTGGTAGATCGTGATTCCCCCGTGGCTGTAGTACGGCTTCACTGGAACATCTCCATTTGCTGCGCCGGCGTCGGTTTCGGCAGCACCGGCACATACCGATACGCGGACGCCTTGATCTGGTTGTTCCACTCAATCGCCCCGCACTGGCGATCGGTCACGATCTGGCGGGCCTGACTGACACGAGTACGCCAACCAGCAAAGCCGCCGATCTCGGCCAGGGTGCGAACGTCCACCCACACGAACGGCCGCTCGATGAAGTGCTCAAGCACTTTGGTCGTGAGCGACGCGCGCTCGGCAAGTTCGGACTGGAGCGATTTCTGAGATGTGTCCACTGGTGACTCCATATTCGGCAGCGATAGCTTCCCTAGACTCGCCACACGCTCGGCGGGCCGCAATGAGTGGGTGATGTTCCCGTGGAATCCGCGCCTTCGGACGCTGGCGCGGTTGGCGCTCCACGCCGGACTCCGGCCAGCGACGGCCGGTGACAATTTCGCGTAGGGTTGATCGGGCCATACCGAAAGCGCGCGAGAGGGTAGAAAGGTTGGTGCCGAGGGCGTATTCACGCCGGATGTGACGCACCGACTCCCACGTCAGTTTTGCGTTGTGGTTCGCAGGGCCGAGTCGAGGCGCGGCAAACTTCATCCGGCCCTTATCGCGGCAATCCCGCATGTTGTCTGTCTGCGTGCCGATGAACATGTGCGACGGGCGCACGCAGGCCGGGTTATCGCAGATGTGGCAGAGATACATGCCGTCAGGGATTGGCCCATTCTCAAGCGTCCACACTGCGCGATGCGCCATCAGTAGGCGCGTCGTGCCAGGCCCATCGCCACGCGCCACCTGCCCATAGCCGTGGATGTTCCGCGCTCCTGTCCACAGCCAGCAGCCGTCTGACTTCACGACCTTGGCCCACACGCGAGCGGCGAACGTGCTTTTGTCCAACACGGCGGCGGTGTAGGAGGCGCGGCGTTCGATCTCGGCTTTCATGCGACCTCCGCTTTGTCGATGGCTTGCGCTAATAGTTCTTCTGAGATGCAGGCGATCAGCGCATCGTGGGCCGCGTAGCCGCAGGCGATGAATACCTCTTCGCCGTGGGCCTCAACGACGCGATTGATACCGTTTACGATCGCCTGCCGCACCGCCGCGTCTATGGTCATAAAGGTTCCTTTCTTTAACTTGCGAACAGCCCTAGCAGCGCGAATTGTTCGGCTGTGAAGTTGTAAGCCACAGGCGCATTCACGCCTTCCACACGCGCTCGCATGACTTGCACGCGGGCTTCCTTCGTCGGCGGGGCATACGGACCACCCCACTTCGTATCCAGCCCGATGTTCCGGCCGATGTTTGTGCTATCCGCGCTCGCGAACGGGAACTGCGAGAACACGCGCGGGTCAAGCATCCGCAGCCCGTGCAGTTTGCAGATTGGTCGCCCATCATCTGTGCAAATCATCCGCATGACGTGGTGCATCCGCCGCCACCATTTATCTGTCCCGATCTGCGCGAATTCGCCAGAACTTCCCAAGCACACGCGGGGATAGGCGTGGGCAAGACCGAGCAACCGGCCGAACGACTCATGGAGGTGCCACACCGGAGCTCCGAACCACGTCGGCAGCGGCCATTCTTCCAGCAGCCGGTCGTTGTCGGCTTCGGTGCCCTCGATCACGTCCGGGATCACCGCGAAGTCGCAATGCGGTATGGTTTTCGCGCTCGCGGCCCATGTGTAGTAGGGCGACCAGTCCGTGACCGGGTGTCCGTTCCGCCACGCTGAAAACGCTCCGTTATCAATCGCAAAAGACTGACACGCAGCCGCTGCAATCCCAATCTGACCAGGATGCGCGAAGGACACGAAGGCGTGACCGGCTCGTACCGCCACCTCGCAGGCGGTGTCAGGTGTGATCGGGAGTCCGTGGTAGTGGATCATGCGGCTTTCCTAGGCGCGTCTGTCTTTCGGCGCGCGGCGTTCTTCTTTTCGCGGCAGATAGCGCAGCGTTGTCCACGACCATCAGTATCAAGACCGCAATCAAGGCAAACGCCACGTCCGATGCGGTCTAAATAACGCCGCTGTGCCGGTGACACCACAACCCCGCCGCAATGAGGGCAATTCATGCGGTCAGCGACCACCGCCACGCGGTAGTTCCAGCGATGAAGTAGAGCAATGGCCCGACAGGCTCAGACGCCCCGCCCAACAACAGCGACCGGACGACTAGCGCCCCATGCAGCGCGGCCTCAGCCCAAAGCAGCACGGCAATAGCAACCCATCTCCAATCTCGCTTCTTCATGCGGCCCTCCTGGTCAGGAACACGCGCCACGCCTCGGCCTTCTCACTGACCGTGGCGTCCTCGCGGATCTGGCGCAGCTTCTGTTCCGTCGCCTGCGCGGACGGGGGAATGTCTTTCGGGATCGAGTAGCGGGGTTCCGTCATGGCTTCGGCACCTTTCCCGCGTGGATGTCGTGATGGCACAGGCCGCAGACGAGCAGCGCCTTCGCCGGGTTGTAGACATCCTCAGGCGCCACGCGACGCCCCCGGATGTGATGCACATGGCCCTGCTCCGCGCAGAGCGTCAACGTCCGTGTGACCTTCCGGCCGCACAGACGGCACTTGCTGTCATCCCGCGCCCAGACTGCGGCCCTGAAGGCAGACGCCTTGCCGTCGCGCTCCTTGCGGGCCTTGACGCGGTCCTTCACGCGCGGTTCGATCTGGTTCCGTGGTGTCGCGCGGCGCTGCGCGTCCATCTCGGCCATCGTCGGCAGATTGTCGAAGATGCCCATTAGTAGCGGTCCCTCGCCAGTTCGCGCGCATCGCTCTGGCCTTCATCGGCCAGCGGATCGGGCACGTCCTCGAAGTTCCCCGCCCGCATGATGCAGAAGCATGGATAGTCGTCATCCTGGGGATCGTTGCCGTCGCCATCGCACGCGGGACACTGCGGATCGGCGCGGCGCTTGCGTTCGCGGAGGATGTAGGACAGGTCACGGCGCGTCACTGCCCGTACTCCATGACGTAGCGTTTCGCCTCATCCTTTGATGCGTCGGTGCCGTCCCATTCAAGGCAGATCGTCGGCGCGTCGCACAGATCGATGAGACGGCAGATGATCTCTTTCTGCTCTGGCGTGTCGCGCTGGCTCATCGCTGACATCGACGACCCGAGTTCGACGTACCGCTTCAACAGGTCACGCTGTTCGTCGGTGTTGAAATTCCAACTTTTCAACGTGCCCCACTTCAGCGAAATGTAGTCAGCCATCTAGTCCCCCACCAGCGGCGCAGACGGGTTGATCGGCTGCTCGATGGCCGTCGCCAGCGCACGAAGGACAGCGGGATAGCCGTAGTGGTCGCAGAAGTAGATCACCGACTGTTCCGCCGAGAGCGGGTAATCGCCGCGACAGACCTCGGCGAGCCGCGCGGTCAGGCGCCAGCGGTCGGTCGTCTCCAGCGCGATCCGCAACGTCGCTACGATGGTGTTGAACTCGTTGAAAGAGCGTTCGTCGTCGGCGCGTTCCGCCACGGACGGCGGGGCTTCGTACGTGTCGGGGTTCGGGTAGAACGTGCGGTTCATGCCGCACCTCCGGGCTGATAGCTGCTGCGAACGATGTGCAGGGTGGTCGGCTTCTCGTCCTCGCGGTCCTTGCGGTCGGCGGCGCGCACCACCAAATCGATAATCGCGTCCTCCAGCTCGATGCCATGCAATTCGCCGTTGTAGTTGCGGACCACGAGCAGATGCGCTTTCTTCCGCACCGAGTCTCGCCAGTCGCGGCTGTTCCAACTCATCACGTCCTCACTTCCCACCCGTCAACGCCAAGCGATAGATCGGGTCGTTGTCGTCGTCGCTGTAATAGCCAGGATTCGTGCGGTAGTCGTCCGGCTCGTTAGGGTCAGGCGTGTAGATGCCCAACTCCGCGAGCCACTGACGCACCCGCTCGACGTATTCGTAGAACTCGGTGTCGTTCAGGCTGCGCGTCGAGCCGCCGAGGACATAATCCCCGGCGATCTCGCCGTTATTCGCCACAATGGACAGCCGCTTCGGCAGGAACTTCGCCTTGCAGATGTCGTGCAAGTCGTCCGGCGTGTAGCCCATGTCCTGTTGCGTGGTGTGCCGGTGGAACTTGTCAATCACGACACCCCAGTAGTAGGCGTTGGCCTGCTGACTCCGCGCAGCCCTGCGAATCGTGACGGACACCTCGACTTCCACGCCGTCGCGCATCTGCGCGATCTGCTGGTCGAATGCGCGCCGGTCGCGGATGAACAGCTTCCCGTTGCGGACGGACCCTGACGCCGAGATGTCGTCAACCACGCGAGCCATGACTAGAACGGAATGTCTTCGGCGGTAATTTCTTCCGGCGCCGGCTCAGGCTCGGGATGCTGCTCGCTCTGCCGCACGTAGCCGTCAGCCGCAATTCGGCTCATGCCCTTGATCAGCGGCATCACTGAGACGACGTTGGCGAATGTCTTCGACCCGTCAGCCGCCTTCTTGTGCTGGACGTTGATCAGGCAATTGACGCCGATGATCGTCTCAACATCGAAGCCGCGCAGTTCCGTCTCCGTGAAGGGACGACCGCGCCATGACTCCAGGTCGTGCCGCAGCGTGGCCTTGTCGTTCAGGCTGAGGGTGTATCGCTTGTAGAGGACGTAGCGTTTGCCGTCGTCCCGGCGCTCGTCAATCTGCCACGCGATGTCGATCTTGTGCTGCTGCGCGCCGTCCTTGAAGGGGTTCGGCTTCATGCCGATGTCGATGACATCCACGCACACAGCCTGGTGCGTGCCTTCCGGGGCCGGCGTGTAGCTCTTGCTGTCTCCTGCGGTTGCGATGATGGGCATCTTCTCTCTCAGTTCGTGAGCCGGTCGGCTCGGTCAATGGCGACACCGACCGCGCCCAGCGCGGCGGCAGTGACTTCGTTGCAGAGGGTGTGCAGGCGCAGGGCGACTTCCCGGTTCTCCGTGTCGTTCGCCATGCGCGTCAGTTCGCCAATCGCGGTGAGGGCGACCCACGCCGCGCGGTCGGCCTTGTCGTCCACGCTGGACGGCGCCAGCGACGGGGAGATATAGGCGAGCGCCATTAGCTCACCCTCCTGCGGTCCTGCGCCTTCGGGGGGAACCGTGCGGTGGCATCAAGCACCACGCGGCGACGCACCGGCTCGGACGCGTCCATCTCGGGCCGGTGCGTGACCTTCACGTCAGACCGCAGCACCAAGTAAACGGACAGGCCGATGCACGTCCCGCAGAACAACCAGGCGTAGATCGGGTGGGCGTTCATCTGCACCAGCACGTAGTCGAGGAAGTCGATCAGAGAGAAAGTCGGCATTAGCGTCCCCCTTTCGCGCGTTCGGCCAGCATGGCGTCAGCCTGCATGTAGCGCACGCGGGCCAGTGCGTAGGCTTCCAGTTCGAGGCGCCGAGCCACCTTCGCAACCTCTGACGGCAGAATCGCCCACGTCGTCAAGTTGACTTCGCCGATCCACTCTTCGCGCTCGCACTCGGGATGTAGCGCGAATATTTCCAGCGCCGTGTCATCCATCGCTCGGATCACCTTCGCCAAACGGTCGTCGGCCTGCACATGTGCCGCGAAGTAGTCGCGCAGCGTCATGCCTTCTGCGCTGTGCTGGATATGGGGGTCGTCATATCCGCGCACGGGGAACGCGGGCGGGTTGTCTGGTGTCGCCATCATCGCAACCTCTCGATCAGCGCGATCGCCCGCGCGATCTTCTGGCGGTCGAGGATGTGCGGCTCGAGTTCCCGCAGGACCGCCTCCACGTCGGCGGCGTGGACGTAAGCGCCGTGCTCGCGCTCCACCATCGCTCCGAACGCGCCGGGCGAGTAGCGTTGAAGCTGTGTTACCGTTGTCTCAGCCATCGAACTCCCTTTCTCGTCTCTGTTCGGTGTCTCTGCGCCTCGTGCTGTCACTAGCAGCCGGGGCGCTTCGTCGTTGTGTGGGTCAGTCGTGAGGATGTGGGCACGAGATGAGTTTTCAGACCTTCCCTCGCCGCCGCCTGCGGAATTGCAGACCAGCGCACCCCCACGACTGACCAACCTCGATCAGCAGCCCCAGTAAATCCACCACCAGGAGCTGATGCCGTCCTTGCACTCGATGAAGATCGCAGCCGAGGCGTTCGCCACGAGGACGGCCATCACCAGGGCCACCGCCACCGCGCCCACGACGCGCACCTTCCACGTCGGGATTTCCGTCGTCCCGCTCACGATCAACGCGAGCAGCAGCGATGAGATCGACAGCCCAATCACCACCCACTGCGCGAACGGCGTCAGCCCCTGCGCCTGCATCACCACGGCGAATACGTTGCTCATGCGGTCCTTCTTTCCTCGCGCGTCTCGCGCATCTGTGCGGAGTTCGACGCAAACCGCAGTTCGCAATTCAACGCCTTTTCCAACCGGCGCGCAATCACAAAACTCGGGTTTGCCTGTCGCCCGGCTTCCAAGTCGCTAATATAGGTTTGCGACACGCGGGCCAGTGCCGACAGGCGCATCTGCGTCAGCATCGCCGCGCGCCGTGCCTGCTTCAGTGTTTTCGCCATGCCGAGACGATACCGCCATTCGCGATAACGTGTCAAGCGGTAATTTAGAAAGATTGAGGCGGGCTACGCGATGATGCCAAATGCCTTTAGGAAGGCGAGATCGCCGCGTGTGAAGGCGAGCCAGCAGCGACTACAGCAGCGGCAGAACCACTGATGGCCGGTGCGTTCCGTGTCGTCGCTGGTGCAATAGGGGCAGATCACCCGATGTAGCCCACGATGAAGCGCCCCATCTGCCGGCACGAATCAGGGATCACGCCGACCACAGCACGCGGGTTTCCGAATGCCACAGGGAGCCAGCCCGTATCCGTACGTGCCCCCGAATCGTGCGCCGGGTATCCAGCCGTCCCTCCGTGACCCACTGCGTCAACGTGCGGCGACTGAGTTGGGTTTCGGCGCTCGCTTGCTTGTAGGTCAGCCATCGATCATCGACCACCGCCGTCGTTACCGTTTTCGCCACGGCGACACCGTGTACCGCTGAGGAACCACCATCGGCGCTGGCTTCGCGACCACGTACAAGCGCGTGACGCAGTGCGCGCACAGCCGGCAGCGGCCGTCGCCTTCCTCGCACTCCCGCACGGCCGTGAGGATGGATTGCAGATCACGCACTTGATCGGCTAGTTCCTGCCATGAATAGGCGCTCATGGCGTCGGCGGGTAGGGTCACAGCACCGCCGCAAGGCCCGCCGCTGTCGCCGCGCCGATGATGGCGCCCTGCACCCACCGGAAGGACGCCACGCCCCACGAGTAGGATTGCAGGTCGTGCCACGAGTGCCACGCCTTGAACGCGGCGTAGTCCACCCGTGCGGCCGTCAGGATGCCCCCGAGGATGCCGACGCCGAGCGGGGTTTTCAGGAATGCGTGGATGGTGTCGATCATTTCGCCGCCTTCTGGCCGAGCCATGTGCCGACGCCGGCAAGGGCCATCTGCACGTAACGGTTGCCGAAAATCTTGGTGAAGTACGAGGGGCTTTCATCGTGGCGCTGTAGGCGCTCGTCATGCGCCACGAGCTGCGCGGCCAGCGCGTCGAGGCGTTCAAGCACAGGCGCGAGATCCACGGCCACGGGCGGCACCACCACGGGCGGCTGCACCGGAGGCGGGACCACCACGGGCGGCGGCGGCACGACGACAGGCGGCGTCGGCGGGGCTTCAGTCGGCCACGGATAGACAATCTCCATCCCGGCGCCGAGAGCTTCCCCGTCGCCACGGACCACGCGGGCGGCGTTCTCCTGGTCGCTGAGGATGTCGTAGCCCCACCGGGTTGGGCCGTAGACCATCCAGTCGCACGAGATCGAGATACCGGGGTAGGGAGTCGGGCAGTTGTTCCCGGCGTCCTTCCGCAGCATGCCCCACCCCGGCCGCTGTGACGCGGCGCGGTTCAGCATGTCGGAGAGCTGCGCCTTCGTCATCGGGGTTGGATACGTCGGGCGCAAGCCTTCAAGGATCGGCGCCACGTCCTGCGCGGCCGCACTCTGCGTAATTGCTAGAATGGCTAGGAAAACAAGCGCGGCCGCGCTACTGCGCCGGACCATTGAACCCCCTTGTGAGTACGAGATAGCCCCACGCCAGCGCCCCGAGCACGGCGAGACAGAGCAGCGTCAGCGCGGCGAAAAACTGCTGGTCGCCGTCCTCCAGCACGTCGGGACGTTGCTTCGGGTCGTTGTCTTCAAACATGGTCCACCACCTCGATCCACACCTGTTCCCCACGGGCCAGCACCGCCGCGATCTGCGGCTGCAACCGGTCCATCGCCTCCCGTGAGCGCGTCACGCCCTGCGCTGAGCGCCCGAGGCCGACGAGAATGCACCCGGACGTGTCCTGTGACGTGTTCCCGGCATGCAGACGCACCCCGACGAAGTCCGGCACCTCCAGCAGCATCGGTAGGATCTTCCCGAACCGAGGCGAGTGATTGATGACGACGCGATACCGGCCGGCAGGGATCGCCGTCTCGTGCAGGATCTTCTTGCCGGGTCGGACGATGTCCTCCAACGTGACGCACTCCGGTTCCCCGTCGATCGACAGTTTCCCCGGCGTGCCCCACGGCTGCGACGGCTCCCGATGCAGGGTGAGCGTCACTTGTCCTCCAGCAGTTCCCGCACGGCGGCGATC
>OFQV01000267.1_pt1 | contig 14505 bp, 17 predicted proteins | sample 1542971 | NCBI WGS metagenome assembly OFQV01 (sample SAMN07774229, study PRJEB24372) | wastewater metagenome | isolation source: WWTP Cannobio (Effluent) | place: Italy: Cannobio | collected 2016-01
AAAAGAATAGTGCAGCCACTGCACCTTTCTCCGACGAGCCCGCCACCGTGCGGGCTTTTTCATGCCCATCGGTTGACATTGGCCATTCGAGCCTGACGATTGAAGCGCCCCGCCATGGCAAGGGGACCGCCGCAGCCACGGCAAACCGAACCCGAGGACCACCACCATGCAACGTTCGATCTTCTCCCGCCTGTCCACCCTGGCCGTGGGCGCCATCGTCGCGCTTGCCATCGCAGCCACCGACACGCCTTTGGGCCGCGCCCTGGATGCCCTGGGCGGCATGGTTGTCGGCCTGTACCGAGTGGGCAGCCTGGCGCTGTACGCCCTGGTGGCCGCCATCCCGGCACCGATGCCCAGCGCCCAGGTCAGGCCCACCGAGCCGCCTGGCACTGCGCACCAGCGAACGTGGTTGATCCCGGCGCAGTCGCACATTGCCCGCATGGAGCACCGCAGCCAACCCGCCATCGAGCCAGGCTGGCGCATGTGCCCGAGCACCTAAGCGCACCACGCGCCACGACCGAGCCCGCCACCGAGCGGGCTTTTTCACGCCAATCGGTTGACTTCCAGCCTTTGGGTGGGATTGTGTCCACCACAACACCGCGCACCACAACACCCACAACACGCGGCCTGTTCACCACAACACCACAACACCAGCCACAACAACCATGGCCAGCCGCAACAACAAGCCCAGGGACGCCGCCAGCAATGGCGATGACGGCCTGACGCTGAAGAAGCGACTGTTTGCCGCCGCGTATCACGCCGAGCGCAACGCCACCCAGGCCGCCATCCGCGCCGGGTACAGCGCCAAGACCGCGCAGCAGGCAGGCAGCCGCCTACTGAAGGATGCCGCCGTGCAGGCCGAGCTTGCGCGCCTGGCCGCCGCGCCCGAGGGGAAGGCCAAGCCAAGCGCCCGGCCAGCGCCCATGCCCGCACAGGCGCCAGCAGAGCCAGCAACCACCACCAGCGCGCAGCTGCTGGCCCGCACCGCAGCGCCCGACCGCGGGCAGCCCGAGAAGCCCGTCACGCCAACGGAAGAAGTGTTCCTGACCGAGTACATGCGCAACGGCAACAACGGCATGGCCGCGTGGATGTTCAGCCACCCCGGCACCATCGCCAAATCGGCCGCCGTCAACGCCTACCAGGCCCTGAAGCGCCCGCGGCTGGCCGCCTGGCTGGCCACCGAGCGCGCCAGGCTGTCGCGTGACCACCAGATCACCCGCGATCAGGTGCTGGCCGAGTTCCTGGCCGTGGTGCGCGCCGACCCGAACGAACTGATGCAGATGCGCGCCGTGGCCTGCGGCAACTGCTGGGGCGCCGAGCGCGAGACGCTGGGCCGCTGGGCCGAGCCTGACCCCGAGTGCAGCGACTGCATGGGTGAGGGCAACAGCGTGCCGTGGTTCAACGACACCCGCAAGCTGTCCCCCGAGGCCCGCGCCCTGTTCGCTGGCGTGAAGCTGACCAAGGACGGCGCGACCATCCTCACGCACGACAAGATGGCCGCGCTGGTGAACATCGGCAAGATCCTGGGCGCCTACGAGAAGGACAACAAGCAGAAGGCGCCCGAGCTGACCGAGGCCCTGGCGCAGTTCATCGGCCAGCTGCACGGCGAGGGAGCAGGGCGCCTGCAGTTCACCGGGCCACGCGCGCCGGCCGTCACGCCGCCCAAGGTGCAGCATTGAGTGATGCCGCCACCATGGAGCGCCCGGCGAGCCTGGATCAGATCCTGGGGCCGCAATGGCGGAGCCTCGAATGGCGGCTGAGTTCGTTGTACTGGATCGTGGACAAGAGCGGCACGGCCGTTCGCTTCGAGCCCAACCCCGAGCAGATGGACCTGATCCGCAACCTGCACACACGCAACCTCGTCCTCAAGGCGCGGCAAAAGGGCTTCAGCACCCTGATTCAGCTGATCCAGCTGGACCAATCGCTGTTCAACACCAACCATGTCGGCGCCACCATCGCCGAGACGCTGCCCAACGCGGGCAAGCTGTTCAAGAAGATCGAATTCGCCCACAAGCGCCTGCCGCAGGCCCTGAGCGATGCCCTTCCCATCAAGGCGCTGGCCAGCAAGAGCGCGCTTGAGTTCGAGCACGGGTCAAGCATCTACGTGGGCGTCTCGTCGCGCGGCGACACGCTGCAGCTGCTGCACGTCAGCGAGTTCGGGGCCATCTGCCGCAAGTACCCCGAGCGGGCCGCGGAAATCGTCTCCGGCGCCTTCGAGTCGGTGCCCATCGACGGCTGCATCGTGGTGGAGAGCACCGCAGAGGGCGCAGCCGGCCCGTTCTACGACATGGTGGACCTGGCCCTGAAGCGCCAGGCCGAGGGAGCGCCCGAGACGCCGCTTGACTGGCGCCTGCACTTCTACCCGTGGTTCGACAGCGCCGAGTACGTGCTCGACCCGGCCATGGTCATCGTGAGCGCCGAGGACCACAAGTATTTCAACGGCGTGCAGGCCCACTGGCGCGCCCGCGGCCGGCCCGACCTGACCATCCAGCCCGCCCAGCGCGCGTGGTACGTGAAGAAGCGCGAGACGCAGAAGCGCAAGATGAAGCGCGAGTACCCGAGCACGCCGGAGGAAGCCTTCGAGCAGGCCGTAGAGGGTGCTGTGTTCGGCGAGGAAATGACCCAGGTGCGCGAGGCTGGCCGCATCACGGTGGTGCCGCTGGACGTGAACTATCCCGTCCACACGTTTTGGGACTTCGGCCTGGGCCGGCGCAACCCCATCTGGCTGGCGCAGCGCATCGGCCTGCAGACCCGCTGGGTGAAGTATTTCGATGACTTCGGCAAGGGCCTGGGCTGGTGGTGGCGCCACCTCGAACAGTGGCGCATGGAGCACGGGGAGTTCCAGTGGGGCACGCATCACCTGCCGCACGACGCCGACACGCAGATCCTGGGCGATGACGTGACCACCAAGCGGGCGATCCTTGAGGCCGCCGGCATGCGCAACGCCTACGTGGTGCCCCGTGTCACCGAAAAGAGCATCGGCATCGACGCGATGCGCGCCGCACTGCCCACCGACAACTGGTTTGACCGCGTGGCGTGCGCCGAGGGCATCAAGTGCCTGGACGGCTACCAGTTCGAGTGGAACGAAAAGCTAGGAATTTGGAGCCGGGTTCCATTGGCGAATTGGGCCAGCCACGGCGCAGACGCCTGGATGCAGTACGCCCAGGATTTTCAAGCGGGGGGCGACGTGGCCGCAGTTAAGAAATTCACACAGAGGAAAAAATCATGGCGCTGAGCCGCATCGAGGGGATGTCATGCAACTGAGCCCCGTACTGAACCCCCATGGCCTGCCAGTGTGGTCCGCTGGCGGCGAGCAAGCCTGGCGCACGTTCGAGCACCGCGGATTCGTGGTCAGTCTCGAATGGGTGGGCAACCACCGTGGAACCCGCAAGTGCATGGTGATCTGGCCCGTGTCCAACATCCTGACCGCCAAGGGGACGGGCGATGGGATGTGGGTCATCAGCGAGCGAGCCATCACGCAGTTCGTGGGATTCACCCGCGACGACAAGTGCACGGGCAGCGCCAGCGAGCACTGCCAGCGCGAGGCCCAGGCCGCCCTGCCGCTGCTGGGCAAGGACCGCAACGATCGGCACGCGCTGGTGGCGCTGATCGACACGGTGGTGAAGTTCGCGCCCGATCTGGTGGCCATGCCGCCAGCCCCTTTGCGTGTGCGCAAGAAACTGCGCGGCGAGGCCATGTGGGAAGTGGTGGCCAGCAATAAGAGCACCGGCAAGACTTTGAGCGAAGCAGAGGTCTGACATGGGAGCCGTAGCCGACAAGATCAACCGCCCACGCGCCAAGCCGCGCAAGGTGGCCGTGGCAGCCCGCGCGATGGGCAACTACACCGAGGAGGCCAACGTGCTGTCGGTGGACGGCAAGCCCACAGGCAGCCTTCGCAGCACCGACCCGCGCGAGGTGCTGAGCAAGCGGGAGCGCCACGAACAGCGCCAGTCCTGGTTCCTGGCCGAGGCCGCCAAGCAGGCGCCAAACCGCGCCATGATGGCCAAGTGTGAAGCGTTCTACGACAGCGAGCAGTGGAGTAGCGAGGATGCCCAGGACGTGAAGGACCGTGGCCAGAACCCCGTGGTCTACAACGAAATCAAGCCCACGATTGACTGGATGATCGGCACCGAGCGCCGCAGCCGCGTGGACTTCTTCGTGGTGGCCGAGGACGATGGCCAGGACGCCGAGGACGACGCCACCAACAAGACCAAGCTGCTGAAGTACCTGGATGACGTGAATCGCGCCGGCTTCGAGCGCAGCTACGCCGCCGAAGATATGTTCAAGGCCGGTGTGGGCTGGCTGGAAGTTGGCTTGCGCGGCGACAAGACGGGCATTCCGCTGTTCGTGGGCGCAGTGTCCTGGCGCGACATGCTTTGGGACAGCAACGACCGCCGCCGCGACCTCTCCAACGCCAGGTACGTGTTCCGCATCAAGATTGTGGACTATGACGTGGCGCTGGCCATCTTCCCCAATGACAAGGAGAAGATCGACAAGTGCGTGCAGGACGGCGATTCGGTGTCGGTGTTCTCGTCCTGGCTGTCCGGTGGTGGACTCATCAGTGGCCTGGATTCGTTCGGTGGCAACGCCGAGGATCTGGACTTCATCACCAGCCGCCCGGTGGACCTGTTCAACCCGCGCAAGCGCGTGATGCTGCTGGAATGTTGGAGCCGCGAGCCCCAGCGACACCCAGAGCCCGACAACGGCCTGGGCGACCCGGTGAGCTACCGCATGCGGGTGTCGATCATGACCGAGCACGACACGCTGATCGAAGCGTGGAGCCCGTTCCGCCATGACGGCTTCCCGTTCATCCCGCTGTGGGCCTACGTCAATCGGCGCACAGGTCTGCCGTACAGCCCGATCCGCCCGCTGATGGGGCCGCAGGAGGCGCTGAACCACCGCATGAGCAAGAGCCTCATGGAGGCCAGCAGCAACCAGCTGAAGATCGAAGAAGGCGCGTTGGCCGAGTCGATGCCGCTGGAAGAACTGCGCGACGAACTGAACGCGCCGGACGGCATCATGCTGTTCGCCAACGGCGCGCTGTCGGGCAACCGAGTGGCCGAGCGCCCGAACGGTGGAGCAGCCACTGCCCAGCTGCAGCTGGCCGACCGCGACATCATGCACATCCGTGGCATGTCGGGCGTCACCGGCGAGAACCGCGGCGAGAAGACCAACGCAGTCAGCGGCAAGGCCGTGCTGGCAAAGCAGGAGCAGGGCAGCCTGTTGACGGCCGAACTGTTCGACAACCTGCTGCTGGCCCGCCAGATGGAGGGTGACCTGACCCTGAGCGTGGCCGAGCAGCACGTGCGCGCACCCATGACCATCCGGGTGGCCGGCGACGGCAGCCGCATGGAGCGCACCAAGATCAATCAGCCGCAGGCAGACGGCACCTACCTGAACGACATCACCGCCAGGCGCGCGCACTTCGTGGTGGGCGAGGCCGCGTGGAAACAGAGCAGCGCACAAGCGATGTTCGACTCGCTCATGGAGATCTTCACCCAGCTGGCCGCAGCTGCCCCGCAGGTGGTCATCAACCTGCTGGACGTGGTGTTTGACATGCACCCGAACATGCCGCGCAAGAAGGCCATCCTTGACCGCATCCGCGCCATGAATGGGCAGACCGACCCTGACGGCAAGGTGACGCCAGAGCAGCAGCAGCAGATGGCGGATCAGCAGGCCAAGGCCAAGGCCGAGTACGACGCCACCATGGCCAAGCTGCAGGCCGACATCAAGGAGGCCATCGCCAAGGGCGAGAAGCTGGACGCCGAGGCCATGAAATCGCGGCTGGAAGCCCTCTACATCAGCGCCCAGGCAGCGCAGACCCTGGTGCAGATCCCCGGCGCAACGCCGGTGGCCGATGAACTGCTGCGCAGCGCGGGATTCAAGGACGCGGGCGGGCAGGGCGAGGTGATCCCGCCTGGCGCCGTGCCGCCGCAGCTGGCCGCGCCCGAACAGACCCCCGTGGACCTGAGCATGGGGCCACAACCCGCCGCCGATGGCGCAGCACCACCGCCCATGATGGGCGAGGGGCAGGCCGCCGGCATTGAGACGGTGGCAGCTGACGGAGTGCAGCCATGAAGCCGCTTGAACTTGCGGGCAACCGCTACGGTGCGCTGGTGGTCATTGGCCGAGTCGAAAGCAGCGGGCGGCACGTCCGGTGGGCCTGCATGTGCGACTGCGGCAAGGACTGCAGCGTGGTCGCCAGCAACCTGACGAGTGGGCACTCCATCACCTGCGGCGCGCCCCACCATCGCGCCAAGCCGGCGGGCACCAAGAAGACGGCTCACCCCGCCTATCAGGTCTGGCGCGAAATGCGCCGCCGCTGCGGCGACCCGCGGGCGACTTCATACCCCAGGTACGGAGGAAGGGGGGTCACGGTGTGCGAAGAATGGGCCAGTTTCGAGAGGTTCATTGCCGACATGGGCGAGCGCCCGTCGCTGAAGCACCAGATCGACCGAATCGACGGCAGCGTGGGCTACTGCAAGGCCAACTGCAGGTGGGTCACGGCCGGAGAGAACAGCCGCAACCGGAGCTTCGTGAAGATCAACGATGCCTCCGCAGCAGAAATCAAGGCATTGCTTTCCGCTGGGAAGACGTGCCGAGAAGCTGCCAGCGCCATTGGCGTCAGCAGATCGTCAGTGCTTGATGTGTCGCGTGGGCGCACATGGACGCACGTAACCACCCCAACCGTCGCGCCCGATGGCGTGATCCCTGGAGCTTGACCATGACCACCATGACCCCCACTGTCGGCCGCCGCATCCACTTCTGGCCGAGCACCGAGCACGCCGCCCAGCTGGGCGTGTTCGACGCTACCCAGCCGTGCGATGCGGGCGTGCTCTACGCCTGGCCGGACGGCACCATCAACATCGACGTGACCGGCCCGAGTGGCGGCAAGCTGTCCCTGCAGCGCGTGCGCATCGTGCCGAAGGGCGAGGACTGCTTGGAGGACGAGAGCCACGCGCGCTGGATGGACTACCAGACCGCCAAGGCCGCCCAGGAAGCGCCGACGCCAATCGCCCCCGTGGTGGGTGTGGTGGCCTACGCCGATGGCACCCAGGCCACAGGCGTGCTGCCCCTGCCGGCCGAGAGCCCGGCGGCGCCCCCTGCGCCTGACGCCAAGACCTCGCGCAAGACCCGCACCTGACCGATCAACGGCAGGCCCGAAGGGTGAGCTGCGGCCCACCTGTCGGCTAAGGGGATGAACCTCCCTCCCGCCACCCACCAAGAGAACACCATGAAGCAATCCATCCAGCTGGGCGACACCGGCTTTTTCTACCCCTACGGCGACGGCATCGAGCCCGGCCTGCGCGCCGAGGCCGAAGTGCTCCATGTGTGGAGCGACGCCCGCGTGAACCTGCGCACGGCGGACGGCTACACGCCAACCAGCGTGCCGGTGTTCACCGGCGAGCCTGGCGCGGCCGTGCAGCCGTCCGGCTACTACTTCGTTCCGCACGCCAAGCTGCAGGTGACGGGCGACGACGCCAGCATCGAGCAGCAGATCCTGGCCAAGGGCCTGACCGCTCCGCGCGTGACGGTCGATGACCTGAAAGCGAACATCAAGCACGTCGAATACGTCACGCATGTGTCGCATTCGGGGCAGGTGCTGCGCTGGGCTGTCATCACCACCGCCAATGGCTTTGCCGTCACGGGCCGGCCGAGTGCATCGGTGTCGCCTGAGAACGACGACGCCGAGGTGGGCGAGAAGGTGGCACTGGACAACGCCAAGGCCGAACTTTGGCCCCTGATGGGATACGCCTTGCGCAGCAAGCTGTCGGCGGGCCGCCCCGTGGCCATGCAGCACTACACGGACGATACCGGGCATGGCCGTGTCTTCATCACGCCCGCGGGAGCCTGACATGGCCACCAAGAAACCCGCCACCATCGCCAGCAGCATGCACCCCGACGATTCCAAGTGGCGCGCCGAGGACGACATGCGAACCCTGGCCCGCGCCGAGGAAGTGCGCAACGACCCGAAGCGCCTGGCAGCCGCCAAGAAGATGGCCCGCGAGAAGCTGGCCGAACTGCAGACCATCGCCGGCACCAAGTAACCGACCAACACCCGGAGCAACACCATGAAAACCACCAATGTGATTGGCACCACCCCTGCCGAGGCCGAGGTGCTGGCCGCCACCGCTGCAGCCCTGGCCGCCGGCAAAGACCCGTATGGCGACGACGACGACGACGACAATAGTGCAGCCACTGCACTATCAGCCGATGCTGACGCCGACACGGATGCCGATGCTGGCGCCGATGCTGACGCCGACGACGACACCGACACCGAAGACGACGACGCAGATCCGCCCGCGGCTGCCGACGATGACGCCCCGGCCGCCGGTGATGGCGACACCCTGACGCCCGAGCAGCTGGCCGCCGTGGCTGCCGACGAGCCAGCGCCGACTGTCGATCGCTTCAAGGCGCAGTCGCCCGCCGAGTTCGCCGCCGCCCGAAAAGAGCTTCTGGACAAGCGCGCCAAGGCATTCAAGGACTACGCCGATGGCGTGATCGAGCCCGAGGCGTACAGCCTGATCGACAGCGAGGTGTTCGACGCGCTGGAAGCCCTGACGGTGCAGCGCACGCTGCATGAGGCAAACGCCCAGCGAGACGCCAGCACCCAGGAGAGCGTGCTCGACGCGATCATGACAGCCGCCAAGGCTGAAGGCGTCGACTACGTGGGCGACTTGAAGGCTGCCAAGCGGTTCGATCTGGAAATGCAGCTGCTGGCCGAGGATGGCGTGAAGCGCACCTATGCCCAGGCCGCCGCCCTGGCACACAAGAACGTGCTGGCCGTGCGTGGCATCGCGGCCAAGCCGGCCGCAGACCCGAAGCCCGAGCCCGCCAAGCCACGCGCCAACGGCAAGCCTCCGATGACACTGCGCAACACCCCGACCGCAGCGATGCCGAACTCCGGTGGCAACTGGCAGGACGCGCTGAACAAGCTCAGCGGCCAGGACTATGAGGCCGCCTACGCCAGGCTGACCCAGGCCCAGCGCGACACCATGATGAACGACTGAGACAGCCATGACCCAACAAACGGCAGCAGCGCCTGGCTTCATCATGGTGGATGCCAAGGTGGGCGAGACATTCAGGCTGGTGTCGGTTGACTTTCCGGAAATCTGTCTCACCATTCACGCGAAGGACGGGCAGCGTGTTCGTCTTGGGGTGAAGGCTGCGAAATCCGTCAAGGTGATCCGGCCCGAGCGCAAAGCGGGCTGACCCCACCGCAATCCATTGCCGGCCATTGCGCCGGATCTACCCGGCTCGCTGGATGTGAGCCATGGTGCCTTTCAAGGAGCAACCATGGCACGTACTACCATCCTCCCACTCGACCCAAACAAGCGCAAGGCGTGGTGTTCCACCGTCGCCCAGGACAGCGCCAAGGAGCAGTATTTCTCGCGCATGATTGGCGAGGAAGGCAGCTACAGCGCCATCGTCAAAAAGACCGACGCCGAGAAGGGCGCGTCCGACGAACTGGTGACCGCCCTGGTGGCCAAGCTGCGCGGTGCGCCCGTGATCGAGGGCCAGAAGCTCGAAGGCCGCGAGTTCCGCCTGCAGCACGCCAGCCACACCATGCGCATCAATGAGTTCCGCCAAGGCGTGAACGTTGGTGCCCGCATCGAGCAGAGCCGGGTTGGCTACAACCTGAAGAAGCAGGGCCGCGAAAAGCTCACCGACTACATCAAGGAGTTGTACGAGGAAGTAATCGTGTGCGCAATGACCGGCGCCCGCGGTGTCGGTGACGAAATCCAGCACTTTGGGCTCGAATACCCCGGCTACCCCAACCCATTGCGCGCGCCTGACATGGCCCACCTGTTCGTGGGCAAGGCCGGCGACAAGGTGAAGGCCACGCTGGTGGCAGGCGACGTGCTTGCCCTGGCCACGCTGAACAAGCTGCGCACCAAGAGCAAGAAGATGCTGGGCGGCCAGCCGGACAAGGCCGTGAAGATTAGCCCGACCAGCATGGGCGGCAAGAAGGTCAACATCCTGTCCGTCTGCCCCGAGGGCATCCAAGACATCCGCGACGACGCTGGTGCGCAAGGCTGGTTCGAGGCGCAGAAGGCCCTGACCACCGCCATCGGCAAGGAGTCGGAAATCTTCAAGGGCGGCGCCGGCATGTTCAACGGCGTGCTGGTTGACGAAATGGAGACGTGCGTGAAGTTCAACGACTACGGTGCAGGCGCCAACGTGCCCGCCACCCGGTCGCTGTTCATGGGCGCCAACGCGGGCTGTATCGCGCACGGCACAAAGGGCATGGCAGATGGCATGACTGTCGCGCTGGACGAGGACACGGCCGACCGCAAGCACGACGCGATCCTGTTCTTCGAGATGATCTTTGGCGCCGACAAGTCGGCCTTCAACGGCATGGACTACGGCCTGATTTCGGTCGACCACGCTTTCACGGCCGCCGTCTGAGCGCCAGGCCCCGGCGCTGCCCGGGGCCGACCCACCGTCTGAACTACAGGAGCACACACCGTGGCCCTTCGTCAAAGCAAGCAAGTTCTCGCCCGCACTCCGGTGCCCAACCAATCCGGCTTCGATGACCTGATGCCGCTGCAGGCCGAGTATGTGGTCCCCACGGGCGGCATCCCGATCAACGATGTCGTGGAAATGTTCGGCATCAGCCCGAACATGCGCGTGGTCGATGCCATCGTGCACAACACCGCGGCCGGCGCCGCTGCCACGTTCGACATGGGCTACCTGTCGGGCAGCTACGGCGTGACCACCGGCGCGGCCCGCACCTGCGGCAACGACTTCATCGCTGCTGGCGACATGAACGCCACCACGGTGAAGCGCCTGGCCAAGAGCGTGACGGCCGAGCCACCCGCAGCCGTGGGCAACCTGACCGACGACATGGTGGGCTGGGGCTTCAAGGTCACTGGCGCCGCTTGGGCGGCCGGCACGATCATCCGTGCCACCCTGATGGTCGGGGCGCTGTAAGCCCATGGCCAAGCGCGCCGCACCTACCGCACTGAGCGCCGCAGTTGGTGTCCTGGCTGCGGCTGGTGCTGCGCGCCAGGCACGGGCGGCACAGGCCGCCAAGCCGGCCGCCAAGCCCGTGCTGTCGGCCAGCGACCGGGAGAACCCCGACAAGCTGACCGGCGAGGCCCTGCGCGCCTTTGCCCACCGCCGCGGCATCGCCCGCAGCGAGGCCGAGCGCATGGACGACGCCAAGCTGCGCATGCAGCTGCGCTACATCACCAACCGCCAATACTCCGACGAGGAAACCTGATGCCAACCGTGCTGATGCGGGATTTGCTCTGGCGCGCTAGCACAATGCTTCAGGACACGAAGCCGCAGTTCTACCGCCACCTAGAACACGACATGGTGGACGCGGTGAACGATGCCCAGGTGGCAATCACCAAGTTCTTGCCGAGCGCGTGCAGCCGCGCCGATGCGGTGCGCCTGGTGCCCGGCACCAAGCAGAGCATCCAAGCAATTCCAGCCGCTTTCTGCAAGCCAGGCGACGGCACAACGCCAGTCATGCCAATCATCGGCACGCAGCTGCTGGACGTGACCCGAAACTTGGGCGCCGATGGCCTGACGCCAGGCCGCACGATCCGCTTGATCCCAGGCAAGGTGCAGGACGCCCAGGATCGTGACTGGCACACCAGCGAAGCTACAGCCGTCAAGACCTACGTGTACGACCCAGCCACACCGCGGTACTTTTGGGTCTACCCGGGCGTGCATGCCAGCACCCAGGTGTGGGTTGACCTGTCGTACACCGCGCAGCCGCTGCAGATCCCCAACACCGGGACCGAGGGCGCCGAGTTGTACCTGTGGTCCGGTTCATCCACGCAGACCATCAGCATTGCAGACGAGCATCTTGACGACATCGTGAATTACACGGTGGCGCGCATGCTCTACAAGCCGTCCGAGTGGGCCGACGCGCAGAAGGGCGATGCTTTTGCGGCCATGTTCACCGGCAGCTTGAATGCCAAGGTGTCGGCCTTGACGGGCAATAACCCGAACCTTCGGCACCTGCCGATGGCATCGGGCCGAGTTGGGCCGCAGCCGTGATATGGGATGACTTCAGCCCCTTCGTGCTGCCCTACGCCCCCGGGTGCCCCGATGCGACTATGGAGCACCACCTGCGCCAGGCCGCCATCGAGTTCTGCCGCTTCACGAAGGTGTGGCAGGCCGACCTGACGGCCATCGTGGGGGATGGCGCTTCGACCGTGTTCGCCATGCCCAAGCCCACCGATGGTGAGGTCTGCAAGCTGCTGTCGGTGACGGTCAACGTGGCGGGCTTTGCACCGATGCAGCCGGACTTGCTTACGCCCGAGGATGGTGCAGCGCGCATCCGCGACAGCGACCTCCGACCGTGCGCCTTCACTGGCGATCTGTCCGGCCTGGTGGTGTGGCCCGCCCAGCCCGCCGGCGCAAGCATCGTGGCCAACGTGGCGCTGATGCCCAGCCAGGCCGCGGCGACATTCCCGACATCTGTATTCAATCAGCACGCCGCCGACATTGCCGCTGGCGCGCTGTCCACCCTGCTTGCGCAGCCCAAGAAGGATTGGACCGACATTCCCGGCGCTGCCATCCAGGCCGCCAAGTTCAGCAGTGGCAAAGCCACCGTTGCGCGCACCGTTGAGCGAGGCTCTGCAAAGAGCGTGCGCCACTCTACTACCCGTTGGTTTTGATCCAGGGATACAACCATGACCGTCCAATTCATTCGCCTTGCATCCCAGGGCCTGCCGGTTGGCGCTATCAGAATTCTCCCCCCCGCCACCGAGGCTGCGCTTGTGGCCGATGGCGAGGCCATCTACACGACCGTGCCAAACCCAGCAGGCGATGATCTACCTGTTCGGTTCGATCCCACCACCGGGATGATCGTCATGAGCGACGGTGGCCCGATTGCTGCCCAAGTTGCTTTGCAGGGTGTGGTGTCAGGGGCTAGTAATGCCATTGCTGACAAGCTGAGTGCCGGCCCGGCAGCAATACTCAACGGCGATACATCGTGGATCATCCCGACCCACCTACCGATTCTTAGCCCTGAGCGCCACAGCGCGATGGCCCCGCAGACGCTGGGCGTTATCACGATGAGCTACTCGGCAACTGGTGGCGAGCGCACCAGCAGCACGATCAAATTTGTAGCGACTGCGGCCGAGGCAACGTCACGGATGTTTCGCATCGGCCTGCCGTTGTCGGCGGAATACGGCACGCGCGCCAAGGCGTCGGGCCGTCTGCACATCCGCGTCAAGTGCGACGATTGGAGCCAGGTCAAGCGCCTCTATGTCGGGCTGACCGAGCAGGGCGGCACCACGCACTACAGGTATTTCAAAATCATCGAGGTCAAAAGCCGGTACGGCATGCACAACCCGGCATCAGCAACTCGCTGGAATAACCAGTGGCGCACGCTCGTTGAATGCTCCGACAAACAGCAGGTTCCCGTCGGCACGCCAGCACCGTGGGGGGCGGATGCGCGCTATTACAACACCGATGGCGTGTTGTTCGTGATGACGACGAATGGAGCCTGCACGCTGGAAATCGACCGCATCTATTCGCCAGATTGGCCTGTTGGCGTCTGTGTGGTGATCGGTGACGGCTGCTACAAATCGTTCCGCGACACGGTTGTGCCCGCGTGGAATGCGCGGGGATGGAAGCTGGGCGTCAGCGGCAACAAAGTTGACGGGTCCACGTTTGGGGTGACGACCTATCCAACCCTGTCCGACCTGGCTGATGTGGCGGCACAGGGCCACGACGTATTCATGCATGGGCACTATCTGACGGGTGCCAGCCCAACATCAATGACCGGCAGCGTGACAGAGGCTGAGGTTATGGAAATCATGGGCGCCGGCCGGGGTGCCATCTCTGCTGCGTTGGGTGGCATCGGTGCCCGAGGGATGCGCTGGCATCAGTGGCTGACAAACACCGGCAAATACAGTGGTATTGCGATGGATGTCCTCCTCAAGAGCCTGGGGGTGAACGCATCACGTGGCCAATGCGCGGACTCCGAATTTGGTGTTGACCCCTACAACAGCACGTATTACACGACGTTCTCGGCGGACACCCGCCCAGCCAGCTACACAGGCGGCATTGCTGCGGGCTGGGCGTCACAGCAGGGGCGGTTCAATCGTGAGTATGAGGAGTGGTGGACCAACCCGAACGGGACCGTCGAGGACCACGATACCTACGCCGGCAGCACGCTGCAGAAGGTAGTCGGGTACGCGGCCCTGACGGGCGATGTGGCATTGACCTACACGCACAATGTGCTGCCACGCTCGATCCTGGAGTCACCCAGCTACGACGCGGGCACCCAGCTATTTGCCGATTTTCTGGCAGACCTGGACGCTAAACAGGCGGCTGGGCAAATGATCGCGCTGTCGCCCACGCAACTGGAAATGCTCACCTACTGGCGCGAGGGTGACATTTATCTGCGCTGGGATAACGAGTGGGTCTATCGCAACGACCCGACGACCATCGCCTTCTAAATCCCAGCCCCTGCCGGTGAGTATTGAAAACCAAACATGACAGCAAGCCATGAGCACTGAATCTGCAAGCACCATC
>OFQV01000268.1_pt1 | contig 14466 bp, 28 predicted proteins | sample 1542971 | NCBI WGS metagenome assembly OFQV01 (sample SAMN07774229, study PRJEB24372) | wastewater metagenome | isolation source: WWTP Cannobio (Effluent) | place: Italy: Cannobio | collected 2016-01
GTACCGGGGCCACCGACGAGAAGGACGAACGTATTCGGATAATGCGTCTCATGCCCCTCATGGAGCCAGACCTTCCGTTCGAGGGCCCCCGACAGAGTCGAAAGGCCCGTCCAGAGGTCGAAGATCTGCGGGACGTAATCATTCTTCGAATACTCGAGGAATGAATCAATCCAGTTCTTGAAGTTCCGATTCGACATCTTTGCTGCTCATCTCTTGTTGTCGTTCTTTCCACTTTTTCAGGGCGCGCTTCGTAATCGTGGCCTTGTGCTTCCGGAGGAAGTAATCCATCTCCTCGAGGATGAGCTTCTGGATTTCTTTCTTCGATTCTTCACTCAACATAATCCCTCATTTCGCTCAGTCTCTTTCCGACCTTGATCTCCGTCGGGATCACACAGCGACCTCCGGGGAGGATCAGCTCTGGATGCCAGAACTTCGGCTCCGCAGCGATGTTCGCAAGCGGTGCGATCCAATCATCCGGAACGAGCATGTAGATCGCATCATGGACCTCGCTCAGGAGTCGAAACCTCAGGATTCCGCACCGCCTGCGCTCCATCAAGTGGAACATTAACTTTCGGTTGATCCATGGGATCGTGTGCTGCGGCTCCCAGGCAATCCCTTCCCGATCCATATCCGGCCCAGGGCGTCCATAGAAGTACCGGGCCCAACCGGTAGGGGCTGTGAGCTTGCGAGTCCTGTAAAGTTGAGATGACACTTCGGAGTGCCAGCGTCGGATGCCCGGGAACTCACCATGATAAGCCTCAAGGATCGCCTCGCCTTCCTTCTTCGTCAGGACGACGTCCATTTCCTTGAACACGGACTCGACGAAGGTGTTGGCCTTCATCATGTAGTTCGCCCCGTGGCCGGACTTCTTCCCGAGCTGCCGCCAGTGCTTCATCTGCTCTTTCGTCTGAGTATCGGGGTCGATCCTGAGTGCGCGGAGGATGGCGCGGCCGACATGCGCGTGAACGTCAGCGCCGGACTCGAGCATCTCGATTAGTTTCGGCTCTGGGGCTCGGTAGGCAACGAATCGGGATTCGGCTTGCCTAAGGTCCACTTCGACGAAGCTGTGTCCTGCGGGGGCGGCGAACATTGACTTGATGCTGACTTCTTTCCCCTCTCGGGGGATTGTTTGGATGTTGAATCCCCGATCCCAGGGGTCGGTCCCTCCGGCGAGTCTGAGAGTTTCCGTGAGCTTTCCCAAACTGTACCGAACTCGTTCGTCTCCCTCCTTAACATCGAAGTTGATGTAACTGCTGAGGAGCTTGTCAGTCTTTGCGATGTCGACGAGAGTCCGCAATGCGGACAGGTCCGGCCGCTGAAGGAAAAGCTTTCGAAGAGCCGCTGAATCAGCCGTTTCACGATAGGCACCTTTCTTCTTGTCGTAGGTCTTGGGGATCTTGAGGCCGAGGGACTTGAGGTACTTCAACTTCTGCTGCGGAGACCGGGGATTCAACTCCTGTCCGGTTTCCTCTCGAAGCCTCGCCGTGAGGGTGGAAATCTTCGCCTCGGTTTCGGCTTTGAGCTGGGCTCTTCGCTCGAGGTCAAGGGGGAATCCGTTGCCGCACATTTCGAGGAGTGGGGCGGTGAGAGACATGATTTCCCGGTCGAAGAACTCCTCGAGACCTCGGGACTGGAGGTCTTTCCGCTGTCTAAAGTAGGCCTCAATAGTTCCTGTTGTATCGGAACAATTGTAGCGGTAATGCTTTTCCCAGTCCCGGACATTCCCCCAGTCTTTCTTCGTCCCTTCTTCACTCTCAACCTTTCCATCGTCTTTCCAGTACGGACGATTCGTGTAGATGCGACCGACGTTGCCGAGGCCCATGTCCAACTCGGGCCAGAGGACTTTCATTCCCCACATGGTGTCGTGGGCGATGTTGGCGACGCGGCAGCCGTAAGCAGAGAAATAACTAACGTCGTAGATGAAATTCTGGAAGACCTTTCGACTAGGTCCGCTAAGAACTCGCTCAATTCCCTGCCAGAGCCGAAAGTAAGAATGATCCGCGAGTCGGTCAGGCAATACGTTGATTGCAACAGCGTCGGAGGGGGACCAGGCAAACCCGACAGTATTGATTTGTCCATAGCCAGTTTCAACGTCGACTGCGAGGCATTCGGCTGATTCAAGTTGTTCGAGGATTGCAAGTGCTTCCTCCAGTGGGGGGTTGAGAAGAAAACGCTCCGGGGCCCTCTGGTAAGGAAGGGGCGTCGAGAACTCAGAGAAGGCCCGACGGAGCGTGAGTTTGAGATAGAGGTTGAGTTCGTACTGGGCGTTGGTCCGAGCGAGGTCGTGCGCGCCGAGGTACTTGCGGCCGCACTTTGTCTCGAGTGGCGAAAGGTGCCACTTATCAATGCTCGAGCGACCGACGAAGAAACGAAGCGGAGCCTCACCCAAGCCGACGATCAGGTTCGATCCATCGAGCAGATCAGGGCGGGCCTCAACTTCGGGGAGGGTGAAGACTGAGACCGAGTCGAGGCGAAACCCCGCTTCGAGAAGTTTCGGACGGAGGACGCCTTCCCATTGATAGGAGGAGAGGCAGCCGAAGTAATCTAAAGAAGAGGTTCTTACCTCATCCAGCACGATGATGCACCTGGGAGTAACGTCAGTGGCTGGCGAGATAAGAACCCCCTCAGATTCTAAATCTTACTTACTCGAATGGGACGGAATCAGACGACCGGACGAACGTTCTTCACTTCGATGTAGCCCGAGGGCTGACCCGTCGTGCGGTTCACACCATCGACAATCTCGAGAATGATCTGCTTGCCCATGAGTTGTTCCGTATTGAACGGACCTTTCAAGGGCTCACCCGTCGCGGCCTTGTAGAACTTCTGGAGCATGAAGGCTCCCTTGCCCGAGGTCGCGGTCTTGTGGAAGATCCGGCGTCCGTTGTTCTTCGGATCGGTTTCTCCGACCGTTTCGATTTCCCAATTCAGGTAGGGCTTACCTTCGCCCCAACTGGCTTCTTTGACGCTTTTCACAACGCCCCGGTAAGTTCCCGGCGAAATCTCTTCAGCGACTTCAGTGAAGTCAGGTTGCACAAGCACTTGCTCTCTCCTTGTTATGAGCCCTTGGGCTCGGTTGTTTTTGCTTTTCTGATCAACGTATTCAAGTTCTCTCGCACCCACTCGACCGGCTTCTCCTCGGTGTCCTTCAGCCGCGCGATGACGACATCATCGGCAGCGTCGATCCAGATCCGAATGAAGCCCTTCTCTCGGACGTACTTCGCTCGGATGAGGACATCTCCGACGGCGATGTAGTCTCCCTTTCGGACAGTGACAGAGAGGCCCATTTACAGCGCATCCCCTCGATTAGAACGGGAGAAGCACACCGGTAGCCAACGTGGCGTTTTATATTTCCGCATTGAAGTAGCTACGGGGACATCAGGAACTCGTCCATCCAGTAGGTAAACAAATCGATCCGTCGGCAGGCTTTTTATCTTGCCGCGTTGGCGTATCTGCTCAAGCACATCGGCGCCCTGCTCGGTGAAATCGAACCAAAGGTATATATTATTCTCTTGGAAAGCAGGAAACGACACAGATACGCCCCCACCAAACAAGTCTGGCCATTGCCGCTCAATTTCCGCAAAGGTTACTGTACCCGTGTCGATGATGTACTTCTCGATCTCCTCGACGTAAGCCCGCTTCGACTTTCTTAACTCAATCACATTGCCCATCGTATCCTCCTACAGGTATTTCTTCGTTAGCGACTCGTACGTCAACTCAATCTCCTTCGGAATCCCCGGGATCGAAGAGCGGCAGAAGTCGAAGTAAATGTCCGGCTGAGTCTGAGCGTAAGCCTTCCCGTCCCGAACCTTTACCGCATAAACCTCGTCGAAGAAAATCGGGAGGCTCTGCGCGAACGATCCGTCCATGATCGGCTTCCGGATGATCTCACCCGTCAACTCCGACTTGTCGACCTCAATGTGCGCGGTCATTACAATGTGCATGGGAAGCGAGAGCAGGCCCGGAATCAGACGGCCGAATTCCCTCTTGAGAATCCCGTAGTCCTGCATGCAGGCCTGCGTCCCCTGACTCGAGGCAACTCGCTTCACTCCGGGGTTCGTCTTAATGATGTGCTTGAGTGCCGAGGAGGAGAAGGTCGTCGCCGAATCAATCACAAGCGTCGAATACTCCATCTTCCCTGCTTTCTGCTGGGGGATGAATTCCCTTGTGATGATCTCATTCACTCGGGCCATGGGGTCGAAGTTCGGGTCGAGGTTCGAGCTGAGACTCTCGACTTCGATCTCCTTCAGGCGCTCGGGCTCCTTCGCTCCATACCAGGCAGCGGCCGAGCCGACCTTCCCGTCGAAATCGAGGACGCGGATCTTCCCGGGGAATCCGCAGGCGAAGGTTGTCTTCCGCGTGCCCGGGGGACCACAGACGAGGACTTTCTTGAATTGATTCTGTGCGAGATCAGACAGGAGCATTGCTGCCTTCTTTCTTGAACTTGGATTTGAGGATGTTTTCGCGGACCGAAGCCGGAGAAGCGCAAACCTGCTTGTAGGTGCAGCCGGAAAATGCGTTGCAAGCTCCAACGGGGCCGATGACCCATCTGCCCGAGTCTGCGGCAGCAAGGTATCGACGAACCGAATCTACAACCGCATCGGAGAACTCCATAAAGTCCCCCGTGTTTCTCGTTGTAATTTGACGTGGAAAACTCGGTGGAGAACCGCGCGATGTCTTCGGCTTCGCTTTGACCTCGACGATATTCACAGCGAGAGAATCGACAGCAATTCCATTCTTCTGTGCTGCGAGGATGTAACCGCAGTATTGAGAATTAGGACGATCTTTCTCAAAGTAACTCCCGCTCTCCCCGTAACCGGCAATCGTGCTCGTCGTCTTGTGATCGAAGGCAAGAAGCTCCTTCGTATCGACGTGCTGTCCGATCATGTCGACGGTTCCGAAATACTCAATGACGAGATCGGGCCCATCGAAAAGGGTGAACTCGAGACGGCGTTCGACGAAGGGACCCTTGTCGTCGAAGTAGCAGACGTAGGGGTCATTGATATAGAGGCGGAAGTAGTGCTGAAGGAGCCATGCTCCGTTCATCGGATGACGCTTGTCCCCGTCCGGCAACGAAGAAAGGACTTCCGCCTTCTTGGCAAAGGCCCCCGTCGCAGCGAGAACGAGATCCCTTTCGTCGTAGGCATGGCCGCAGACGATGCGTTCAAGTTCCTCGATGTCGGGGACGCGGCGGTGGTCCATCTCGCCTTGATAAAAGACCTCAAGGGCCGCGTGAATTGCGGAGCCGAAGGTAAGCGCAGGCGACTCGACTTCGGGTTTCCATCCTTCATGTAGGAGGTACTGAGCCTTCCTCATGCAGTTCTGAATGACGTCGAGGGAACTGGAATTTATTCGGACCAAGGTCCGTCCATCGGAGAGCTTGGAGATTCCGAGCATCTCCTTCGGAACCGCAGGAACGAGAAGCGGAGCTTCCGTCAAATTGACGTCGATGAGCATGTTCGTGATCCCCCAGATGCGTGTTCGGTGTAACACTAACCGCAGCCCCCGAGGTCCAGTCAAAGAAAATAATTGCCGCCCCGCGCGGAGCCCGAGACACTGAAGGGAACGAGTCACGGAGGATTCGGATGATTGAGTTCGATCAATTTGTGCAATGGGCATTCTACGGTCTTCTCAGCGGGATTGCGATCTACGCGGCGAAGACTCTCGGTCAGCTCAGAGAATCGGTCGAGTTCTTGAACGTCCAGATCGCGGTGATTCTCACGAAGTCAGACGGTTACGAAAGAACTCTCGCCAAGCACGGCGATGAGATTGAAAAACTGAAAACCAAACACGGAGGTTAGTGTGGCACTGTCGTACAAGCTCGAAGGGGATAAGTTGATCGTTGAAGGTGATGTCGCCGCTGGCGTCGATCAAGATCAAGACGGAGAGATGAGCCTTAAGGGTTCGATCGTCCTGAAACTCGAACTCGACGGATCGGAAGTCGCGGAGGAGCTGCTCAAATCGAGCGCCCTGCTTCAGAAGATCAAAGACAAGCTCGGAATGGCCTAGATGAATTTCCTCGGAAAGCTTCTTCTCGATTGGCTCTGGGGGAAGCTCTATGCTTTCCTCAGCGGCCTTTGGAAGAAGAAATCCCGAGAGGATTCGATTCAGCGTGAGGCCGAGGCTTCCGTTGAACCGCTCAAGCAGGCTGAGACCGGAAAGGAAATCGACGATGCTACGGACGATGCTCTTCGTAAGCTTTAGTTTCCTGACGGTCGCCTGCGGAGTTGAGCGCCCCGATACGAACCTCTACGTCGTCAATGCTCCGTATGAGCAGGCGAAGGGCTACAATCTCAAGCGAGACTACGACTCCGACGGGAACCTCAAACCCGGAGCGAAGGCGATCGTGATCCGCGCCCGTGAAGTCCAAGACCTCAACAAATTCGTCTGTACCGATCCGACCGGATTCGCGAACCTCAAAGCTTACCTCCAGAAAATGCGCGAGGCTTACAAAGACTGTCAGTGAGGCCCTCATGTTCGACGAAGACTCCGGAGAGCCCGACCATGAGGAGATCGACTTCGAGTTCGAGATGAGCGGCAGCGAGGACATGCTGACGGTTACCCTGACCTGCTGTTCGAATCGACCCCTCGCTCCCGATGAATTCGCCCAGGCCCTCAGAGACTACGCCGCCTCGCTTGAGATCTTCGAGCACATGTCGACGGAGACGAGGCACTGAGTGCTCGTTTTCTAGGCAATCGTCCAGGAGACTTCTTACAATTCCTGTACGACCCTGAGGTCGGTGAAGACGAAACCGCGCATACTTGTGGCCGACATCGAAACTTTACCAGACCTCCCCGAGGCTCTGAAAGTGTGGCCGCAGCTCTCCGACTTCCCGGGCCGCACCCTCAAAGCAACGATCAACTCCATCGCCTGCTTCGGCTATCGCGTTCTCGGCTCCGGTGAGTCGAAGGTTTTGTGCGCGTGGGATTTTCCGGAGTGGAAAGACGACGTGAACGACGACCGCAGACTCGTCCGCGCAGCGGCTCGAATCCTCAAAACCGCCGACGTCATCGTCACACAGAATGGGGATCGCTTCGACATTCCGTTCATTCAGACTCGCCTCGCTAAGAACGGACTCACGCGCCTCCCGGACATCTTCTCGGTCGACACGAAGAAGGAAGCGAAGAGACAGTGGTCGGCCTTTTCGAACTCACTGAAGTATCTCGCTGAGCAATTCACCGATGCGGAGAAGATGGATAACGAAGGTTGGCCCCTCTGGATAAAGACGCACGGACGGGATCCGCTTGCGATGGAGACGATGCGAATCTACTGCGGGCAGGATCTCGCGGCGACTGAGGCGCTCTTCAATGCCCTCCGTCCTGGGATCAAACGCTTCCCGAACATGAATCAGTTCTCCCTCGAGGGGGATCTCTGTCCGAACTGCGGATCTTCGGCTCTGCGGAAGCAGGGGATGCGGACGCTCGTCGAGAGGCAGGTCCAACGCCTTCAGTGCATGAGCTGCGGGAAATGGGCGAATCAGACCGTGCGCGGTTTGATCAAGGGCAACGTGTGAGGAAGCCCCGAACTCACCTCAGGATCTACCGGGGAACCCATCCCCTCGCTCAGTGTGGTCGGCGTCGGGGTCGCATCGTCCTTAGCGACAACATCGATGAGGTCACTTGCTCGACCTGCCGGAGAGTCGATGCGAAGAACACAGGAGGCGGAGTCCTCTGACTCCCTGATCCTCCGTCTGAGTTCTTTAATTTGTTCCGGCAGCCAGGTCAGACCGATCGACCCACAGCAATCACAGAGACGTTCGCTCCGGTTGTGATTGACCACTTCGCGGCCTTTGCGGCGACTCCGAGATCAACGACGATGGGCTTAAGTTCGGTGATCGAGCCCGTACCTCCGGCAAAGACGGAGATCGAAGTCGCATTGTCGATGATGGTCACGACGCCCGGGTTGAGGTTCGCCGGGACGATGATGAGGCGTTCGAGCCATGTTCCCTTGCCGGAGCCGACATCGCCACCTCCGAAGACCTGAGCCGTCTGACTCGCAGCGACCGTTTCGTAGTAGGGAGCAAGGGCAAGGTGCGGTGAGTTCGACATCGAAGACCTCCGCTTTTATTCTGTCGGGGTCGGTCCGTCGAGTAAAGGTCTTTGTCCGATGTGGGCCCACTGTCCGGGCTCGTAGGTGAAGGAGCCGGTGTGGCCGCATATGACTTTCGTCTGGAGATAGACGGGGACTCCGGCAGCTCGGGCGAGGCGACAGAAGGCCCAGTCCTCACTTTCGTAGCCTCCATCACGGGCACCGGAGGGGAAGAAGTCCTTCATGTGCTCGACGGTCCCCTTATCCGGGGCGAAGCAGCGGTAGAGCGGAACGAAGTCGGCGACAGCTTCGAAGACCGAACGGTCGATGAGCATGAAGCCTGTGGGGATGTGTTTGACTTCGGCCTCTCCCTTCTCGTTGGCGTACTTCGCGGAGAATCTGCGGAAGTTGTCGTAGCTCCGGTCCTTCCGGAAGGTGTCGTCGGCCGAATCGAGGGGATTGAAGTTGATCGTGATCGGGAAGGCTTTGAGCGGGTACGAGCCTCCGATGAGGGGCTTGTCCGACTCGAGGATGAGCTTGAGGTCGGCCGGTGTCCAAGTGAGGTCAGCGTCGATGAAGAGGAGCTTGTCGAAGCCTCCTCGGAGGAAGGAGTCAGCGCAACGGTTCCGGCCCCGGGAGATCAGGGACTCACCGCCGAGGAAGTAGGTCTGAAACTCAATCTCCGGAGTCTTCTGCAGGTAGAGGATCGAATCAATGAGGCTCGACGTGTAGCCGAGGGTGAGTTGGCCGTTATAGCACGGGCTGGCAATTAACAAGCGCATCCGTTACTCCCTGTGTCCGAAGTTAAGAACGGCGAAACTGCCGTGATGTTCCATGGCCATTGAGTCATAGGCCCTCGCCGCATCTTCTGCCGTCCGAAACGGACCCTGCTTAAGCATCTTTTTGTTTACGTGCAGTATCGCATGGAAACTATTTACACCGTATTGCTTAACGCCCTTGAAGCCCAGCTTGTTGCTCTTGCGCCTGTTGTAACTGTTCTGATCGCTTGTACAGTAGCGCAAGTTCGACTTCTGGTTATTCAACCCATTGCGGTCTGCGTGATCGAGTTCGCACTGGCGCATTCCCATGATCAATCTGTGCATGGATAACTTGTAAGGCTTTTTATTCACGTAGGCTGCTGTGCACACGTAGGCATTGTTGCCGTACTTATCCTTTTTGACGTACCAGCTGTACCTAGACAGCAACGGGTAGTCTTCGTCATCGATCAAGACCTCACACCCACTAATTAAGAGCTTCATTCGACGAGCCTCCGATTCACATAGCAGGCCGTCCCGCGCTCCCAAGAGTGGGCGAAATCGCAGCGAGTGAGGATGTAATCCTCGGCGAGGAGGGCTTCGATCTCCCTGCGGATGACCCAGTTATGAAACTCAAGGAGGATCGCATCGAAGCCCCGCCCTGCCTCGATGAGGGGTTTCAGGACTTCCAGCTCACAACCCTCGATGTCCATCTTGAGGATGTCGGCCGGGGGGAGGCTCAGCGAACTGATGACCTCAACGTGCTGCCCGGTCGGGGCGAGGTTGTTCGTCATGTGATGCAAGGAAGCCTCACCGCAGTTATTCGGTCCGTTGAAGAGGGGTTTGAAGCCGGGCTCGCCGACGGCCTTAGGGATCACAGTGATTCCCGAGTATCGAGCGACGTTCGCCTCGAGGATCTTCAGGGTCTCCGGATGGGGCTCGTAGCATTGAATCTTCGAGCCCGGCCAACGGTGATGTGCCCAGAGGGCGAAGGCTCCGCAGTTGGCCCCGAGGTCGAGGATTCTGAATTGCCCCTCGAGGGGGATGTCGTACTCCCCGGAGAAGACCTTCTGGAGGTGCCCGGTCATGTTCGCAGGGCAGGCGAAGCCGTTGAGTTTGAAGGAGACGATCATTAACATTCCCCCGGTTTAAATTGACCCGAATTTTCCTTGAGCGGGGGCAGGCCTACCGAGGCTCTCCACGCTGCGTTGAAAGCAAGTTTTCGACCCGTTTCAGCATCGACGAACCAATGCGACTGCGGCCAACCCCTTCTTACCCGTGCTCGAACTAAGTTGTACATCTTCAGGTCATAGCCCAGCTTCTCACAGACTTCCCAGAGGCAGCCTGTTCGCCCCTCGATTGACACAATGATGTTGGAGCGTCGGTTTTGCGCCTGCGTTTTTCTACTGGCCCACCTGCAATTTCCCGGTTCGTAATTCCCGTTGTTATCGATCCGATCCAGAGTCATCTTAGGACTCGGCTCCCCCATGTCCGCCAGAAAAGCTTCGAAGCTTTCTCGCCAACGGGTGCAAACTCGAATTCCCCGTGCCCCGTAAAAACGGTAACGGTCTGTGTTGGGATTTTCGCAGCGTCCGATCATGCGGCTCCAAATCTCGTAAACACGGCTTCTAGATTTCCCGTGCGATCTGCGCATTTCAAACCTTAGCCTTGCGGGTTTTCTCGATGATTTCCGGGAGGTGATGCGACGACTTAGAGTCTTTGACGCGACTGGTCGACCAATACTTCGCCAACCCCTTCGGGGCCGGAGCCCCATACTTAACGTACCCGCCCGCAGCGACGAGTCCGTCAGCGGCGACGAGGTCAGCTCCGATCTTCAGAGCGACGGTGAGGTTCGTGATTGGGTCGTGGAGATTTCCCTCAGCCTTCGAGCGGGGAGCATGTCGATCCCCGTAGGTGAGCTGGTAGAGTCCCTCGGAGTCCGCGCCGTTGCTTTCCTTGTAGACAACGGAGGTCTTGAAGAAGCCCGTCTTCAGGTCAACTCCTGACTCCCGAGCTGCGATCGCACCGAAGAGAGTAAGCCAGACCTGCGCCTGAGCGACGGGGACGAGCCCCTTATACCCCGGGAAGAAGCGACGATCCATGTCGTCGGCTGCGGCGTTGAATTTCGGCAGGAGGTCAAGCGTCGTGGCGAGGCCGGACTTCACCCACTCGGGACGGAAGCCTGGAACGGAGAAGCCGTCGGAGAGTGGGGTCTCGGTGACTTTCGACGTCGGACGGAGGATGCAGATTCGATCCTTGCGGTAATCGAGGCGTTCGTAGCGAATTGCTGCATTTTGCTGCTTTGCGATTTCGGGCGTAGTCGTGGCGGAGCCACCCCCCTGCGCTCCGATGATTCGATTCGGTCCGACGACCATGACGATGTGGGTGGCCTTGAGTCTGCGCTTGTCCCCGGAGTCGATAACCGTCCCCGATCCGTAGAAGACTCGATCGCCTTCTTTCTCAGAGCCGAAGGGAATCTCAGCGTAACCGCGCTTCTTGTAGGTCTGCATGATCCCATCGGCGGTCTGATCGCCTGGCTCGTCGATTCCCTGGAAGTCGGCGAGGGCTTGCTCGAAGCCGGAGCAGTCGAGACCGAAGTCCTTCCCCGCTTTCCAACGGGCGAAGTCACCGCCCCAGTGGTAGAGGACTCCGAGGAAGGTCGTAGCGTACTCAGCGAGGGTCTGCTTCGCTCCAGTGCCGGAGAGGTCAGGATCTACAGCAGGGGGCTTCGACGCAAATAAGCCTTTCAGCCACGACAGGAACTTAGTTAACATCGAAACCCCCCTTTGTTTTTTCTGATCCTTGCGTCGGTTGTCGGAGCGGTCAATCTAGAAGTTAGGCGATGTCGCCTATTCCTTAGCGACTGCGATCAGACCGAAAAGGCATGTCAGGCTGGGTCATAGGCGCTTCTCCAGTTCCGTGATGAGAAAATCAATGTCAGACGCATGGACATTTCTGTAGCCGTGTTGCCTAACGAAATCTTTGATCTCGCCAAGTCGCTTTTTAATTTCCGCTACTGCCCAATTCACAGCCCCTCCCTCTCTTTCTCGCGCTCAAGGAATGCTTTGGCTCGGTCGAGCCAGTCAACCGTCGACTTACTCTCGACAATCTCCCTCAGCAAATCCTCGGCGCTCTCTCGCTTGATGGGTTCGATGAGCAAGATTCTCGCTGAGTGAGTGTCGCCACCTTCTCCGTCTGGCTTGCTGCCCAGAATCCATTGCCCGTCAATGGCGCCCCGGTAGCCGCTCACCACCGGCAAATTCTCGAGGAGTTTTTCGAGGTCGGCGGCACTGATCATCTCGTCTGACCAAGTGTCCGTTATCTTGTTGAGCTGAAACTTATGAAGCTGGAGATTCAATCGATCACACAGCGGGAATCGTTTATCGGTCATTTGATTTTCCTTTCTCAATCGTTCTCGAGAGCATTGATCGCCAATCTCTCGGCATCCCGATCCTCAGCGGTGAGGGCCTCATCCTTGATAGGTTTATCGATACATTTACCTATCACAGACTCAGGCTTCGTCTCGACTGAGCGGGGGGTTGGTCCGCATGAGCAATTCCAAGTATCAGCGCCACAATCTATGCAGACTCCCATTCACTCCCCTCCACGCGAGAGGGCTTGGGCTTTGCGAAAATCTGAAAGCGCAATCTGGATGCTCAGGACCGCGCGAGAGAATCCCGAAATGACAAGTTTGTAATCGGCCATGCAAACTGTATCTAGGTCACGTAAGTCAGTCTTGGCGTTCTCCAAGGCATCGATCAGAATTTGAACGTTCTTTTCCCTCGGCACGCTGACTGAGTCGGAGTTGTTGGACAACCCAACATTCTCCGCCTGTAAAGTTGGCGTTTCGACACCCACCGACCGAGAGCGAAGGGCGCGATTCCAGGCCCATCGAGCAATCCAGGATTCTTTCGGCGTCGGGACGTCATAGGTGCCGGTGTACTTGATCAGCGCGGCATCGAATTCTGTCGGCGGAAACTCCACCCCTGCGATCTCGACGGGATGCTGGTCGATGTAGTTCGCTGCAATCTCGGCGAAGCAATCAATCATAGCGCCGACAGACCCGTCACCTTTGTTGCGATTCTTGATAAAAAGCTTTCTGAGTTCGTCCTCCGCCTTCCGCTTGTCGCTCATTTCCCACCCCCTTGAGTTTCTGTGGAGAGGGCTTTGCGAATCTTGTTGTTGCAATAATCAGCGAGTCTTGCCGCTGAAGTTTCGCCGTGGCAGTTCTCCTGAAAAGCGCTTTCACGACTATCGAAAACCAACTCCCCCACAGGCTTGCGGGATTTCTGCCAGTTGGCTCCGGCTTCAAACATGAGGATGTCAGTCGCAAATTCTCCAACGTCATCGAGACTGATATTGTTGTAGTGGGCGACGAAAATCTCAGCGGCCTTCTCGAGTTCTTGGTCTTTGGTCATCACACCCCTCCATTCGAACGATTGAGTGGGGTCATGGTGAAAATTCCCTGAGCTTGAGGATGCGTCTCAGTTTTCTGAATCGAAGCGGCTTGTCGATGTCATACCAGGTCGTTTTGTCGGGGCAGAGGAACTTGCTCGGCGCTCTCTTGCATTGCCAAACACCTTCAGCAACCTCGACAAAGTCTTCAGGTCCGATCGGAGTGAGCGGCTTGAAGTTGATGACCTGGTTGAAAATAGACAGCGCAAGACCGTGGCTGAATCCCGAATGGCCCTGTTCTGCGTGAGCCTTCACGAGGGCCATGACGGCATCGGGAATCATCCCGCCGTAATCGGCATCTTTGTCGTAAAGACCGGCTCTTTTCATTTCTTCTTCAGCGTATTTAACTAAGTTGCTCATCCATTCTCTCCGGGCGTGGTGGGTCGTTGCAGTTGAGCCAAGATTCCTTCCATGTCCTTCGCTAATTCGGAAATATCCATGTCGGGGAATTTCTTGAGCAGTCGGCGCTCGGACTCTTCGGAGGACATTTCGACGAGGGCGTAGAGCATGACCCACGTCTGTGATTCTGAAAGCGAGATCGTTCTCATCTCTCACCTTCGGGCGTGGTGGGTTGGTTCGTCTTGCTCATGCGTCGTCTCCCTCGCAGTTCTCGTTGGTGTGGGGGGCGTCGGATACGGATTTGTAAAAGGCCACATCCTTGTCGTCGTAAGATTCGCTGCAAACGGTCGCAGGAAAGGCCCCGCGAGTGCCGACAGAGGTCGGGACATACCAAGCGTGGTAGCCGTCTTTAGGGATGGCCTTCATCCAAACATGCTCGGGCGTCGACATTGTCCCCATCCATTTGAACCGCTTCTTTACTTCGCGCATGAATTCGACAGGATCGTGATGACCTTTTGAAAACAGCTCGTAAGTGTCTTCGCCGGCATTCACTAAATCGAGCGAATCAATCATTTGAGCCGTCCAAGAAAGTGAAATCCTCGTTGTAAGTTTTCTTTCCGCTGAAACCACAACCAATGTGGGTCGCTCTTTTCCCAATGAGGATTGAAGGTCATCCCGCGCCACTCTCTCCACGAGTCAGCAAGGAAGAGATCCATCGTTTTTGTCGATGAGCGCACTCGGAGGATGTAGAGGCATCTGAAGTCTGGGCTCATCCAGAGTTCCGGTGCCGTCCATCGGGGCAGTTTCTTCTTCACCAATCGCGGGAGAGGTTTGGGGGTCATAAACGCCTCTCGTAAGCTTGTTTGAGTTCCTGCCTCAGACGCTCATTCT
>OFQV01000269.1_pt1 | contig 14449 bp, 18 predicted proteins | sample 1542971 | NCBI WGS metagenome assembly OFQV01 (sample SAMN07774229, study PRJEB24372) | wastewater metagenome | isolation source: WWTP Cannobio (Effluent) | place: Italy: Cannobio | collected 2016-01
ATCGAGGCCATCAAGGTTGATATTGCCAAACGGAACGGCTGCAATCCGGATGACGTCCTGCGACGCGGCATGTTGCCCAAGCCTATCGCAATGGCCCGCGCCGAGTTCTGCTATTGCCTGAGCAATGAACTCGGCATGTCTCTATCCGAGATCGCGACCTTTTATGGCCATCGTGACCATTGCACGGTTTCCAGCTTCATCCGGCGGTATAAGGCTGAAGTCCTCAATGATGAAGTGGCGATGAAGCGGATTGAATACGAGAAAAAGAAAGCTCTCGCGCAGTATCGCAGAGACGTTTCGAGCCCGCGATTCATGCCGGTCCAGCCCGCGGTGCGGGAGCGTTTTGAACGATGGGGAGACCTAAGAGTCCGGTGTTTTTTGCGAATTGAAGGGCACAAGATCATTCGCCCGAAGATCGGGACTATCCCGCTTGGGATATTTCCGGTTGGCCCGGGCCTGCCAATCTATTTTGACGGACAGGAGCGATCGACATGCTCAACCGCATGGTTTCTGCTGACGGGGTTCCGCCCGCCGGGCAGCACGCCAGTTCGATATGACCGAAAGCCAAATCTGCTGGATTCACTGATCTGGCGAGGCCAGACTGCACGGCAGTTCATTGAAGAACGGAGGAAAAATCCATGAGCCCGGATGACGCCCGCCTATACACGATCCAGCATGAAATTGGGCTGAAAGCGATTTCGCCAGTGGTGGCCGTCGCCGCTCTGGTTGCCAAGAACCGCTCCGATGAGAAGATCGCCCATTTCCTGCAAGGCGATCCCGTTCAAATATCCAAGATCGCGGCCCGCGTGCGCGAGCTGATGGACGCCGACAAGCACGGGAGAAAAAAGCGCAATCCAGGTGACAAATTTGAAATCCCTGGGGACTGGAAGCCAGAGCCGGGAGATATTGCAGTTGCGCAACGCATGGGACTGTCGGCTGGCGCCATCAATTCAGAGGCGGCAAAGTTCCTGAATTATTGGACCGAACGGAAGGAGAAACGGCCGGGATGGGCGGCTACATGGCGAACCTGGGTGCAGAGATATGCTGAACGGAACAATCTCGTGGTGCCGCCAGAGTTTGCTGCGATTGGCCCGGGGGTCTCGCGCGATTGGCCGGCAATCATGAGAATGTGGACGGATCACGGCTCATGGTCGCCTTCCAATGGGCCGAAGCCGGGCGAACCGGGGTGCCTTGTTCCCCGTGAACTGCTGATGAGAAAGGCCGCTGGATGAGCCGCAGGCATTCGATACAAAGCCAGATGATCGCCGGCAAAGGTGGCGCGCGGATGCGCGTTGTCGTCGAAAGGCGGGAAATTGCCCAAAAGAAGTCGCCAACACCTTCACGCGAGACTGTCCAAGAGGATTGTGGTAAATGGCGCAGTCTCGGTTCCATTGCTGCGGAGATTGCTGGTTCGATTCGTATTACTGGCAGATTGCCGCGCGCATGCCGCGTCGTGAATGGTGAGGATTGAGATGGGAAAACGCGGGCCGCAACGCAAGGAAAACCAGCCACGCGATGCGTCGGGCCGGATCAATCACTACCAGGCGAAGAAGGTCAGGGACGAGGTTGTGAGAGACGACGCCCGTTCCGTAGCGCGATGGGCGCGGCTGCGCGACATCATGAGCCATTTGATCCGGGATCCACGTTTGGGCACGCTCATGGGGAAGATGATGATCCTGCAATCGCCTCTGGCGATCACGCCAGCGCAGTTTGAAGCTGGCTGCAGGCTGGCGCAGCGGCTGGAGGAATACGACGTTCAGGTGCTGGGTGTTCGGCGCTCTGTAGCCGCGCAGGACGTGAACAAGGCCGGGGGAAAAAGCCTGAGCGCCGGGATATCGTCCGAGGAAGCCAAGGCAATCACCAACCGCATGATGGAATGTGAGGGGGCTCTGGCGCAGCGGTGCGCAGATCGCGGGGCGTCATGCAAGGCGCTGGTGCAGGGCTCCGGATCAATACCGTCATTTTCTGATGCGGTTGCCGGGCTGGATGAACTGGCGAAGCTATGGGCGCTTGACAAACTCCCGCCAGACAGAATCCGGCGGGAGGGTGACAAGCTGTTCGTGACTATCGAGAACCGGATTCGCCAGTTTGCAATTCAGCGCGACGATCCTCGGCAAGGCGCTCCATGAGCAATTCCATGGTTCCGCTCAGTTTGGTCGTGCGGAATGATTCAATGGCGCCGATATTCTGGGGCGTTGTGCCCAGCAGCCGGGCGGCATCGGCTTTGTTGACGCCCATGAGCTTGCGCCATTTCAACATGGCGCGGGCTGGTGTCGTGGTCTGTGTTGTCACTCAAGCCTCCCATTCAATGCGGGCATGGCCAAGCGCTTCAGTGCCATGAGAGACGGCTACCTGAATGCCGATCCACTTACCCTTGAGGTTTTCAGGTGTAGCCTCGATCAGTTCTGCAATGCCGCCAAAATTTGGCGCATTCTGGATGATGGCGGCTACATCTGATTGATGAACGGCGGAATATATCGGTGTGTCGTCTCCGTATCGAATAGCCATGATTGCCGGGTTTTCGATGCGGTTTTCGGGGTTGAATACGTCTATCGCGATCATGGTCTTCACTTCTGTTGCTTCAAGCATTGATCGGCGGCCCATATGGCCGCGTTGCTCAAATGGCGCTGCCACGCCCCGGTCAGCGGAGACCAGCGAAACCCATAACTTTTGAGCTTGGCGCGCGTGGCCTCATCCGGCTTGCCGGGGAAAATAATCTGCAAGCGATTTTCCTCGACGTTCTGCACCAGCTTGACACCGTTTGGCCTGTCCACTTCCTTATGTTCGCGGGTCGCGGCTTTCTCAAGGTGCGCAATGCGCAATTTGATGCGGCGTGCGTTAGCGCTGTTGTTTGTGAGGCAAAAAGCCGGGTATGGCGGGTCCACCCATGTACCATCTGCTTGCCGCCCGACTTTGTTGCCCTTTGCCTTCCACTTGGCGTTGTGCTCTTTCATGTCAGACTGTCGCTTCTCGCAGGTCGCAAGCTCACCTTTCAGCTTTTCGATGGCGTCCGGGTCGTCGCTGCTGATCCCGCCAGTTCCGACGCTTGAAGCCCGCCCTGCCAGTTCCGCAGCCCGCTTGCTTTCGTCAATGCCCTTGCGCATTGCGTTGTCAGCTCGCTTGATTGCGGCACGGTGTCTGCCTTCGCTGTGATGGCCGACAAGCACGGGTTGGCCAAGGGGGATGCCGCTTACTTCTTCGCGCAAATCTGCGCGCTTGAATGCGGCACTAGCGCGTTCCTGCGCTCTCTCCGCAGCGGCTTCCAGACGTTCGCGGCGGGCTTCCTGTTTTGCTTCGTATACGTTCATGGTCTTCACTCCTGTTCAGACTGCTGCTTGCGGGTGGTCCTTGCCGTAAATTGCTGCTGTATCTGCGGCGATTTGAGCGCGGATTAGAGCGATTAATATTGAGGGTGTGTAGCTGTTCGCCACCTTCAATATTCTCGTCAGCTTGAGATTGATGGGGCAGTCATATTGGATGTAACGGCGCACTTCCGGGGGGAGTTGGCGCAGTTGGCGATCTTCTGTTTGATGTGAGATCGGGCTGCCATGTCTGAACTTGCTGCGAGTGTTTCCTCTCGTCTTGATTGCTTTGGCCATCTCATGTGTCTCTGGGTTGCTGCTTCATTGCGGTAAATCTATTTTACTTTTGTATATTCATTTGTCAACTGATTTAATATACAAATTACCGAGCCGGAGATTTCCGGTAAATTAAGAAGTTTCATCTTTATCAAAAATCGGGTTTGTGGTATTGATCTCAATATGCAGATCGGGCTGATTTGCTTTGAGCCCGGTGAGCTTCGCGAGAGCCGCCGGGTTCTTCTTTTTTTGGCGCATTTCAGGCAAAACCCGCGAAGCTCTAAGTTGTTGATTTGACAAACGTGAGAATTGTGGCACACTACGAAACTGTAGAGGGCGATTTGCGCCTTCTGCAGTCGGGAAGCCGGTGTACAGTTCGACGTTAAAGCAAAGGCCGGCTGTGAATGCCCCTATCTCGGGCAATGTGAAATGTGAAATGTTCATGGGCTTCCCGCCTGATGCTGACACTCAGGCCCTGTCAGGGGACCAAATGGGGAGCCCAGTTTCACTTGCCCGTGTAGCTCAATGGGTAGAGCAACGGTTTTGTAAACCGTAGGTTCCCGGTTCAAGTCCGGGCTAGGGCTCCAAGTCTCAAGGAAGTTCCCCAATTGGCCAAGGAACACCACCCCACAATCCAGCAGCGACAACGGTAATCATGCCGGTGTCGTTCAATGGTAAGGATCCCGTGCTTTGACCACGGAGATATTGGTTCAAGTCCAATCGCCGGCGCCAGCCGCCACACATTCCCCACTACAATCATCGCTTTCACCCGCACGCGCGCGATATATCCGAGGCATGCTCCTCGCAAGTTACCGCCGCACAAGGCATAAGTCTCAAATGCCAGCAGATGCAGCACTTTGGCAGCAGGTTGATAATCTGGGCCAGGTTCATGCAGATGCGGTAAAAACATGGTGTCATGCAGTCTATTATCGCAATACGCGCAGGATGAGCGGGCAGCAGCGTGTTTATCCATTGGTGCGGGAGGCCATAGAGCGGCTTGGCCATGTTTTGCCTACCGCTGGTTGAATATCTTTCGGCACAATGGCTAAAAATGCCAAAAATCACGGGTTTATACTACCGGCGGTTGAAATAGGGTGTTTTCATGAGCGATTTGGACCCAACATCGCGAGACATGATCATCCGCACAGTGCTTGGTGAGGCCGCCAATCAGGGGCCAACCGGGCAGGCTGCCGTCGCTCATGTGATCCGAAACCGGATGGCCACGGGGCGTTGGGGCAAGACTGGCACAGAGGTCGTGCTGGCGCCCAAACAGTTCGAGCCATGGGATAGCAGTGCCGGGCGGCTGATGTCGTATTCACCCGAGGACCGGCGCTATCAGTCAGCGGCACAGATCGTTGACCAGGTGTTCGGCGGACAGTCGCAAGACCCGACGAAGGGCTCGACACATTTCTATGCACCGGTTGCGCAGGCGCAGCTTGGGCGCAATGCGCCGTCATGGTCTCGAGGCCAGCAGGGCATCAAGATCGGCGGACATACATTCTTCGCTCCAGAGGGGCGCAGCACAGGGAAGCAGCACATGGGCTGGGCATCGGCGCAAGACTTCTGGAACAATCCAATGGGCGGCGGCATGGGATCTGCTGCCGGGCAGGCCACGCCATCATCGGCGTCGATACCTTCTGCGCAATCCGTGCCGGGGTCCGTTGCTCCAGGCGGGAACAGCAGCGTGCCAGCCACGCCCCAGATGGGCAAACCGCAGGGCATGCCGCAAATGCCGCGTTCTGGCGGCAATGGTCAGAACACGCCATTTCTGGGCCGCATGCTGTTTGGTGATGGTGGATTGCAGGGTGCGCTTGGCCCGCAGGGCATGATTCCAACTCCGGGCGCCGGCAATGGTATGTTGGGCAATTTGCTTGGCAGTATTACCGGCGGCGCAGGTGGAGGTGGTGCTGCGGCTTCTGCTGCACCGTCCTTGCTTTCGGCGGCGGGCCCGGCTGCTGGTGCTGCTGGCGCAGGGGCAGGTGCTGCTTCCGGCCTTGGCGCAATGCTCTCCAGCCTGTTTGCGCTGATCTGATGGATGATGCTTTTACGCCGCAACGCCGCAAGATTGGGGCAAGCGAGCGGGGTAAGGAAATCTGGGCCGACGATCGATCGATCACCGCGCCAAACCTGCTGGGGCTGCTGGAGACCGAGGGTTATTCGGGCCTGAGCCGCCGCAAGATCAACATGTGGCTGAAAGCGTGGCGCGCTGAAACCGGGGTTGAGCGTGAGGTCAGCGAGCCGCAGGACGTGCCTGGCATGCTCTCGGCCTATTCTCAATTGATCGCGGACGCTGGCCTGACGCTTCGCGAATGTGAAATGGACCATGTTCAGACCACGTTCAAGGGCTTGTTGGCGACTGCGGACGCGATTGGCGCGAAGATCGTCACCAGCCTTGAGGGAATTCAGGTGAACAAGGCGACGGATATCATGGCTTTGGCCGGCGCCATGGGCCAGATGGCGGCTGCTGCGGCGTCTGTGCAGGAGTCCGCGGCGAAAATCATCGAGCAACGGGGCGACAATGCCCGTGTCATCAACCCAATGGCTGGCGGAAATACAGGCCAGGTGATTGAATCAAGCCCAATGCTTCGCGCATTGAATGCGTGGAGTGGCGCAAAGAGCGCCTGAAATGTCATCTGCAACGGTTGCGCTGAAAGGGACGCGATACCGGGACGTGCATAACGATGCTCTCGCCAAGGCGATTCCGTCATTGCACGCGATGGATTTCTACACCGCCTGCGAGTTTTACAAGCGGATCGCGCCGACGCTGACGCGGCCGAAGGACCGGGCACTGCTGGCTTGCAATGATCGCTTTTACCTGCTCATGGACATTCTGGGCCGCGTCGATGTGGTTCACCCGTGGCTGTATTACCGCTGCCGCGAGGTCGAAATTGATCCAGATGGCTATCTCGACCTATGGGCGAGAGAACATTATAAAAGTTCCCTCATCACTTTCGCCGGTGTCATCCAGGAGGTTTGCACGGATCCTGAACTGACTGTGTGTATATTCTCGCACACCAAGAGCATCGCGCATGACTTTTTGCGCCAGATCATGAACGAGTTTGAGCGCAATGAGCGTTTGCGCGAGACATTCAGCGATGTCGTTTGGGACAAGCCGCGCGTGGATGCGCCGCGCTGGTCGCTGCAATCAGGTCTGGTGCTGCGAAGGGCTTCAAATCCGAAAGAGGGAACAGTCGAGGCATGGGGCCTCGTCGATGGAATGCCGACTGGCCGCCACTTTGGCCTGATGGTCTATGATGACGTGGTGACGGAAAAGACTGTCACCAGTCCTGAGATGATCAAGAAGGCGACGGAAGCATGGGAGCTCTCCGACAATCTCGGCGCCGGCGACGTGCGCAAGTGGCACGTTGGCACGCGCTATCACTTTGGCGACACCTACGGGATTATTCTGGAGAGAAAAATCCTGACGCCTCGCCTGTATCCGGCAACGGACAATGGAAAGCTGGACGGCGAGCCAGTGTTTATCAGCAAGAAACGCTGGGAGGAAAAGAAGCGAAGCCAGCGTACCGTGGTCTCGGCGCAGATGCTGCAAAACCCGATGGCCGGCAACGAAAACGTGTTCCGCGCTGAATGGCTCAGGCAATACGACATTCGCCCGAGTGTGATGAACGTCTATATCATGGGCGATCCATCAAAGGGGCGCACCGCACGTTCTGACCGAACCGCAATCATGGTTGTCGGCGTCGATCAGAACCTGAACAAGTTCCTTCTGGATGGCTTCTGCCATCGCATGACGATGAGCGAGCGCTGGGCGGCGCTGAAGATGCTGCACCAGAAGTGGATGAAGGTTAAAGGCGTCAAGATGGTGCGCGTTGGCTGGGAGCGATACGGCCAACAGACAGATGACGAATATTTCAAAGAGCGCATGCAGTCTGAAAAGTATGCGTTTGAAATCATAGAACTGGCCTGGCCGCAATCTGGCGGGCATTCCAAGCGGGATCGCGTTGAACGACTTGAGCCTGATTTCCGGTTGGGGCGGTTTTATCTTCCGGCGATTGTGCATGAGGCGGGAGCCCAGAGCCTTTGGAGCGTTGATGTGGAGAAAAGCCACGTCGAAACCAGACCATTGGAGAAATACACGGGGCAGATGGCGCGGCTTGTCCAGTCCGGGCAGGGCCACATGGTCGCCAAGCCAATCCGTCGCATTGATGAGGATAGAAAGCCTTATGATGTGAAGCGGGCGCTGATCGAGGAAATGTTGTTCTTCCCGTTCGCACCACATGATGACGCGGTGGACGCACTCTCTCGCATCTACGACATGGATATCACGGCTCCGTCGATCGCTGAGGACCGCGAGGCGGAACGGTTGAATAGCTTCTCATTCGAGGACGTATGACATGACACAACAAACAATCAATGTGCCGCAGTCGGCTCACCATGGCGCACTCCCCGGTGTTTCGGACAGTTCCGAACGCGGCGATGGATGGAAGACGGCCGATGACAAGATCAACGCCAATTTCACAGAGCTTTATGATGCGGAAGCCGACGATGCGGCGCTTCTGGCGCGGTTGTGGCTGCTTGGTGTTCCGCGGCTGATTGCATCGGATGCTGTTCTTGCGTCGCATACTGGTGACACTAATGAAATGGTCATTAAGACATATACAATCCCTGGCGGAAGCATTGGGCCTAACGGGTACATCAAGATTGAATTCGTCGGTTTTGCTGGCGCGTCAAATGCCAATGTAAAAACAATACGCCCAAAACTTGGCGGCAATCTTCTTGTGGCTGCCAGTTTGGCAAGTGCTATTTCAACAAAATTGGAATTGTGGGTTGCGGCCGACGGCGCAAACGATGCTCAGAACTATCTCCAGATTGGTGGATTCACTACGACGAGCGGTTCTGTGCAGACCGGCGCTCTTGATATGACCCAAGATCAGTCTCTAACGATTTCGGCTTTACTTGCGGATGCTGGTGACACTGTTGGGGTTCAGATGGTTCGAATTGAAACCGTTTACAAGGCGTAGTCATCATTGATGATGTATTTTAAGGATGGTCTGCCATGCAAATCATAACCCGGACATTATTGGACAATGCAAGCGAAACTGGCAACGCAGAGCCATGGAACGGTTGGCGCGGGACTTTCATTGTCGAAGGAACACTCAACGGGGCAACTGTTTCTCTGCAATACAAGAGCCCTGAAGACACATGGATCGATGTTGATCCTGTCAATCTGGCTTTCACGGACGCCGGCATGGCTGGGTTTGAATGCCCGCCGGGTGATATACGGGCTGAAGTTTCGGGCGGAACGCCGTCGGCTCTTTATGCCTGGGTGAAGACAAACGATGATGTCTAATCGTCGCCGCAGCGTGGGCATTGGTCAATCTGGATTCTCCAGTGGGTTCAGCAGCGGGTTCAGCAACGGCGGCTTGTATAGCGCGTCAGGGATTGATTTGCTCCGCTATCCAGCGCTGTCCGTGGTGCGCGCAGGCGCGACAGGAACCTATATCGACGCGGCGGGCAGGCTGCACGTCTCGCCCGCCAATACCCTGCGCTATGATTATTCCAATCCTAACGGTGCTGGCTGGCTGATTGAGAAGGCGGCTACTAACCTGATCAAATATTCAAACGCTTTTGAAGGTGCGTTGTGGACCAAAGTTAATGCCACTATTACGCCAAATGTTGATGATGGAGAGGGCGGCACTTCTGCGTTCACAAAAACAGCAACTGCGGCAACCTCTCACCTGCAAGGATCGAACAGTGTAACCATTGGCGTTCCATTGTTCGGGTCATTTTATATGAAACGTCGAACAGGGGTCGGCCAAGTATCCTTCCGGGTCGGCGATCTGACACTACTCCCAGTTTCTGTATCTAGTGAATGGTCAAGAGTTTTTGCGACTGCGACTCCAACATCAACAACTGGTAGGCTGGACGCCAGTCTCGCAACATCAGGCGATGCGGTTGATATAATGCGGGCTCAGCTAGAAGCTGATGGTCTGACCAGTTACATAGCAACAGATGCGCTCACTGCGTCCCGCGCGGCTGATGACGTGTCGCTGCTGTTGTCTAACCTGCCACAATGGAACCCGGCAGAAGGCACGTTCGTGGTTGAATTTGTCGCCGGGGCGAGCGTCGCCAGCAAATACCTACTGGACATCCACAATGACACGTCCGACGAGCGTATCCAGCTTTATACGAACGGCAGCGGCAATGTGGCGTTCCGGGTTGATGATGGCGGTGTGCAGCAGGCGTTGCTCACGTCTGCTGCGGTGATTACGCCGTTCTCCAAGAACAAGGCGGCAATCAGTTTCCGCGATGGCGCGTTCCACATGGCGCTGAATGGTGTCGCGCCTTCGCCGGACACGGGCGGGACCATGCCAACGCCGACAAAAATACAGTTCGGCGCAAATCGCGCGAAGACCGCCAGCACATTCCTGAATGGTAATTTGAGAAGAGCATCATATTTGCGGTATGCGGTTGATGGCAAAGTGGGTGCTCTATCATCATGACCAGATCGCTTGATATTCCTCTCATGGCCATGATCAAGAAGGTTGACCCTGAGTTCAACACAGCGGAACGCCGTCGCGTGACTGAATACGAGTTCAACAAACGCAAATTCACGACCATGCAGCCGGGCAATCGTGGAGCTTACCGTCTGGATTATGATGAATTTGATGTGGTCACGGACTTCGACGACGACGAGTTTGCCAATGTGGCGCGCCAGAACCAAATCCAGAACGGGTTCGACTGATGAAAATTCTTGATGCAAACGGACAGGTCATTGTCGCGGAGCGCCTTGAAGAACACCGCGACATGATTCCGGGCGAAATGCAGGTGGCGCGCGAGGCATTGCGCATTCTGCTTGAGAATTTCCCAGGATATGGCTGGAAGGTCGCGGCTGATTTCTCGCGTGAAGTCGGCGGGCTTATCATGATCCAACTCCCGACGATCATGTATTCGACACTTCACTACACGATCAAGGCTGAAGACGTCTCAACTGCAAACGACCTTTACAAGAAGGTCCGAAGCGCCGGGGGTGAAATCCTTGAGCGCATCAAGTTGCGGCGCGGGGCAATCCTCATGCCTGAATATCGCGATTTCCGCGCCACACTGCCGCGCCATGGGCGTGGCTTGCGAGACCTTCCCCAATGAGCATCATTGTCCCGCAAACGCTGGATTCATCGGATGGCCTGACCAAAGCCATAACGGCGGATGGCGGGCGAACGATGTCAAAGAAGGTGCCGGCGCGGATCGCAGACCCACGCAATGGCCTTGCTCTTTCTGAGGAAGAACGGGACGAAATCGAGTTTGACACACCTGACGAAGAAGGTGAGGGCGGCCCGGAAGCACTGGAGATGGAGCCATGGCAGGACCGCACCCGCGTTCTGCAAATCATCCGGGCGGATGAAGAAAACGCCACGACATATGCCGAGCAGAACACCCGCACACGCTGGGCGCGGACGATTAAAGCCTTCCATAATCAGCACTTCGATGGGTCAAAATACACTTCCGAGATGTGGAAGGGCCGGTCCAAGCTGTTCCGGCCCAAAACTCGCGCCGCGGTGCGCAAGAACATGGCGGCCGCCGCACGCGCCCTGTTTGGCCCCGGGAATGTGGTGGTAATCGACGCCCAGGACGCCGGAGACCAGATGCAACGGGCATCCGCTGCCTTGAAACAGGAAATTGTGAATTACCGCCTTTCACGCACATCGCGCCGCAATGGCGTGCGCTGGAAGCAGATCGCGCTTGGCGCCCGGCAGGACAGTTTGCTATGTGGCGTTTGCGGGTCTAAGCAGACATGGCGTTACAAGGAACGGGAGATTATCAACGAATTTGGTGAGCCCGACGTTGAAATAATCGAAGATCGCCCGGACATCATTCTTTATGCGCCGGAGAATATGCTGTTTTCCTCAACATGCGACTGGACCAATCCGGCCCAAAGCAGCGAATTTTTGATCCTGCGCAATCCGCTTTCCGTTTCCGAAGCAATGGATATGATCAAATCCAATGAGGCAGGAAAGGTTATCCAGTTCGACGATCTGACCGAGGAAGATTTGCTGAATACGTCCAGCGACACGCTGGGCGGCCCGTCAGACACCAACAGCACGCGCCTGGCACGCCACGACGGCAACGATCCAAACCAGCAAACAAAGAAAACCAGCCCCGTTGTTTGGCTGAATGAATGCTTTCGCCGCATTGATGGCGAGGACGTTGTGTTCTGGATGCTGGGGCGCAACCGCATTATCTCTGATCCGATCCCCGTCCACGAGGCATATCCAGCTGTTGAGGGTGAACGCCCAGTCGTGATTGGATATGGTGAACTTGAATCGCACCGCGCATACCCGATGGCGCCGGCCGAAAGTTGGCAGCAGCTTCAACAGGAAATCAACGACGGTGCGAATATGCGCGCCGATCATATGAAGCAGGTTGTTGGCCCGCTCGCGATGATCAAGCGCGGGGCGCAGGTTGACCTGAAAGCAGTCCAGACTCGCGGCGCGCACAATGGCGTCGTCATGGTGAACAACCCAACCGAGGACATTGTTTACGCTCAGATCCCGGACGTTCCGCAATCCGCCTATGTCGAGGGGAATTATCTGGCGGCCGAGTTTGACGACCTTGCTGGTTCTTTCAACGCCTCGTCGGTGCAAACCAACCGGGCGATGAACGAAACCGTTGGCGGCATGAAGATGTTGTCCGCGGACGCCGGGACCATGGTTGAATACGACCTCGACGTGTGGATTGAGACCTATGTCGAGCCGGTGATGTGGCAATTCCTGAAAAACGTCGAATATTACGAGTCCGACGAGACCGTTCTGATGTTCGCCGGCGATAAGGCGCAGCTTGTCATGCGCTATGGCGTTAGTGAGATCACCGACGAACTGCTGCGGAGCGAATCCCAACTGACCGTGAAGGTGGGGATTGGCGTCGCCAACCTGCCAATGGAGCGCCTGCAAAAGTTTGGCATGGCGGCAAAAATGACCGGCGAGATATTGACACCATTCGTTCAGGCTGGCGTGGCGAAGATGCCCCAGCCGAAGATGAAGGAGATTTTCGAAACAATCTTTGGCGAGGCCGGGTTCCACGATGCTGCGGACAGGTTCTTCATTGGTCTGACCGATGAGCCCGCGCCGCCAGAACCGCAGGGCCCGCCACCTGAAATGCAGGCGAAGCTGGAAGAAATGAAGGCCAAGATCGAAGCCGACCGAGCCAGCATGGAACAGAAGATGGCGTTCGAGCGCGAAAAAGCGCAGCTTGAAATGCAGATCGATCGTGAAAAGCTCGCAATGGAACAGGCCCGGTTCCAGGCTGAAATGGCCCGCGACCAGCAAAAATTCGATCAAGAACAAATGTGGCGTGAGCGCGAATTCCAGCAAAAAGCAAACCTTGCACAGATGCAAGCAGAACTTGCCCGCAAAAACCAGCAGCAGGATCAGGAACTGAAGGCAGAAGCCGCACGGGCCAGTGCCGCGTCATCGCATGAGGTTGCCATGACAAAAGCCAAATCAGCCCCAGCGCCTGCGCAAAAGCCGAAAGGTAAATAGCGCCAATGGATATGATGACCGAGGCAGAGCGCCGGTTTACCGAGGACGTTCTTCAGGCGGATGGCGAGATTGCAGAAGATTTCGCAAATGCCAAGCGTCCAGGCATTGGCGCGGTTCTTGTGCATCAGGCCCGGCTTGACGCTGCCGCTGCATTCACTGCGCTCTTGACCATTGACCCAACCAAGGCTGGCGAGATCATGGTGCTGCAAGGGCGGATAAGCCGGTATTTTGACATCGTGAACTGGATGCGCGGTGTTCTTGGAATGGTCGATGAAATCCAGAAGCATGTGAATGAGGAAGATGTTCGCTACGCGCAGGACATAGTGATGGATCGCGAGCCGATCCCTGCCGATTACACAGGAGAAGATTGAATATGAGCACCAACAACGAATGGGTTGTCGATCCGAACGCGCCGGAAGGCCAGAACGAACACCTTGACGTGCAGGTGATCGAAGATGATGCAGGCGCTGGCCAACCATCTTCGCCGCAAAACCAGAATGATCCATCCAGCCCGGCCGCTGAGGCTGGCGCCGATGATGGCGAGAAAGCTGTTACGCCCGCTTCATCGCGGGACGCAATCGCCGCGGCATACCGCGCCCGGCGTGACAAACAGCGCGATGATGAAGATGGCGGGCTGACTGCCGAGCAATTGGGTCTGCCGTCTGATTATGTCGATGAGGGCGATGAAGACCCAGACAAACAGACCCAGAAACAGGAACAACCCGATGCAGGGGCGGCTCAAAAGGCTGCCCCTTCTACTTCCGAAGCGCCCAAAACCTTTGAGATCGTGGTGCGTGGCAACAAATATGCTGCAACACGAGATCAGCTTATTGCGGCGGCGGAACTGGAGCCCGAAGATTCGGTCAATGTGCCCGATCATACCCTTGTGCGGCTGGCGCAGAAAATGCTGGCGTCGCAAACCTATCTGGATGAGGCGAAAGAAACCGCCCGCCACTCGAAAACCCGCCAGCCATCGGTGGATGCTGATACACCCTCAGCAGAAGATGATGGCGACCATGGACAGGATGGCAACAAAGCGCTGACACCCGCGCAAATTGTTGAAGCCATCCAGTTCGGAGACCCGGAAGAAGGCGGCAAGGCTTTAAGCGAACTTATCGCTCAGGGGGCCGAGCAGGCGGCAAATCGCAAGATGGCTGCCGAACGAGTGAAGGAAGTCGGCCGTGAAATGGACGACACAATCCGCTCCTTCTCCGAGAACAATCAGGATATTGCGACAAACGAAGGGGCAACCCTGCTCATGCGAGTCTATGCAGGGCAGGAAACCATTTCGATCTTGCGCAATGCCGGGATTGTGAATGATGACCATGCCAAGGCGCTGGAAAACAACCCGCAACTCGCGGCCAATATCTATCA
>OFQV01000273.1_pt1 | contig 14373 bp, 17 predicted proteins | sample 1542971 | NCBI WGS metagenome assembly OFQV01 (sample SAMN07774229, study PRJEB24372) | wastewater metagenome | isolation source: WWTP Cannobio (Effluent) | place: Italy: Cannobio | collected 2016-01
TTATTTTTTATCTTGTGACGCGTAGTCAGAACAGGGGTTTTCTGGAACATCTGGAACAGACTAATCGTATGATTGAAAATGTCGTTTCTCAGCAACACTTGGTCGGGCTGCCGCCTTAATCAAAATTTAGCTTGTTCCAGATGTTCCAGAAAAGTGAAGTTTCGCAAGTCGTACTAGGCACTCCCGAAAAACTTTGTGTTAGTGCCTACTAACTTCGCAAAACGGCTTCTCTGAACCTACGATCAAAGATCGTCGCCCTCCAAAACCTCGCGGCGCTTCCGCAAGTAGACCTTGACCTTCATAGGATCAGTCAACTCCCCACCAACCTCGTTCCAACTGGTGAACAAGGCCGGATGTTTTGAATAGAACTTGTGCACTGAATCCGAAGACAAGCGGACTTTCCCAAGCAGTTCGTATCCATCACGTTCCAACATCGAGCCAAGCGCCTTCGGGCCAGGCCACTCGACACCGGCCGCCATCATCACGTCCGACAGTTCGGTCAGATCCACGAGATCCCGACTGGCACACACCTCCTTGTCGTCGGCAATGATCTCGTCCAACACCTGCGTGAACTCCGGCTTGCTCTTGCGGATCATGGTGGTGCGGGCCTTGGTGTCAGGCGCATCGCCCAAGGGGTCGAAGCCATCGTCCGGCTCATGGTCCAACATCCACTGCCGCAAGGCCCCGGCCGACTCGACTAACGCGCGATACAGACGTACATAGTATTTGGGGTTGGCGTCCTTGAACGCCCTAATGTCGTCCTTGCGCTGCCACTGCGAGAACAACACGAGGAACCGCCGCGAGTTCTCGTCAATCGGCAATGCGTCCTTGAAGTTGCTGAACAGCAGATAGGACACAGTGTTGGTAGCGTCGAATGTAGGCTTACCCTTCGGGTGCACTTCAATGACGTTGTTCGTGATAAACGGTTTGATCTTATTGATGGCCTGCCACTTGTCCACCCCCCTGTTCGACGCAAACCGAACCTCTTCGACGCAGCAGACGCAGTGGCCGTAAGTCCAGTCAGTGAAGGGTGATGTGATGATCGTGTCCGCATTCGACATGCGCACATTCGACACGCCCATTACCGCTCGCAGAAACTCAGCCCAAAAACTCTTGCCGTCACCCTCCACCCCCTGAAGCAGCACGGCATAGTTCACGTGCCGCCCCGGGTGTTGCACGATCCACGCAAGCCAGTCCAGGAACATCCGCTGTTCGTCCTCGTCCACCAACAAGTGGCCGACATGCGCCCTGACCCGCTCGATGTTCCCTTTGTCCTTTGGCGTGATCTTGTCCGGCCGCCCGGGTATCTCATGCTCGGGGTATGAGTTTGCAAACGTGCCATCCGGCTCATGGAACACAGCATCCCGCCCCGGCATGTACCGACGCGCATCAACCACCGGGATGCGGTGTGCATTCAGTGCCAACTCACTGGCTGACATCGAGGGCGCCGACTTCCCATTCAGGATGTCCGATTTGGTCAACGCCTGCCGGTCATACATCGCGTCGAACCCCTGCTTGGTGCAGGCAATCTTCCGGTCCAAGTGGAAGAACTTGTCTTCGCCAACGTCGTAGACCCATTCCTCGCACCAACTCGGCATCGACTCCGCTCGACGTGGCAGGTACGAGATCGCCTTGCGGATCTCAGTCAGTGAAGTCTTGACTCCTGTGATCGCATCACGTCGTTCTTTGGCCACCTGAGCCAGCGCAGCCCGTGCCAGTCCGTCGATCTCCGCACTGCGCGCCATCTCGCGGGCCTTGTCCCACTCGGCAAGATCCTTGGCCTGAGTGAAGGCATCCTTGAGCTTGACACTGAGTTCAAGCGCAGTCTTCTCGACCGCTTCCTTCGACAGCCGCAGCAGGAACCGCGCGGTCAGCGGTGCACGCTTCTTACCTTCGATGTGAAACGACTTCCAATGCCGATCTAGCGCATCGGGGTCGTAGTTGTCAGCGGTCTCTGACCACTCGTTCCACAGATCGAAGCCCATCTGTTCACCGTCATACTGGTGATAGAGGGCCATCCCCACGCGGAACCAGGTGTCGTAATCCTCTGCACCCCCGACAAGCAGCAACCGTGATCGCAGTTCATCGTCGCTGATGGTGATGGGTGCAGAATCCTCCACCCACGGGTTGTCTGAGTCGACAACACCACCGTCCTCACCACTGCTGCTGTTGGGGGTGCCCCTGCCGTTCTTGTAAAGCGTCCATGCCTCACGCGCCGCATGCTTCTCGAACTCATCGAACAGCCGATCAACCTGCTCCTGCGACAACTCCGTCAACTCGGTTGCTCGTACGTTCAGAGGTGATGGTGGATCACCCGCTTCCGCGCTGACGTTCCCCTCCCCGCCGATCCATTCGTACGGCTTGCCTGTCTCCGGGTGCACGTGGAAGGCAACGAACTGCTGGCCATCCCCCAACACCTCGATCATCTGTTTGTCACCCCACTCATCGAGGTACACCGCAGTCCTGCGTTTCCTGAACGGCTCGACCGTCCGGTACAGCAGCAGGCGCTTGGGCGCCTTGCCGACTCTCACGGGTGCAAAGCCGATCCAACTCTTGCACCAGTCTTCGAACTTCAGCGCTGTCGGCTCATCAAGACAATCGATGTCGATCGCGCATGTCCACTTGGTCAAGATCCCCACGCCGGCCATCGCGAAGCCGCTGTCCAGCCAATCCTTGATCTGCCCCCTAGTCGCCTTCGACTTCTGCCATCCGTCGAACCCGGGACTCTTCTTGCCTTGCTGTATCGGAATGACCGAGTACCCCATCTCAATCAACTTGTCGCCATGCCGCGCGAGGTAGTCACGCACGATCACTGTGTCGTCTGAGTCTGAGTCATTCATGAGGCAGCAACCTCCATCTCAAGTGGTTTGACAAGCCATTCATGCGGCAACTCTTCGCGCGTCAGCACCCGCTCGATGCCTTGCGCCATCTCGCTGGTGAACCACCCGCGGCTGATCGCATTGAAGATGCTGCTGTGGTTGCAGCCGACATCACGCGCAAGGTCGTGGATGCTGGTTCGGCCGTACTTGCGCAGGGTGGCGTGGAACAGCATGTACTTGAGACGAAGCTGCGCACGCTTTCGTCGATCGCGCTCGCGATCAACCCAGGTGGGGAAGTGCATCGGTGGATCTCCGGTCAGAGGCGCCGCAGTCTACACTCAACAAACAGTTGACAGTCATTCGAAACCTGCTAGAGTTGCCAACGTCGGGTCGGGTTGCCGACCGGAACAACAGGCCGTGCATAGTGGCATGCCGGTTAAGGGGTCAGGCCCGACACCCAATCCGAACCGACCCCGAAGACCGGAGATATGAATGAACCTTGAAATGAACCACGTCCTGCGACAAACCCGCCTGCCGTTCGTTGATGCCGTGTATCACTTCATGGGCATTGCGGGCCAGTACCGTGCGAAGTTTGCGCCAGATCAAGTGACCCTCTACACCGGCCTTCAACTTGAGGAACTGGCAGAGCAACTGATGGTGATCTCGGAAGGTTGCCTGACCCCGAGCACTCGTGCAGAACTCACGGAACTCGCCTTGCGCATGCACACCGTGGGCAACGAGTTCAAGCAGGGCCTACACCGTGGCGACATCATGCGCTGCAATCACGCAAACCTGATCGACGGGCAGTTCGATTCAATGTGGGTCGCGGCAGGTGCCCTGATCTCAACCTCGTCTGCCCCCAGCGGTGCGATCGCGCATGGCGCGTACACCAACCTGAGCAAGTTCCCGTCCGGCAAGGCGATCAAGGATGAGAACGGCAAGGTGCAGAAGCCGCCAGGCTGGCAACCCCCCGACTTCGAGCCGTTCACCGATCCGACACCGAGGGGTTGAGCCATGGCTGACGGTAACGTGACAGTCAACGTGACAGTCGAGCAAGCCGTGCATTTGCAGATCAGGCAGATGTTGCAGGCCGTTTATGAATTTCACGGACTGCGCATCGACGTGATCAATGCCTATTGGGACTTCGTTGGCCCGAAGGCTGTTGCCGTCAACCTGCAAATCACGTCAACGAGCACCGATCAACGGGACGACCCCATGCGGGGTGCGGGCTAGATTCTCCCTGAGCGCCCAATAGCCGTGGTTGCTCCACGGTCGTCCCAACCTTTTCCCGTCACCCGGACTGGCCACCCGGCGTGATTCAACACCGGCCAACAACACTGCGAAGGAAAGCAATCCATGTCACTCGAAGAATCAATCCTGAAACTCGTCGCTGCGCTCGAAGCCAACACTGCCGCAATCGGCGTCGTGCCTGCTGCCGGCAAGGCCGCTGCCCCCGCTGCGTCGACCGAGAAGGCAGCAAGCACCACCAAGCCTTCCAAGCCTGCCGGCTACACCGCACAGCACTCGCACGAAGAGATGGCCGCTGCACTTGGCGAGGTGAAGGAGAAGTTCGGCGCCCCCGCCGCCAAGGCCATCATCAAGGAGGTGGGTGGCAAAGACAAGATGGCTGAGATCACCGATCCGAAGACGATCGACGCCACCTACGATGCCGCGAAGGCGAAACTCGAAGACGAAGGGATGTGATCGACGGGCCGCCCGCGAGGGCGGTCATTTGAATGTCTCGATTGACGGGATATTCAAATGACAACATCCACCGTTGGCAATCGGGAACTCGGCATGGTGCACAAGGATTACGTCATCGGCAAAGAGATGGTTGTGCATTGAGTCAAATGACCGAACACTCAATCTCACTGCAGCAACTCGCAAAGGTCAAGGATGGCACAGGCCACAGCATCTTCGGCGCTTCATCAAGCCATATGTACCTGGCTTGCCCCGGCAGTCTCATCCCAAACATACTGGCAACCGACACCTCCGGTCCCGATGCTGCATATGGCACCGTTGCGCATGCCGTCACTGAAGATTGGCTCAACACCGGCCGCCCACCGTCCCATCTTGTCGGCCAGTCACGCTTTGTCGGTCACGACATCGAGACGGGCTATTTGGTCCACATCGATGATGAAATGCTTCATTACGCCGGTCAGTGCGTCGACCGTTGCGAGTGGGAGCCTGGTGAGCAGTTCGTCGAGGTGCACGTTGATTTCTCTCACCTGACGCCAATCCCGAACCAAGGGGGCACTGCAGACTTCATCGCCGTGCACAAGCAGCGCATCACCGTGGCCGATCACAAGTTTGGTGCAAGCCCCGAGAACATCGTGTACGCCGAAGACAACCCGCAGTTGATGCTGTACGCCATCGGGGCATGGCGGCTACCTCAGTTCGAGGATCGTACATTCAACGACTTCGTGATTCGGATCAACCAGCCGCGGTTGAATCACTTCGACGACTGGCACACCACCTCGCGCCGGCTTGCCGAGTTCGAGGACTACGCCCGCGAGCGCATGGCCGCAGCGTGGCAACTCGATGCGCCTCGCACGCCGGGACCGAAGCAGTGCAGGTTCTGCAAGGTCAGAGCCACGTGCGCAGCGAACGCCAAGATGCAGGAGGATCTGATCTCGGCTGTATTCCGCGACGAGACCGAGACGCAGACTGTCGAGCAGATGCAGGACTTCGTTCGACGCCTGGACGATGATCTTGACACCTTCCGCATGCACTTCCGGTCAGCCAACGACCTGACCACCGCGCAACTGGCCAAGCTCAAGCCGTTTCGCGCCATGGCCGATGCCTGGTGGAACAGCATGGCGGCCGAACTCGATCGGCGTGCAGCACATGGGGAAAAGATCCCCGGTTACAAGATCGTCGAGGGCCGGTCACATCGCAAGTTCATCAGCGAGGCAAAGGCCCGCGATCATCTGCTGTCGCTTGGTCTCAAGCGTACAGACATCATTGACGAATCCTTGGTCAGTCCCGCGAAGGCAGAGAAGTTGCTGCGCAAGGCCGGACATCCGAACAAGGATCTCCCCGAACTCTTGCAGGGACTGGTGATCAAGCCACCCGGCAGAGCAACCCTCGCGCCGCTGTCAGACAAGCGACCCGAGGTGGAAGACGTGTCGGCCGTCGTGTTTGAAAACCACGATGACGACGAAACCGCAAACCCGGAAGACGAAAACGAAGGACTTTGAAATGGCTCAAATGGAAATCCGTAAGCGTGTCGCGAACGCGATCCTGTACACCAACGGCATGATCAAGATCGAGAATGTCCGCGTGTCCTATCCCCATCTGCACAAGCCGTTCGCTGGCAAGGGTGAGGACGGCAAGACGCAGACCCCGAAGTACGGCATCGTGGGCATGCTGCCGAAGAAGACCCACGTCGCGGCCAAGGATCTCGTTGTCGAGGCGATCAACACCTTGCTCAAGGAGAACGACAACGCGACCGTCTCAAGCGACAAGAAGTTCTGCCGCAACGGTGACGATCACGAGAAGTCCGAGACCTACGGTGGTCATTGGATCGTGTCGGCCCGTGAGACGAAGAAGCCGTCCGTCCGCAACAAGCGGGGCGAGCTTGTGACCGAGGACGAGAAGGTCGCCGACATGGTGTATGGCGGGTGCTGGGCGCACATCCTGATCCGGCCGTGGTATCAGGACGGCAAGAAGGTTGGCGCGGGCTACGGCAAGCGTGTCAACGCCGGCCTTGTGGGCGTCCAGTTCATTCGTGATGACGAGCCGTTCGGCGAAGGCCGGATCGACGACACCGACGCATGGGGCAATGAGGATGAGGGTGGTGGTCCGGCCGGTGATCGGGACTCGGATGACAGCGATGACGGCTTGTGACCGTGGGCACGTTCATCTTCGGGTTCGTGACGGGCGTGCTGGCTTGCGTGGTGTTCGCGCTTGTCGCCATGCGGGCTGTCAACGACCCGCTTGACGAGTGAGGAATCGGGGAGGGCCGCAAGGCCCTTCTCTTTTGAACCTGTACGACGGAGATGCTACGGTGAATCAAATTGGCACGGCAACACTCATTAATGCAGAGTGTCTTGAAGCAATGCGCGACATCGAGACAGGATCTGTCGACATGGTGTTGTGCGATCTGCCTTACGGCACGACAGCTTGCAAGTGGGATGCGGTCATTCCGTTTGAACCGCTGTGGGCGGCTTACCGCAGGATCACCAAGCCGAACGGTGCGGTGGTTTTGTTTGGAGTTGAACCATTCAGTTCATTTTTGAGAGTGTCGGCGGCAGACATCTACAAATACGATTGGTATTGGGACAAAAAGCATGGCGCGAATTTTGCGCAAGCTAACAAGCGTCCTTTGAAAACAATAGAATGCATTTCTGTATTTTACACCGCACCGCCGTTGTACGTTCCGCAAAAAAAACTAAATCCTAAAGGCTCCGAACTTCGTAACAAGTACGCACCATCCAAGCAAAAGGAAGTCTTTGTCGGGCAAGTTGCTATGAGAAATGAATTTGCATCCAGTGGAGAAAAATACGAATCTGACAAACTTCTACCTCGCTCATTGATTGAGTTTTCACGCGAACCGAAGCCTGTCCACCCAACCCAAAAGCCCGTCGCTTTAATGGAATACCTCATCAAGACGTACACCCGTCCAGGCCAAGTGGTTCTCGACAACACAATGGGTAGCGGCACGACTGGCGTGGCTTGCGTCAACACCGGCCGCCGCCTCATTGGCATTGAGCGTGACGAGACTTACTTTAAGGTAGCTTGCGAACGCATCGCTGAAGCCGACGCGCTCTAAGCCAATGCCAACCTACCTCGAATCCAGACCAGTCGTCATCGCGGACACGGAGTGTTTCCGCGACTACTGGTCAATCGGCTTCAAGTCACCCGAGTCGGGCCGCACTCGGCTATTCGAGTATTACGACGGACACCCCCTCGACAAGCGGGCGATCTCAAGCATCTTCCGCAAGTCAACCGTCATCACCTTCAACGGAATCAAGTACGACCTGCCGATGATCCTCTACGCCATGACTGGCGCAACGACCGAGGAACTGAAGGAAGCCAGTGACGAGTTGATTCAGTACGGCACGCCACACTGGGTCTTCATGGAGCGGCACAACCTAAGCATGCCCGACTTCATCGATCACATTGATCTGATGTCGGTGAGCCCTGGCAATCCGCAGATGCCGAGCTTGAAGATTTACGCCGGCCGGCTTCACTCGCGCAAGATGCAGGAACTGCCGATCGAGCATGACGCCAGCATCGGCCCTGTCGAGCGCCAGGTGCTGCAGGCATACAACGTCAACGACCTGGACGTGACGATCGACCTCTACAACGACCTTCGGCCGCAGCTTGAGTTGCGCACGTTGATGTCAAAGGAGTACGGGGTAGACCTGCGCAGCAAGAGTGATGCGCAGATAGCGGAAGCGGTCATCAAGCATGAGATCGAGCGACTGACCGGCACGCGGCTTTACAAGCCTGACATCCGTGCAGGATCGTTCCAGTACAAGGTGCCTGCCTTCATCGAGTTCCAGACGCCGGCCCTGCAGGCAGTCCTCAATGAGATCCGCATCCTGAAGTTCGGCATCGACCACGGGGGCATCGTCCTCATGCCGGACTACCTCAAGGATCTCAAGATCGAGATCGGCGAGTCGGTCTATCGCATGGGGATCGGGGGCTTGCATTCATCCGAGACTCGCATCAGTCATTACAGTGACGACGAGTTCGTGCTGCTGGATCGGGACGTGACGAGTTTCTATCCGATGATCAAGATCGTGCTCGGCCTGTACCCGAAGCAGATCGGTGCAGCGTACCTGAAGGTCTACAAGTCAATTTTCGATCGCCGCATTGCCGCAAAGCGGGCAGGCAACAAGAACGTGGCCGAAACCCTCAAGATCGTATTGAACGGAGCGTACGGCAAGCTCGGCAGTCCCTACTCGGTCCTGTACGCACCTGAGTTGATGATCCAGGTCACGCTGACTGGCCAGCTTGCCATCCTCATGCTGATCGAGCAAATGGAGTTGCGCGGCATGTCCGTCGTCAGTGCGAACACGGACGGTTTCGTGACCAAGGTGCCGCGCGATCGCCGCTGGCAGTTCAACGCCACGTGCTTCGATTGGGAGTTGCAGACTGGGTTCAACACCGAGGAAACCGAGTACCGATCACTGCACATCAAAAATGTTAACAACTATATTGCAATTTGCGCATAGGACTGCTAGTGTTCGCTGCGTCAAACTACGCGCTGGACGGTATGCAACCAAATCAGTTTCTCAAAAATCGGTGTGGCATTTATGGGATCTACAACCCACACATCGGCAAGATTTACGTCGGCAAGACGATTGACTTCTTTCGACGCTGTGCTCAATACAAATATGACTTTGATCAACAGCGAGGGGACCACTTAAATCCATATTTGCTTGCTGCAATGAACAAGCATGGGTTTGACTCTTTCGTGTTTTTCCCTCTTGAATTCTGTGAAGAATCGGAGTTGTCGATTCGCGAAGAGCATTGGATGACCTTTTTGAAGAGTACAGAACGTAGCCGCGGCTACAACCTGCGATCGGATTCATCAGGTGGCATGCGGGCACACGCCGACACTGTTGAGAAAATTCGAGCCAATCTAAAACGCCAATGGGCCGCAGGTATTCGTGACGGTCATTCTGAAAAACTGAAAGCAAACTGGGCAACAAACAAAGGTAGGGTGAAGCGACAAGGGGCGCTATTTAGTCGTTATTTGACAAAGTATGTCTACGTGGTGAAACCACCCCGAGGTAGAAACACAACAGTCAAATACAAAAGGCTTTGCGAACTCGGACTCCAAGGTGTCATTTCAAAGATGCACAAAAATAAGTCGAATGACGTGGTGTTCAAGGGTTACCGCGTGGTCAAACGCTTGATCGAAGACGATGAGTTATGAAAATTAAAACTAAGGGGGAATTCGCTTCAAGCGGTCCCGGCCTGCCAGGTGCATCCGGACAGAAGAAGAACCCGAACATGGACATCTGCACCGACGCAGTTGTGGCCTACCTGAAGGACGGCACGCCGATTGAAGAGACGATCGAGTGGTGCACTGACCCGCGCAGGTTCCTCGTGGTGCGCCGCGTGACGGGTGGTGCCATGAAGGATGACGACAAGATCGGCAAGGCCCTCCGCTGGTACTACAGCAAGGATGTGCAAGGGGGCTTCGTCTATGCGAAGAACGGCAATGCCGTCCCTGAGTCGATTGGTGCACGCTTGATGATGGAACTGGTGGATCGCGTGCCGGCCGATCTCGACTTCGATTACTACATCCGCGAGGCGTACGCCATCCTGCAGGATCTCGGTGTCGAGGTGATTGATCCGAAGCTGCGTGGCCGCACTGGGCGCATCATGGCCAGACTGCCTGACGCCAAGAACGTGCACTACGTCGAGGCGTCGACCGGGGTTGCACTGTGCGGCAAGACTCGTGACAGCATTCGGGACTCGTGGGTTGAGTACGAGACGGCGCCTGACGGGCATCGTGTGTGTTCGAAGTGCAGGAAGGCGGTGGAGTTGTGACTGAATGGATCATCTCGTTCTGCGACCTGACGGGACACATGGTCGAGCCATGGGTGCAGAACGGCTATAGGGCTTTGCTGATTGACCCACAGCACCCGAAAGGTGTCACTCGTGATGGCGCCATCACGCGACTTGGCCACGTGGTTGATGACACACACACATGGTCGATGCTTCGCGCGATCATTCGGAAAGACCACGTGGCATTCGTGTCCGCGTTCCCACCGTGCACCGACCTGGCTGTCAGCGGTGCCCGTTGGTTTGAGCACAAGGGTCGCAAGGACTGGGCATTTCAGTTCAAGGCCATGCAGATCGTCTGGCAGTGCCATAGCATCGCCGAACTGCTTGGCGCCCCGTACATGATCGAGAACCCCGTCAGCGTGATCTCGTCAATTTGGCGCAAGCCTGATCACACCCTCAGCCCGAGCGACTTCACTGCATACGAACCGAATGACAACTACAACAAGCAGACGATGCTTTGGACAGGCGGGGGATTCATCATGCCGAAGCCTCGACGTGACGCGAGCCTTGGCCTGCCAGACGATCGGATTCATCGAGCACCACCGAACGCCGAGCGAGCGAACTTCCGCAGTGCCACGCCACGCGGCTTTGCACGAGCGGCATATGAAGCCAACGGCGAACTATGACCACCTTTGACAAGCCCTTCCCCCACCTGCTTGAGTCTGACCTGCAGTCCGACATCATCGACTTCGCTCACGTCCGCGGTTGGTTTTGCGAGAAGGTGGTATCGCAGTCAGGCAGGGGCATCATGGACCTGTATGCCCTGCGGCGCGGCCGACACGTCTGGATGGAGGTGAAGCGCAAGGATGAGGAACCAAGGCCGCAGCAGGCCAAGCGGGCACGCGAGATGAAGGCACAAGGTGCAGAGGTCTACACCGTTGACTCGATCGAGCGGGCAAGGGAGATATTGAAATGACTGAAACCGAAGCGAAACGCCTAGTTGAAGGCACAAGGGGCAGAGGTTTACACAGTGGACTCGATGGAGCGGGCAAGGGAGATATTGAAATGACTGAAACCGAAGCGAAACGCCTAGTTGAAGCCTTGTGCTCAACAGCGATGACAGCGGCGGACTTCAAGATGCCGCAAGTCATTCTGTTGGCAACCTACAAGCGACTGGATGAACTGAAGCAACGAATCATCAGCGAACTCACGAGGCAAACATGATCAATCGAACTGTCTGCTGGTTTTCGTGCGGCGCGGCCAGCGCCGTTGCTACGAAAATCGCCATTGACGACTTTGGCAATCAACCGTTGTCCGTCTTCTCAATCAACCTGAAACGCGAGCACCCAGACAACAAGCGTTTCTTGCAAGACTGCGCCAAGTGGTTTGGCCGAACGGTGCATGAGATCGCCGACACCAAGTACAACGCAGATCCGCACGAGGTGTTCCTTCGCACAGGCTACCTGGTTGGGCCGGACGGCGCGGCTTGCACACGCATCCTCAAGCGGGAAGTTCGCGAGGCGCATCAGCGGCCTAACGATCGGCAGGTGTTTGGTTTCACTTACGAAGAACAAGATCGCTATGACCGCTTCATCGATGCCAACAACATTCATTGCGACGCTCCACTCATTCGTCACAAGTTGACCAAGAAAGACTGTCTCGCAATGATCGACAAGGCCGGTATCGCTATTCCCGCGATGTACCAACTGGGCTACAAGAACAACAACTGCATAGGCTGCGTCAAAGGTGGTGCCGGCTATTGGAACAAGATTCGCATTGACTTTCCTGACGAGTTTGCACGAATCTCTGCGATCGAGCAGAAGATGGGGCGCTCGGTCATCCGCTTGGTGGGTCACTACGTCATGGTCAACGGCAAGAAGAAAGCCGTGAAGAAGAACGTCCCGCTTGCCGAACTTGATCCAACCATCGGCCGCTATGACGACGAGTTCGAGATCGAATGCGGCGCAGCCTGCCAGGTTGCTTCATTCGACTTTGGCGACACCTGCGACGATCTATGAAAGTCGTCATCGCCGGCAGCCGCTCGATCACCGATCCAGACATCGTGTATTCAACCATCGGGGCTTCCCGCTTCACGATCAGCGAGGTGGTCTGCGGCTATGCGCGCGGTGTCGACATGATCGGCTTGGAGTAAAGCAATGCGCGCACTTGATATTCAAGGGCAGAGGTTTGGCGAACTTACAGCCTTAGTGTGCGAAACAGTCGGGAAGAAAAGAGGATGGATCTGCCAATGTTCCTGTGGCAATTCGACGTGGATTCCGACGTATCAACTGAACAGCGGTAACAATAAAACGTGTGGAGCGCGTTCTCACAAACAATCTATAAAAATAGGCAACAGGTTCGGCAAACTTGTGGTCAGACGGGTATATAGAGACGCCAAGAATAGACGTTATATGGCCGAGTGCGTTTGCGACTGCGGTGAGATTAAACAGAACGCATCATTCAAGGATCTTCAACGTGGAGGTACTACACACTGTGGCTGTTCGCGCGATGTGAGCCGCCTCGGAAAAGAAGAAGGTGTCAGTGCAGTCAACGCGCTCATCGCAAGTTACAAAAACAACGCTCGAAAAAGAGGTTTAACTTTTGCTCTCAGTAGGGAAGATTGCTTAAATATTTTCAAAGGTTGTTGTTATTTGTGCGGCAAAGAGCCAAGCGAAAATTGGAAGAAAAAAGGCTTGAAAGGCGCTGTTACGTTCTCGGGTATTGATCGCGTTGATTCAACAAAGGGGTACATTTTGTCTAACGCTCGGAGTTGTTGCACAATGTGCAATTATCTAAAAAGCAATCACGAAAAGAATGCTTTTTTGAAGCACATTCGACAAATTTGTATCCGTCATCCCGATCTCTGATGGATCGCTTCGACCTGTCCATCCGCCAACGCTTTGCGGAAGTGAAGCGTGAACGCAGTGCGATGCATCCGTTTCAATCGGATCTAGCCGTGTCGTTCCTGCGGAGCAACCCGTTTAGTGGCCTGTTCGCCGACATGGGCCTCGGAAAATCAATCTCCGCACTGACGATCATCTCCGAACTGCTGGGTGAGTTCGTTGACGACGATCCGGTGCTCGTGATCGGCCCGCTGAAAGTCATCACCGACACGTGGCCAACCGAGATCGCACAATGGCGCCACACGGCCTGGATGAACCACGTGGTGCTGCGGGATGAGGGAAAGATTCGCAAGGAGGATCTGGCGCGATCCAAGGCATCCATCCACCTCGTCAATCGGGAACAGGTCGATTGGCTTGTGTACTTCCATCGGGAGTCGTGGCCTTACCGCAAGGTGTTCATCGACGAGTCATCGAGCTTCAAGGATCATGCGTCGAAGCGGTTCGAAGCACTGGCCAAGGTACGCAACACCCCGGGCTTGATCGAGCGGCTGCACATCTTCACTGCCACGCCCGCTGCCGAGTCGTACATCGGCCTGTTCCCGCAGATATACCTGCTGGATCGCGGCCAACGCCTTGGCAAGAACATCACTACGTACCGCGAGCGTTATTTCTCATACAACAAGTACAGCATGAAGTACACCCTTCGGCCTGGCGCCGAAGAAGAGATCCTGAGCAAGATCGCAGACATCACCCTCGTGATGAAGAAGAAGGACTACCTTCCAACGGCCGAGCCGACAGTCATTCAGCACAAGGTGATCCTTGCACCCGCACAGATCGACCTGCTGAAGAAGCTGGAACGCGACTTCATCATCACGCTGCCTGACGGCACGGAACTCGAAGCCCGCACTGCCGCCATCCTGTCATCCATGCTGTTGCAGATGGCCAGTGGCTGTGTGTACGAGACGCTGCTGATCGAGGACTGGGAGACCGACGATCTGAAGAAGGTCAAGAAGGTCCACCAACTGCACGATCACAAGATCGAAGCGCTCAAGGAGATCGCGGAGGAAGCCGCGAACGAGGGCAAGCCGCTACTCGTGGCCTACCACTTTCAATCCAGCCTCGCGAAGCTCACCAAGGCTTTCCCGAAGGCCGTGGTCATGGACAAGGCCGGCAAGTGCATTAAGGCATGGAACGCCGGCAAGATCCCTATGCTGCTGATCCATCCGCAGAGTGCAGGCCAC
>OFQV01000275.1_pt1 | contig 14209 bp, 16 predicted proteins | sample 1542971 | NCBI WGS metagenome assembly OFQV01 (sample SAMN07774229, study PRJEB24372) | wastewater metagenome | isolation source: WWTP Cannobio (Effluent) | place: Italy: Cannobio | collected 2016-01
TTCGGTGTGACCGGTCCCGCGAGCCGCGCCCAACCTTCCACATCAGTCGACCCGGTTTCCGCCCGCCACCTGACCGGCACCAGGGTGTCGAGGGCGCCGCGGAACGCGGCGTCCACAACACTGAATTCCTGGAACGCCAGGGGGATCGACGACGCCGATACTTCCCCTTCGATGATGACGAGGCGGTACGGCATGTAGGCGTGCGGGGCTTCGACGGATCCGTGTGCTTCCGGCCGGTCGTAGAACTGGCCGCGGACACCAGTGGCGCCGAACAGGCCGTCGATGAGTGTGACGGCCCTCGACCCGTTTTGGCCGGCGACCCGAATGTTGTTGACGTCGAGGTAGTCGATCATGCGACAGCCCCTGCGGATGCGGCACGCATCCACCAGGAGATGCTGGCTGCGAGTTGCCTCGGGTCGTTGGCGTCGAACCCTGCGCCAGGGTTGATGGTGACGTTCACGCCGCCACCAGTGTTCGTCCCGGTGAGGTTTGAGAGTTCGCCACGCAACCCGAGGAGTGCCTGTGCGATCTGAGACTGGCCGCTGTAATCCTTCTTCCGGGTTGCTTCCGCAAGGCGGGTGACAAGGGACCGTTCCATCGCCTGCATCGCCCGAACATCATCCGTCGTCCCTGACGTCAACTTCGCCATGTCGACTGCGGCCTGCAACTTCGAGTCCCGCCGGTCGCCTTGCAGTTGACGCAACTGTTCGCGGACACCCTTCAGGTTCCCGGCAGCCTCCTGAATCTTGTCCTGCTTCCCAGACTTCAACGCAACACGCAACTGCTTCTCAGCGACCTTCGCCACCCGCTTCAACGCAGCAATGTCATCCTGCGTCCCGAACGTCAACTCAGCAATCGACAACCTGGACTGCGCAGACAACTTCCCCTTCATCTTCCGGAGAAGCTTGTCGATCGCTGTCGACACCATCGGGGCCTTCGACATGATGCCGTGCGCAATACCCTCAGTGATCGGAGCGCCAACCTCACGGGAAAACACTTTCGACGGACTGTTGATATGCAGGAACCCCTTGGCTTTGTCGAGGGCCCCTGACGCCATGTTCTGCACCGCGCTGGCAACAGCACCAGCCATCGACTGCACCCCATGCAGGATTCCTTCACCGATGGCACGGCCGATACTCGCAGCAGCTCCAAGCGCCCACGACGCAGCAGCTTTGATCGCAGACCCCACCATCCGAATGAGCTCTCCACCAAGCTGGGCGAGCTTCGCCACCCCAGCCTTCACACCCTGCCAAATCATGGTTCCCACAAACCTGGCCGCCGCCAGGGCGGTAGCAGCAGAACCACGAATCAACGCCACCACCGCACGCAACGCACCAGACACCGTCTGCTTCACCGAACCCCACAACGCACCCCAGTCGCCACGAATCAGTGCGCCAATCGCCTTGAACACACCGACAACCGCCTGCAACGCGGGACGCACAATCGACAGCACCACTCGAAATACCGTTCCGGCGACACGCATAATGTCGTCACCCATAAACCGCCACACAGTTTTGATGTGGTCGACGGCGGCACTGATCGTCGGCAGCAGGTTCGACTTGAACCAGTTGACTGCCGTCTGGCCGGCAGACTTCATCCGCTCCCACGCAGCCGGGACATGCACACCAAGCCAAGTCGCAAACCCAGCAAGAGCAGTCATCAGCCGCGCTAGCCGCGGGAGCCATGTCGTGCCAAGCTGGATCGCCAATGTTGCAACCACAGACGTGAACGCGTCCAACGCACCCTCAAAACCCTCATTCTGCGCAGCTGCAATCTTCGCGGCGATACCTTGCCGGTTCACAGCCTTACTCATCTTCTCAAACGCCGACGACCCCCTACCAAGTACGATGCCCGCCGCACGAACAGCATCAGAACCGAAAATCGTGTTAAGGGTAGAGGCCTTTTGCTCATCCGACATTCCGGACAGCGCCTTGCGGTAATCGTCGGCGATGGCTGGAAGCGGCCGCATCTTCCCATGCGCATCGAACGATGAAACACCGATCCGCTTCATCTCCTTCGCCGCATCACTCGCTGGAGCAGTCAGCCGCATCAACATTGTTTTCAACGAAGTACCGGCGTCTGAACCCTTGATTCCAGCATTCGCGAGCAAACCAAGCGCAGTGACAGTATCCCCGATCGGGATATCCAATTGGTGAGCAACAGCCGATGACTGCTTCAGTGCATCAGCCATCTCAGGCATAGAAGCCGTCGTCGCATTCGCAGATGCAGCAAGGAGATCAGCAACTCGTACGGCTTCTTTCCCCGACAGTCCGAAGGCATTCAGCGAATCAGCGACGATCCTTGCGGCCTCAGCATTGTCAATCTGCGCGGCAGCAGACAACTGCAACGCACCGCGGGCAGCGTCCATCGATTCCTGGACAGACAGGTTACCTTTTGTGAGTTCAAGCATCGCTGATGCAGCGTCAGCTGCACTCGTTCCAGGGAGCTTTACATCCGAACCAAGTCGTATCGCCGTAGCTGACACAAGCTTCATCTGTGCGTCAGTCGCACCACCAGTCGCTTGCAGCACATTCAACTTCTTCTCGAAGTCCGCCGCCTGCTCAACCACACTCGTAAACCCACGCGACAACTGCTGAATCCCGACGTACCCGGAAGCGAACTTCAACGACTTCGCGAACGTCGACGAACTCTTCGACGCCGACCCGAACGCCCGGTTCAGTGAGGAAGCGTCACCAGCAATCACAACCTCAACGCGGCGTTTACCCATCCTTGTACTTCCTGTTTAGGTGGTCGACAGCCCGGTTCACTTCATCCAACGTCAGGTGCGCCATGTCCCACGGGCACCAGCCGAACTCGTCGTTCAGGACGGGCTCCCAATATCCGCGGGGGTTGACGTCAAAGCCGGCTCGGCGGCGGGCGGCGGGCAGTCCAGTTCCAGTGAGGTAGGGGGGACGGCATCATCCTCCGTACCGTCAACAGAGATCTTCGCGAACAAATCCACTTCGTTCGCGTACGCATCCCACGACGCATCTACACCGTTCCTGCGTTGCGCAATCACGATCGCCGCAACCCACGCGGCAGGGTCACCGTCACCCATCGCCTGCACCAGCTGCACACCGCCATGCAACATCCCATCAGTCCACTTACGCAACTGGATGGACTCCGCAGCTGTCAACTGGACTGGGGCGACGTACTCCACACCGTCATACTTGAAACGAACCTCGGTGGTGTCACTCACAACTTTCCTCCACGGCCGAACCCGGCCTCACTAGTAAGACGGTCGAGCATGTCCTCGAACGCCCCAACGATTTTCTGTTCATCCCGCTGGACGGTTGGTTCCAGGAACGCGCGGGCACCGCCACGCCCAAACTCATAAACCCCGCCGTACGGGTACCCCTTACGCGTCACGGATGACCGGACTCCGGCAGTCGCCCCCCGATAGAACGGTTTGATGCCACGCACCAAACGGCCCGACAGGACAAGGCCCTTACCAGTCGCAGTGACCTTCGCGTCATCCGCAACGAACTGGCTGATATGCCGGAGCTCCATCTGAACCTCACGGGCCAAGGACCTGTCCATCCGCCTGAACGCACGGATCACTTCGTTCAGGCCCTCGACCCGCACCACCTCAGCCACAAGCACCCATCCGGCTAGCCACCTGGTGACCCACGCTACAGCGCAACATCCGTCGTAAACCAATCCAGGATCACCGGCTCGTTCGTCCCGTCATACAGATACGAAACCTCAACCTTCATCTCCAGGATGTCCGGACCCTCAACCACAGGGCCGTCAGCACGGACACGGCACGCCGCACCCGTGATATCCACTTGGTTGTAGTACGGGCCGGGGGACGCCACCGTTTCAATCAGGTCGCCACGAACCGACAAGGTGACAGGCACCGCTGTGCCAGCCGTATACATGTTGTAGACAGCCATGTCGCGGAACTCGACGGTGCACTCCAGTGTCGCCACCCGGAGATCCGTGTTCAACGGCTGACCAATCAAGCTGGAACACAGAAACTCACGGTCAGCCTTCAACTTGTTGTCAAGCTTGAAAGTGACGTCCTTCGCGCACAGCGACACACCATTCACCGTCAACGTCACCGTGTTACCAGCGTTGAACGCCTTCATCCCAGACGCCAGGGAAGCCGTCGCCAACGCCACCGACGTCGACTCGTCCTGCGCAACGGCACTGTACGTCATCATCATCGCGCCGTCAGTCTCAAGCTTCAACTCAAGGCCATCAAGCTTCGTACCCGTATACGTAAACGCACGGACGTTCGCCGAACCGCCAGACGCATCCGGACGGCCAACCTGCACCGTCATCGACTTGTTCCGCTGATCACCCAGCGTGAACCGCATCCGCCTGGTCAACACGCCGTTCGTCGGAGTTGTGATCACCGACGTGCCGAACACCTGGTCGAGGAACAACCCCATGCCCTTCGACATGAACGGCATCTCCCAATCCCCGGCGACACGACGCCTCGTCTGCGACAGGAGGTCAACACGGTCAGTCTGGTTCCCCATACCAATCGCCTGCACCTGATTGTCAACAACGTCGAGCTTCAAGCCCTCCTTGTTGAACAAGACGAACCGGGTCGGGGTTGTTGAGTCGCCGTAACCCTTACCCGCCGTCGTCGTCGCAAACGTCAGGCCGGTAGTCGCACCCGTCACCGCGAGCTGCGAGACGTTCTGTCCGGCGACCATCGCCCCAACAAACGTAATGGACACGGCGGTCGGCAACGGGCCACCAGTACACGTCACACCACCAGTACCAATGTTCGGGAACGCCTCAAGGTACGCCTGGACCTGCGGGGCAGTCGCCGTTGTCGACAGTGACGCGGCACCACTATAGGTGCCGAACGTCAAGCCGAACGTGCCGGAAGCCGTCCCACTGATCGTCTGAACCTCATTCGTGTACGTCTCAGCGGCAGCACCAAACTGCGCGCCAAGACCAGAAGGAACACCCACTAGTTGGCCTCCCCGTCCTTAACGGTTTCCTTGACGGGATCCGGGCGTTTCACCACGGCCTTCACCCAATTCGTTTCCTGCTCAAGCAGGCCAGTAGCGACACTGTCCGGGACATCCACCGTTCCACCATGCGTGGCGGTAATGAACCCGCCGGTCGGCAGCGGCACGGTAACCCCATCAATGTGCGGTCCGATATACGACAGTTTCAAAACCCCACTCCTCCTAGAACTGGTTTGAACATGCGACATCCATCAGGATCCTTGTGACACGGTGCGCCGGCGTGTCATCCGGCGTAGTGGTTGCACTGTGGCCTTCTTCATGCGTCACACCCGTGACCTGAGCCCACCGGACAACCCCGTCGAATGCGGTGTCCTGCACCTGCCAGGCGACCAGTGAGTCGTCGATGGCGGCGGCAATCTCAAAGGCGCGTTCCGTCGTCGCCTGCTGCTCCGACCGCCATGGGCGGGCGACACTGATCAACACCTCCAACACGTACCGTTCCTCACGGCATGGCGTCGACCCGCCACCAAGCCACTGGGACTGGCCGCCAGGGAGCACGGACTCCCGCGTCGGGTCATCCGGCCTGGTGTTACCAATCAGGACGGCGTCCTGCCCAGGGTTCACGGCAGGCAACCCGTACATGACATCCACGAGACTGAACCGGCCGTCCGCCTTCAGTCGTGACACCAACGCCGCCTTGAACACCGGAATACTGGACGCCATCTAGCCGACCACCGGCACCGTGTACGCCGACACAAGCTTGTGGGCTGCCGCCGGAATAGGCCAACCCGTGAACGACGACGGACGGTACCCGCCGCCACCAACACCGAAATCCTGGGCTGCATAGTCACTGACCGGGCGGTCAAGCCACGACGCAACCGTAAGGACGCATGCCCGCCGGAGATCCGCCGGCACATCAGCCGACGTCGCAAACATACCCCACGAAGTCGCAGTCACATCCAAGTACGCGAAACCGAAATGGCGGTACAGGTCGCTGCACACGTTCACGCCAGGTGCGAGACGCAGGAACCGGAACGCAATGTTCCCCGTCGACCGGGTGAACACAAAGTCAGTGTTCAACGTCAACGTGGTGGGGGACCCGGACTCAGGGTGCAACACCACCGACGACGGGGCGGCATGCAGATCAAACGGAAACAGGTTCACAAGCGGGCCATGCACCTCGAGCCGGCGTGCACCCGTATAAGAGGTCAGGAACTCCCGGCCATACCGTTGCGACAACGCCAACGAAGCCGCCTCAATCATCGCCTCAATGAGCTCATCCGGCGTCGTCGAAGTTGACGACTGCTCCGTCTGCTCACGGTAATCCGCCACACTGCACAACCACGGGATGACGGGGGTTGCGTCATGCGCCAGGAAGTTGACGGTGAACTCAGGGGTGTCCTGATCCTTGCCGGAGAGCGTGACCCGGAACCACGCCCGGTACTCGCCCTTCGTGTCAACATCCGCGGCAGCCCAGTCGTACCGAACCTGGCCGCCAACCGCCGACACCACCGTCGCCGACGCGTTCACTTTCAGCGTCGAAGACGACTCCTCACGCATCATGAACTTCACCGACGCACCCGTCAGGTCAACAGGCGAACCGTCAATCGTGATGGTGTCCGACACAGCCGGCAACCGGTTCCCAACCCACATGTTCAAATCGTCAGCCACTAGTCCAATTCCTCAGGGCGTGGTTTGTCGAACTCACTTGAAGCCAGCGAATGTCCGATGCGTCCGGCGACACGGTGCATGAACCCACCGAACCCAGTGGTATGGCCAGATCGAGCGGGACGCGGCACGTCAAACGGGCGGAGGAACACGACCGCGGTGAACGGCTCAAACAACGACTCCACCGACACACTCGTCGCCGCCACCGCCTGAAGGCGTTTCCACACACTGCGGGAAACACTGATAACCGGAACCACAGCCACAGCAATGACTTTGCCGGTGCGCTTTACAGTCGACGCAGTGGCGGTTGCTGCCGCCGCAACCGTCTTACCGGAACGCCGCACCACTGCCACGCCGCTAGCAGCCACCGCAGACAACGCCATGAGGAACAACCTGGTCGCCGACAACGACGCGACACCAGCCGCCAAGGCGGCGAGCGGCTTCCCGACACGCCGCACCACCGACACCACAGACCCCACGGACACGGCAGCGAACTTCCCAACCAGGCGTGACGCCGAAACGACCGACCCAGCAACCGCCGCCAACACCACCAGAAACACCTTCATCGCCGAGACCGAGCTCGAGCTCGAGCTCGACGCCGCCGCAACCGTCTTATTCGAACGGCGCGACGCAGCCGCCGCAGTGAGTGACTGCGCCGACACCTGCTTACCCGTCCGGCGTGTGAACACGGCAGCGGACGCCGAGGACGCCGCAACAAGTTTCCCAACAACGCGGGACACGGCCGCGGCAGACGCCGCCGTTGCTGCAAGCGCAAGTAGGAACACGCGGGTCGCAGCAACCGACACCACCGACACCGACACGCCGGCAACCACCTTCCCAACCATCACGACACGCGAAGCCGTACCAGAAACCGTCGCCACCGCAACCTTACTGGTACGCCTCACCACCACCGCCGCGGACGCCACCGAAGCAGCCAACGCGACCAGGAACACACGCATCGACGCCACCGACGCAGACGACGCAGACGACGCAGCCAAAGCCTTACCGACACGCCGCACCACCGACACGCCACCAGCAGACAAGGCAACCAAACTCTTACCAGCCCGACGCACCACCGACGCAGACGACGCCGCGGAAGCCGACACACGCCTACCAACCAACACGACCCGAGACGCAACAGCCGCCGCGACAGCCGACACACGCTTACCAGCAACCCGGACAAACACAGGTGACACAGACGACGCAGCAGTAAGAGACTGCGGAAACGTCGTCCCACCACCGCCAGACTGAACCTCAGCAGCACCAGTAAGAAGCGGCTGCCACGTAAACGACACTACGCAACACTCCTAAGCGACCAGGTAATCGACCGGTCAGTACCCGCAATCTTCTGCAAAGTGAACGCCCAACCATGCAGAAGAATCACCGCAGGGATGATGTGGTGCGGCACACCCTGCGAACCAAGGAACGTCCACGACTCAACCAGCCGTTGCGTCCCACCCGACACCACCTTCTCATACAAACGGAGCACAAACTCATCCGTCGTCGCCAACGCCGACACATCAACCATCGCCTGATACACGCCGACCGTCGAACTCACATCACCAACAAACGACGTGTTCGACGCAAGATCCCACTCCGTAGTCGTGATCGTCGACGTCCCACTGAACGCCTCACTAATCGCCACCTGTCAGCCTCCCATCGCATAGACGGCCAACGACAAACCGGAATCAGCGGTACCGCTGCACTGCAACCGGCCGTACACGTTCAACCCGGCGTTCTGCGGAATGTTCGCAACGTACTCATGGGATGCGAGGAGGCTGTGCCCCATCATCTCCGACGTGTTCACCACACAGAACAACATGTCCTCAAGGATCACATCCACATTCGTTGTGGAAGTCCCGACCCCGATGTCGGCGGCATACGTGTTCCCACCCGTCATCGTCGTGTCATTGCACCCGAACCCGAGTTCCCACCACCAGTACGGGCGGTCGATTCCGGTTTTCAGGAGTGTCCACGTCCCTTCAGCAGTCGTCCCCGAAGTCACCGACGTGCCACGCGACGACGCAGGCACGGAACCCAACGTATCGACATACGCACCAGCCCTGACCTGACCGTGGCGTGTCGGCTTACCATGCAACTTGATAGCGACACGCATCGTGCCAACCGTCGCATTGTTCACCGACGCCGCACCACCGATCCTGGTGCCAGCAGGGATGTAGAGCGGGAAGCTATACCGGGCGCCAATCACCCCAGCGTTCGAAGCGTTCGCCGCACACGACACCAACAGGTCATCGATCGAATTGTCGGTGTACGTCGACCCACCCGCATAGTCCAACCCGATCTTCAACAGCGCGTCCTTCTCCGCCGCCGACACGCCGACACCATGCACGATGATGTCCATCCAATATGTGTCATACGGTGTCGTGCCGCCCGTCAGGTCAACGAACCCCGGGTACGTGTTGTTACCCGGCGTCAACGACGTGCCATACGACGTCCCAGGACGAGTCGTCAGGCAGTTCGAATAGACGGCCGTGAACCGGTTCGGAGGTGGAGACAGCAACGCCATCTAAGCGCCCAGAGTTCGGCTAGCTGTACAGTGAGAGCCTGTGCTCAAGCTTCCATCCCCGGCGGCCGCCGCTAGCGACGCGAACGTGGATGTACCCGTTTTCGTTTTCGAAGCGAAACCCAACTGGGTACGAGTTGACCTTTTTGACATGCAGCGGATCTCCAGTGCTCTCACGTCTGGCGTAATGCATCGGGCATAGCCCGTCGTTCCGTCGTTTCCGGTCGCAACCATCGATATTGCAGATTCCAGGTGGCGTGGAACGACGAACCGGGGATCTGTCAAAGCCTTCCCCATACTTTCTCCATCGCTGGTAGTGGCCTTCACAGAGGCCATGAGCCTTGTTCCGCCGCCCACAACCCGGGCATGTGCATGAAGTGACTGGTCGAGCCATCTAAGTAAGTATACCAAACGACTAGCCGAACAACTATGTGTATTGGACTTTGATTGTATACTGAATTGAGTCTCCGCTTGACAAGTTTATGGTCGCGTGGTCCCCGTGCACGAACAGGTTCCCGACCGTCGCCGCATCAAACAGTCCGGCGTTCGTCACTGCCCTGGTCGCCGTCGCAGTGATCGTCCCAACCACCTGGTACGAATCATCCGTCGTCGTCGTCGTCACCTGCGTCGACGTACCGCTCGTGCGGGTCTCAACCTCAGTGAACAACGTGGTATCAGTAATCGCCGCGGTACCCGCACCAGTACCCATCGCCACATACAACGGCTCAGTACCAGACCCCTTCAGCCGGTTCGTGGTGATCGCCTTCCCCGCATTCGTAAGCACAGTCGCCATCTACACGGCCCTCCCAGTCAACTTGAACCACACACGACGCAACGGGTTCCGATGCCAATACGACACCGCACCCAAATCCTCACGTGACCCGTCAGCCCTGGTGACAACCGCCTCCACCACCATGCGTTTCACCGGTACACGAGCCGAAAGGTCACCCATCAGCCCGCACCCTTCACACGCTTCTCAACGGCACGAGCAGCCGGAACGGGCCGCTTCTCATCACTCCGCACCCCCAGGTGCGCGAGCTCCTTCTCAACACCAGTGATCCGCAGACGCATCGCATCCACCGCACCACGATCCATGTCACGTTCAGCGCGGGCCAGGCGAGACTGGTAGCCCCGAAGCTCCTCACGCAACGCCGCCACCATAATCCCGTCACCCACACCAAACCCCCATCATCCGAACAACAGAATCTGCTCATTACGAGCATCAGCACGCTTCGACAAATTGCACCGAGCATGCGCCACACGAAGATTCGAAACATCATGCGCACCACCAAGCGACAACGGAACCACATGATCCAAATGCACGTCACCAGGCCGCACACGACCACCACACAAATGGCAGCGCATCCCATCACGAGCCAACACATACGCCCGCTGAACATCCCGACGCCGACCCATACCACGCCGCTCAGGCGCACGATTCAAATGGTGCGCAGCGCTATTGCACTTCTCCGAACAGAACCTCGCGTTGATACGCATCGTCTTCGGCAGACAGACACCGCAATGCGGGCAAAACCGGTCAGGGCGAGCCTGGGCAGCCTGGTCACGGGCAGCCTTTTCGACAGCGTTCTTGTCCTTCGTCTTGCACACACTGCTACAAAATTTTGCCTTACGAAACGCAGAAACGAACGCCTTCCCACAATGGGCACACTCCACCTCACGTTCAACCGCGCCGAGCCTCTTGCGAGCCTCGTTGCGGAAACACTCACGGCACCACTGCCCCTTATTCCTCGCCTTCGACGGCGGGAATTCAGAAAACGGCTTCAACGCCTTGCAATGTGAACATGAAAGAAGTGTGCCCATGTGTAAGGATAGCAAGTAGCTAACTAGATGACTAGTTAGCTAAGAGCTAAAACGCAGGCGCAACCATGCCGGTTCCACCGATCGTTGAGATCGCGGTTGGCTGACGGTTCGCAATGAACGCCGAGTAGGCGTACAGGCGAAGCCGGACAGTCAACGTCGAAGACCCAACGTCACGGAACGACTCGATACGACGGTCACCCTCAGCCCAATACAGGTCATTCAGGCTGACCACTGCGATCGCATCCTCGTTCGTACCGACACCAAGGACCGTCGAGATGTTCGGGTCACGAATCACACGCAGGCCGGCGAACATCTCCACCATCCCCATGTCCTGCGTACCGGACGCCTGGTACAAGCCGCCCTGCTGGAACAACGGGAACGTCGCAGACAGGTTCGACGCAAGCCAAGCCGCACGCCGCGGATGCATGATGATCGCATCCGCCTGGCTGTAACGGTTCGACTCGATCCGCTGAATCGCGTCATACACCTTCGGAAGCAGCTCCGCCGCAGTCGGCGACGCATCCGTGTACGAAACCGCGTTCGTCCCAGCAAGCGTGAAGATACCCGTATGGGTACCCGACGTGCCGGCACCATGCAGCGCCTGCGAATCGGTCTGCACCTCGTACGCACGGTTCAAGTCATCGAAGATGATCATGTCCAGGCCGGGGTACGAACGCTCCAACGCCTGCACACTGATGTCGTTGAACCCGCCGATCGTACGGACCGGGGTGGTCACCGACTGACTGTCAATATCCGTTTCGGAGATCGCAGTGTTCTCAGTTGCCTGAGACGCAACGGTGACACCGGACTGCACCTTCGGGACAGTCAGCGTCATGCCGTCCGGGGGAAGCGGGGTCTTCGGGAGCAGGTCGACGAACGGGCGCTTCGGACGCGGCAGCTCAGCCCACTTGTCCGCCAGGTACACCGGGGGAATGAACCCTGCGGCACCCGGATCACCAGTCGACACGTCACGTGTTTCAGCGTTATGCCGGGCAAGGCGGGCAGCCGCCTCGCTGTCACCACGCCCCGAGAACACAATGTCCCGGAAAAACGACGCGGAGGTGTCCGGACGGTACGTCGCAGGCTCCGACACAACCCGGGCACCAGCCGGCGCGGTAGACCGCGCCTCAGGGGCACTGTTGTGCACCTCAATCGTCACGGCCGGGGACTCACTCCGGGCACGCTCCAGACGCTCCCGCTTCTCCATCAGTTCCTTCGCACGCTCAACCTCACCCTGAGCGGAATCCATCGAACCCGAAAGGGCATCAACTTCATCAGCAGTCAGGGTGTCAGGAGCCGCGTCCAACGCAGCAAGGGCCTCGTCACGGGCCTCAACAGCAGCGTTGTAACGCTTCTGCAGATCTTGCAGAGTCATCACACCACCTTTATCTGGGTTTCCCGGGCGCGGGCATGCGCACGGGCCTTGGCGACGTACAGCCGCCCATTCGACGAGTCGCCCACCACGACGGGTGCGGCCTCCTCACGGCCCACAACAGTGCGGCCAGCAGCCCGTTCAAGGCTGCGAACAGTTGCGCTTGTCTGCGGATACGCGCCACGCGGACAAACAGTCACATCAAAAAGTTCACCGATCCGGGTGATCGTCCGGAGCTCATCCTCCACACCATCCGCCGTCTCGGTAATCGTCACGGTGTCCTCAGCGACAGTGAACGCAAACGACATCTGGTCCACCACACCAGACCGCATCAGGCGTGCCAGGTCGGCGATATACGAAACCTCCGGATCCACGCGTGCAAACACACGCAAACCGCGGTCATCCTCCGACAGCTCCAGGGCGCCGACGCCCTGCACACCGACACGGGCCATCGGCAAATCCATGTTGTGCCCGACGACCAGGTGGCAGTCCAGGTCACTGCGTGACAGGACGTCCGTGAACGCGCCACGCTGAATCACTTCACGTAACCGGTAGAACCGGGAGTCCCACAACGTGGTTTCCTCACCGAACACCGCCGCATACCCCGTCAGGGTGTACGACCCGTCACCAGTACCGCCAGTGTCGCCACGCCACTCAACATCCCGGACCGGGGCGACGGCATGGCGAAGTTCCCGAACCGTGTCGGGCAACAAAACATCAGTCATCGAAACTAGTCTCCTGCTCCGCTTGCCGCCGGGGGTGCGTCCACCACCGGGGTTGAACCATCATTCGACGTACCACCAACAGGTGTGATCTGCGGGATCTTCCCGACACCACCAGCCAGCTCACCCAAACCGTCACGGGCACGCGCCTCATCCGGCAACCAAATCCCGGACTGCACCTTCCTAATCGCAATGTCCGCGGTCGTCGCAACATCCGCACGGAACACGCCGGCGACACCAAACATTGCGAACTGGCTCGACCCCGCGAACACCGCTTTCGTCACCGCCGTCTCAATCCTGCGCAACCGGGGGGACAGGCCGAACGTGTACCACCGGTCCCGCTCATGCTCAGGAGACAACGGCGTTGAATCAGCACCCGCGCCAGACGACCCGCCACCAAGCAGCGACGCCGGCACATTGAACATCCGGCCAATCTCACTCACCGAAAAGTTCTGGGACTCAATGAACTGGGCGTCCGACTGCGTCATACCAACCTGCTGCAACTTCGGGTTACCGCCAAGCACACCCGTCGTCTGGCCGTCAGACCCCTCATACGTCTCACGCCACAAATCCCGCCACGCCCCAACCTGATCCGGATCCATCTCCTCCGGATAAATAATCACCTGCCGCAAAGCCGTACCCTTCCGGTACAACTTCGCTTCATGCGCCATCTTCGCAACACCAACACCCAACGCGGATGCGAACTGCTGGACAGGTGACGGGGCAACCACACCACCACCATGCCCCTTAACGTGCAGAATCACGTCAGGGCCAACGTCATAGAACGCCGGGCCACGCTCGAGCGGGTCAACCGTCATCTCTGACACCGCCACCTGGTACCTGACGCCGCGATCCCTCGAGTACGTTACGAGCACCTGGTCGGGGTGCATGGCATACCACTCAAGGATCTGACCGGACACCTGGTCCCTGACAAGCCAAATGAACGCATTCCCACGAAACGTCAGGGACGACTCCACAGTCTCCATGAACACGAACGGGGTTTGCTGCTCATTCGGCTCCCCGGACAGCAGGCGGGCACGCCACCCACCATCCACACGCTCCGGGAACTCCCGCCGCCCACGGTACGCACCGAGCTCCAACATCGCGACCTGCTCAGCCGCCTTACGGACAGCATCCGCAACCGCCGGAATACCAATCACGTTCTCAGACG
>OFQV01000276.1_pt1 | contig 14200 bp, 14 predicted proteins | sample 1542971 | NCBI WGS metagenome assembly OFQV01 (sample SAMN07774229, study PRJEB24372) | wastewater metagenome | isolation source: WWTP Cannobio (Effluent) | place: Italy: Cannobio | collected 2016-01
TTGGTAGGCATCATAAGCATCACCTCAGAAGTTCTGGAGGTTTTGATTGAGTGTGGAGAATATGTTGAAAGCCATATGTTAGCGGTTAGCGTTTATACTGTCCATTATAGCCTTTGTGAAAGCCTTTGTATCAAGTTGTGCTGTCTGTTGTGTTGGCGTGTTACTTGTTCATAGTAGAACTTTAGCAGCAGTTGGCATATCGTTAAATCAGTATTGATTTACAAATCATTTCTTTGCATCGTTCATAGTGTCTTTGTATGAGTTCCATGAACTTAGGAATGTATCAGAAGACCACTCATCGAGACTTGGGATTTGCTTCATCAAACGAGCAACTTCAGCATCTGCAACTGTAGCACCAGATACTTCTTTCATATAAGAAGAAAGCTCTTTACCAAGAATTGTTTGTAGCTTCTTGTAATCTTCTCCCATCTTTATCTCGTCTTGTAGCTTTAATGAATTAGGGAGCTTATTAGCAGTATTTAGACCGAATTTATCAAATAAACCAAACATTTCATCTATCGTACCATCATTTACACGTCTTTGAATAATCTCATCAGCCTTTCTCATCATATTATCTCATTGTATGAATGTGATCATCTCTTTTTTGTCAGCTGGTTTTGCTTGGTATAGATTAGCATTTCATTCTCCATTACCTATCAATCATTTTCGTGTAAGTTCTGCAAGAATTTGTGATTGCTGTGTTGGAGTTCATACAAGTGTTTTAGATTGGTATGATGACTTTGCAAGTGGTGTAAGGTTTTGTTCTGTACTATCAGCATTTGATTGCATCAGTAGTTTTGCCTCTTCTGCACGTCTATTTGCAAGACCTTGTACGAATTTTCCACCTGCTTTGTTATACTGTTGCATAAGTTGTCCAGCCTTATTCAAATCACCATTGTTAATAGCTGTGATAATAGGCATAGCGTCCTTTTTCCATATTCAACCACCTAGATTGTACTCGAATGAAGTGAGTGCTGCCTTTTGTGACTCAGATAATGGAACGGTTACAAGGTTTTGGAAGTTCTGATACCTTTGGATCTGATTATCGAATTCAGCATCAGCTGTTGCTCTATCCATAGTGTCACCCATCTTAACTTTGCGACCATTTACAGAAGTAAATCCATAACCAATAGTAGGAACTCCAGCACTATCAAGGTATGCTTGATCTCTGAATCATTCCTTAGACTTTATGTAGTCGCCAACATTTGTTTGTTGAGTATTTCCACCACCATATATAGTATTCTGTATATCTTGATCGCTGTATCCTTGTTGTCTCATATCCATTACACGCTTTTGCAAGTCTTGATTTGTCTGCATATCATTCGTCAAACGTAGCTTGTTAATATCTTGATTGTAGTTGATACTAGACATTCTTTCAGCTTGATTGTAGCCCATTTGTGCGAGTACTTTACTCTGCTCAAAGTTTCTCAAATCAGATTGCTCTTGGAATTGATACCCTCTCGCTTCCTTGGCGTTGGCTTGGTCAATGTTTGTGTAGTATTGGAGGAGTCCAAGATCACGCTCTGTAGCGTCTTTTTGCTGTTGGTATGCAAGCGAGTCTTGCTTCATTCCCATATCTGCAAGAGCTTGCAATTGTTGAAAGCCTTGATTGTACTGTGCGAGAGCATCTTGTCTGTCTTGACGTGCCATTGTGTAGTTGTCTTTTGCGTTTGTGATAAGAGTAGTGAGGGCAGAGCTTGCACTAGCTTTATTAGCCTCGAGCATAGTAATCTCATCGATAATGTCCTGAGACTCTGCCAGAGCCTTAGCGTTTACTGTTTGCTTTGTTGCTCCTGTCCCCTTATATCGCTCTGTTACGTTCTTTTGTATGTTCTTGAGTCTATCCTTTGCTTCTGTGAGCTTGTCTTCGACTGCTTGTACTTCGTTTGTTTTTGTAGCTATGTTTGGATCACTATTCATAATCGTTGCTACTGTTGTCGGGTTAGACATGACAGGAGAACGAGAGAGATAATTCGATAGGTTGTCTTGCCAGTTTGTTGTTTCTTGTCGAGCTGTTACAGGAGCATTAATACTCGCCAATTTCATAGCGTCAGTAACAAGTTGAGGGTTTTTAGCCATCAAATCGTTGTATGTTTGAGTTCATGGTATCAATTCTGTGTTTATTACCTTTGACAACTGATAAGGATTGAGATTTTCAAAGCGTGTTGTGTCTTGGTGACGAATAAGAGCGTCTTGAAAAGCGGGAGTGTTCTTTGATTCGTTTGGAATAGTAGCACCTGTTGAAATAGCACCATAGATACTATTCGCATCGAGTCTCTTTGACTTCCAGAAAGCGTCTACAAGAGCTTTTTCGCTCACATCCTTACCATCATAGCCGAAAGCCTTGTTGAAAGCATTACGATCGTTTAAAAGGCTACTATTTGCACTAGAAATAGTCTCTAGATTACTCCAGAGTTGGTTACCTGATTGACTCTTGAGATTAGAAGTGTTGATTCTATCTTGTTCTGCTTGGTTTTGTGCTTGTTGAACAGTTGGAAGTTGCCCTAATTTAGCCTCTCTACCAATCTCAGTAGTGAGAGGAGCGTTCTTTGTTACGTCTACTGGCTTGATTTCCTGCTTAAATCCCTGTGCGATAGCTTGACTAGCACTAGCAGGCTTTACTGTAGGAGTTGGCTGTGGAGGAGTTACAGTAGGATTTGCTCATAGCACTTGATTGTCAGCTGTTCCATAGTTCCATTGACCTTCTACTCTTGGAGCTACTGTAGGAGTGATAGTAGCTGGAGCAACAGGAGCAGGAGTATTGATAGGTGTAGGAGTAGTTGGAGCAACTGGTGGAGATACTGGGGGAGTTACGCCATTTTGAGCGTCTATTGCTTGCTTGGCTGTTCATTGTCGTGCCATACTATGCAAAGAAAGTTAATATTGTTGTAATTGTAGCTCATACTCAACTATTCGCAATAGTGAGTGTTCGACCGTTTATCGTACTTGTCACCGTTCAGACTCAGAGATTTATCATACGAGTTGTGCTTGATCCTGACGTTGTACTTTCTCAGTTAGCGTATACATAGTGACTACCTTGCGAGCTTGTACCCATAGACCCAGAACATACACGGTTTGTTATGAAGCTCTGACACTGTACCGAGTTGATTGAGAAAGGTACGATTATATCTTTGCTTGTCCCATCTGCTACTGTCTCGACTATGTGATAAGAGAAGGCTGTTGTGTCGCTTGGATCTATCTTGTGTTCATTGCCTCAGAACATTGCTTGAAATGGTACACTATCCTGTGAGATGGGATAGAGAGGCTTTGGCGTTGGTATGTTAGAATTCTTCGGTTTGTTCGCCATATACTGGTATTACTCAATAGAAGATAGGAGTTGTTGTTGTATCATATCACCTCGTTATGCGTACTCGATACTCTATCCAGTTGAACTTATTCGATAGGATGCTAGAGAATTGACTAGCGTAGATAGTAGCACCTCCTTCGATTGAATTTGCCCAGCTTCCGATCTCTGTGAACGTAGTGTTCACGTCTGTTCGTGCATCGAGTGCTATTGTTCATCCATTGAGTTGGAATGATATATCAAGTTTCACTAGTTCTTTGAACTGTCGGAATGATGGAGCGTAGAATCGACAAGAAGAGATTTTCCCGCTTGGTGCGAATATACCAGTCTCTTTGTTTTCTGATACAGGATAGTATCATGGAGCGTCTACTGTTCCACTTCATGTAGCTGTACCTTTCTGTACGAGTTTTAACTTTGTTGATCCATCGAAATAAGCATAGAGCGGTCAGTTTCAGAATGCTGTTTCTTCATCACCGTTTATATACTCGCTTCCTACGAATCAACCAGGGAAGAAATTGTTCTTTCGTCCGTATGTTGTTAGTTTCGTTCCGAGTGTTTCATTTCATCGACTTACAGCATTGATAAGAGGTGAATTTACTGCGTAGCCATTGAATGTACCGAATGTCGTTCCACTCATAAGAGTGAAGTTGAGACCACTTCTCTGATAAACTCCGTTACTTGTCATTACCCAATCACTTGTATCTCATGGGAGTACATCGTATATCTTGAAATTTACGTTCAGTACACCTGTTGGGATGAGCTTGGTAGCTACACCATTGAGTAGATCTGCTGTTGCATAGTAGTAGAGCTTGTCTTGCATATAGACATAGACATATCCACCTTGTGATGAGATGCCTGTACACGTTCATGGGAGTGTATCGACTATCGTTCCAGGCTGTGACACAAGAGGTATGAGAGACTCATAGTCCATCATATAGATTGATACTTTTCCATCTGCTGCACGAGACGCCCACATGAGAGCTTGATTGTCTACGAGTGTAGCGTACTTCTTACCGTAGAAGTGATTTATGTTTGTTGTGTTGTGTGTGAATGTGATACGCTCAGGATTTGTGAACATCAATCCATAATCAAGCGTCTCTGCACTACTTACAACAGTCTTTGCTATGTAGAATATCTTACAAGTGATAGCAGTTGACCATACTCCTGACTGTTGCCAGAATGCATATACTCATCGAGGAGTTTCAACAATATCAGTAATGAGTCCACCGAGAGGGAACGAACCAGTTACTGACAGATAAGAACTAGGATCACTGTATTGGTATCGACTCATATCACCATTCCGCATGAAAACGAAATAATCTTTACTTCATCCCGTTCCAAGTGTTACCATTCCCATCACTTTCTTGTTGAGTCCACTTCATACAGTCCACTCTCGTATCTCATTATACTTTGCCAGTCTTGCACCTGGATTAAGTCTTGTTTCGATTGCCTCACTATCGAAAAAATACCCATCAGCTATTGCTTCACGGGTTTCAGATAGTCATTTTGAGAAGTCATTCCAGAGCATATTATGAGAAGTAAGTAAGATTTGGAAGCTGTGACTCTTGCTGTCCATTCGTACGATTAGACATACGAGCTATCATTCGTGATTCTTCTTCGAGCATATCATTATAGGCTGCTGCTCTCTTATCGAGTTGACCGATTGTCTCATAGTACATGTATCGCATATGTGTTGTGATTGTTTCATGCCACTCTGGAGGTACTCATATATTCGCTTCTACCGTTGAGAGAGTGAGTGGGATAGGGTTATATAGCCCATAGACCTTTAGACCAGCTGTGACGACCTCTGTAGGAGCTGGGAATAGGTTAATAGACATATCATTGAAGCGATATGTTGGATAGTAGATATTCCCTTGTACCATTATTGAATCATCTCGTTGCATTTCAGAGAGTGCGATAGGGAGAGCAAGTACATAGTCTGTGTCGCTTTTATACTTGATTGCAACCTTTGTTATTTTGAGGATAGGAGCAACAAGGCTTGTATCATCTCAGCGTGTGTCAAAACTGTACTCAGATTGACCGATTACTGTGTCTCTTGTCCAGATATCACTCATAAAGTCCTCGTTCACTTCACTTCTGATAGTAGCAATTACTTTCTGATATGAGTAGTTAGCGAGTTCGAGTGCTTTTGTATCGTTGAAAGCTGTTGTTGATACGTTGTGACAACGTGTTCTGAAGAGTGATATGATGCCTGATACGTCCATATGGTGGATGGTTATATACTAGTTACAATCACTACCCGAAGGTAGTAACTGTGAAGCAATACATAAGCATTGACAAATTAGACACTTGTGGCCCCACTCTCGATCCTGAGCAATGCATTCTGTTGAAGAATTTTAGCAGCAAATGCTACTTTTCCACCAACAGTAGCACGTTGATGAAGAGGATCAGCTGTACCACCAGATCCAACAGTCTCGTAGAATGTTTCCATAGACTGCCAGTCAGTAACACCATATGCACCTTGTCCAAGAATGTATGAAGGGTATACTGTAGTAGTAGACGCGATTGTAGTTACGTTAGACGTTTCCATAATACGAATACCGTCGAGCTTACCAGTTTCACCATTGAGGATAGTTTCGTTTGTAACATACTTGTTAGCTTCGAGCCAAAGACCAGAAGAAGTGTTACGAATGTTACCAGCGACAAAGCTATGAACGATACCAACGTAGCATCCCATAGAGATAGGCTTAGCGTTGAGAGAACGGAGCTTAGTTGTAGCTTTAGCGAGGTCTGCACCAGTTACAACGTCTGTAGCAGCAAGTGCTGGACGATTGGCAACACCATTTGCATAGATAACGTTTGTACCAGTTACGAGTTCTGCTTGAACTACTTGGTCAATGATACGACCCATATTAGCAGCAATCTCACGACCAGCGTCAGTAACGATAGAAGTAGGAGCTGTTTTGAGGAGAAGATCAGTGATAATAACGTGGATACCATATTGAGCAGGAGTTGCCTGAACAACAGTATACGTTCCAGCTACTTCAGTAGGAGTTGTACCTTCTACGAGTGTAGCTTGTGCAACAGTACGAGTGAGTTGGTCAAATCGAGCCCAAGATACTGTGTATGCACCAGTTGGAGCAGTAGCTTGTTTACCGTATTGGTAGAAATAAAGCTCTGGCTCAAGGTTTTCGAGAACTGTCTTATTAAGAACATTCTGGAGGTACGCTGCAGGAGATGCACCGTTTTTCACATTGGCATTAGTAATAGCTGCCATATAAAGGAAAGAAAAGAATTAAATTCTTATTCTGCCTTCTCTTACTGCTTTGTCGAAATCTTTTTGGTAGTCTTCTGAATAGATATCTACCTTGGTTGGTTTGCGATTAGTAACTCAAGAGACAGAATATTTTTTTGCCTCTGATTTAGCAGCAGATTGTGGGTCGATTACAGAAGTATAGAATTTATACGCTGTTTCAATATCCATATTGTGTTCGCTAGCAACACTTCGGATTTCATCAGCCATTCATATAGCATTAGGATTGTCACGAAAGAAGAGTTTCTCTTCTATTTTTCGTTCTGCTCGCTCTTCGATTAGGCTCTCAATGTCTTTCATTGACTCTTTATCATATGATGAGTCAATCTTCTCTTGGAGCTGTCGACGCAAAGCGTTCCTTTCTGCAAGTATCTTCGCAAAGTTAGAGTTTGATTTCTTCTTTGGCTGTGTATCTTCCACTTTCTTTTGCTCTGGCTCAGAGTCTGTGCCATCTTCGTCTGATTCAGTCTCTTGGACTTCCTCAGTTTCTTCCTCTACTTCTTCTGTAGATTCAGGAGCATCTTCGTATTGCTCTTGTTCATTTGTGCCTGAACTTGGCGATAGAGCTTCAAGGATGAGTGCATCCGATTGCTCTGGGGTGAGGTTTTCGTACATAGGGAGGTTATTATGCAGCCTTACTGCTATTATAAGGGATTTAACCCTGATGATTCCATCTAGTTTCCTAGATAGAACTGTCAGAACTAATCTCTATACGAGCCTTCTCTCTCATTATGTCGAGAACTTTGTAAGGCTCTGTGATAATAATATTGAGTATGTTACGTTGTGCAATTATTAAGCGTAGTTCTTCTTCGCTTGGATTATGCCACACTTGGCTTTCGAGATCGTCCTTTAGCTTTTGGAGTATTTCCTTCAGTGCTAGGAAGTCCTCATTCGCTAGGAGTCTCTGGAGTGATTGGGCTTTCTGCCTCTCGTCTAGGTTCATGGAATTGAATATAAGGGAAATACTTTCTCATATCTGCCTCAGTTACTCAGAGATTTTCGAGAGCTTCCTTGTGTGTGAAGTAGTCATAGACTCAGGTCTTTTTGAGCTTTACATCATTTCGGAAGTCATCGACTATGTCTATTACGTTTCCTGCTTGGTCTACAATCTTTTCCTTGTAGAGTCCGAAGAAGTTACGGATTGTTTCCTCTACTGTGAATTGTCCAGAGAGTTGTCGCATAACGTCTGCAGAGGCTCCATCGTAATAGATTCATGGATTAGTTCATGGTGTTCTTAGCATAGACTAGATTTTAAAGAATACACGAATAGCACCGATGATACCAGGGAAGCAAGCATCAATGATTGATTGTCTCATTCGCTTGTATGTATCGATATTATCCAAACAACGGTCAGCGTTCTTTTTGTTCTCTTCGATTTGCTCAGTATGAACACGGACGATATTGTTTCGTACTTCCTCGTCCTTCTCTTCTTTATTAGCTCGTTTGATTTCTACTTCACAATTGTGAATAACAGTAGGAGCTTTGAGATAAGAAGAGTAATCGAGAGCAATCCCTTTTTCGAGGAGTGCAATTTGTTCGAGCATTTCTTTTTTAACTGACATATACTATTGATTAGGATTATTAGTAGCATTTTGAGATATGGAAGCATTAACCATTTGATTTGTAGCTACGTTAGCAGCTCATCCTCACACGTCTTTTGCTTGTCCTTGACCTGACTGTATGTAGGCTTGCTTTCGCATCTCTATGGCTATTTGTTTAGCCTCTGTGTCCATAGCAGATTGGAAGACTACAAGATATGTCATGTGGTCTTGGTTTATATCCCGAATAGTTGCTGCTTTCATATCGTTCTCATTGAGAAGCTTTACTATGTTTCGAGCATCCATTTCATCTGGTTCATATGGACACATCACTTGAACATCTGCACGAGTCATTCCTTGGAGCTTGAGTATCTTTCGTCTGATATAGTTGAGCGATATCTTGTGACTGTTTGGATTGGCTTCCATTACTGCGAGTCGAGCATCGAGACTTGCTGCGATTCTAGCACGTTCTGATTCAAACTTCTTCTTGCTCTCTATGATTACCTGAGGATCTTCAAAGGTGAGGAAGTCTGATTGAGTGAGTTCGAGTACACGAGTTCCGTCAATAGAGGATGCAATACGAATGAATTTCTTATCAGTCTTAGAGAAGAACTCTTTGTAACTTCGATACCATATATCTCTCCAGAATTGCTCGTCTGCTAGCTCTTGGTGAAGAGTAGTGAGACCGAAACGAATATTGGCGTTCTCTTGTATCTTTTTCACTTCACCAAGTGTTTGTGTACCATCTCATTGGACTCAGAGTTGGTTGTTGTTGATACCTGTCTCCATTTGCAATGCTTCCATTATCTCTTGTGATACTCTGAATGAGTCTTCGAGGATATTGTTGCGAGGAACTGGATAGACTGCTTGACTGATTGGATTGTTCTTACCGTCTACTCAGATGATCTTTGGATTGGTGCTTGGTCTTGCTATCTCGTTAGCATTCTGGACTGTGTTTATATCGTAGAGATACATTTGTCCAAGCGTAGAGAACTTAGCATTTATGAGGCGTAGGTTGATAAGCTGTGAGAGAGCAGATTGCTTTGGTCCGATCAGTTCCAGCATACTCGTTCCGAATGGATCACCACGCTTTGGAGAGTACCATTTTGTGTTCACGACTGCACTCATTGGAACGTATTCTAGCTTCTCTTTCTTGAAGACTGGCTTTACTTCTACACAACGTAGCATTTGAGATCCATCTTCTGAGAGTGTTACCATATAGAGAGTCTCATCGAAGTAACTGTAACCGTTTATAACACTTACCATTGTCTTGTCTGTTGGTGTGTTGTTGTAGCCAGTCTTACGATTGCGAGCAGATTGATTTTGAGAAAGGAGTGGACTCATTGTTCATCCCATTTCCTCAGCCTCTTCACTGAATCCATACTCTTCACTGAGGCATTCCTTAGGGATAAGCTCTTCAAAGTAATGGAAGCGAGCATCTGTAGTGTTGTCGAAGAATGGATCAGGAAGCCAAGCCATTGGATCTTTGATTCCGATAGTTGGATGAGTTCCCATTTCGTCCCAGCCTGTCTTAGCTATGATACCGACTCAAGTCATTCTACGGTCGAGAGCTACTTGATATGCTACCTTATCCATTCCCATCTCTTTGTAGTCGAATTGAGCTACATCAGTAAGGTTTTCAGCAATCTCATCATCTCAGAGTCAACGAGGAGTGAAGATAGGATTCTTTGTATCCATCATCTCAATAGCGATATCGAGGTTTATGGATGCATAAGCTGTGTTCATTGGTATCTTCTCATCGTCTATCGTTTGGTCTATGTACTTCATTACGTTCGTACGCAACAAGTCTCTCTTTTGTCCTGTGAATGAACGAGAGAGAGCTATTTCGTCTTGAATTTGTATGAGGAACTCTTCTTTGTCAATTGTTCCGTCAGGTACAGTTTCGACCAAGACTTTTTCCTTTTCCTTTTCTGACTCTTTATATGGCATATGGTAGAAATAGAGTTAATTGTGGCAATTATAACACCTTTACAAATTTAGTAAAATTGCGAATAGTCTGCTTCATAAGTGATTGCTTCATTCTTTTGTTTGGTGAGACTGTTGTATACAACTCATAGATATCTGAAAGCATCCGCTCAATTCGATGCCCAGTCGTGCTTTGGTTGTCTTCGATACGTTTCGTTCTTAGCATCATAATCTTTGTGATAGCTTGTGAGAGCATTGATACCACGCTCACAGTTGTTTTCATCAATCCATACGTTCTTGAACATTCGTCTCACTGCATCGATTCAATCCTCAATAGGAAGTCTTGGAACTACTTCGATATTCTTCATACCGATAGAGTAGAGGAATGATTTGCGTGATTGTCCTGTCTGGAGTTCTTTTACTTCTACATCGTGAGGGAGATAGTGAGTTCCGTACTTGTAAGGTTTACCATTTAGCACCTCAACATAGTGAGAGAGACTTTCTCCAGACATTTCGTAGTAGTCTATGATTCGCACTTCCTTTCCATATATCTGGAAGAACCATATCGCTGTCGTATCATTGATACCAAGATCCCAAGCTGTATGTACTTGGAGTGTAGGCTCGTGAGGTACGCTTGATATTCTTCACTGAGAGCGAGCATCACGCATTTGATCAGCGTAGTAAGCTCACTTTACAGAAGCGTCAAAGCTAACAAAGTATTCCTGCTGTACCAAGTCTTCATCCATTCCATCTCTACGCTCTTCGTCTATCATCTGGTCTGTTACTATACGATTACCGTTGTTGTCTGTAGTATCAAGTACAGTCTTTTCAGATAGAAACCAGTGTTCTGGATTCTTTCGAGCGACCTCTCTCATCTTCCATCAGTGGTTCTTTCCTCTAGGTGTGTAGACAAACCAAGCAAATCATCAGTTTAGCTTCAAGATAGGTCGTATCAAGTCCCATCATCGAGGATCAGAGATAGGGAACTCAGAGAAGAGACATCATACTGGATTCGTTCCTACAATGTTATCAATCTTTCTATCTGTACCAATTACTTGTATAAGAGATCCATTCATTAGTTCAAGTTGCATTGACTGGTCGTTTCGTCTCTTGAATATTTCCTTTGGAACGTGGTCAAACATTGTCTTCCCATCGTTGTCTATGTTGTCCCAGAATGCTTTCCTTCCTTGTTCGTACTCTGGGAATATGTAATAATAAACACCCTTTCTTTCAAGGGCTTTCTTTATGAGTGCTTGGAATGCTGTTTTGTCTTTTCACGCCCTTCTATGCCAAATGAGGATAGCACGCTTGAATGTATCAAGTCCTTTCAATGCTTCTCTCTGGTATGGTCGAGCTGTGAAGTTGTAAGGGAGTGTTATTTGCATAGGTTTAAGCGTCCCATTTAATTAGGAGTTCTCAGGAGTTCTTGTTGTTGTTGTCGACTTCTGATTTATCGACCCATCAGAAATTCTTTAGTCAAAATATATCTCCTGATCTGCCATTCTTTCTGAGTGAAAGCTCATAGGAATGCTCAACTCTTAGCTTTGCTCGTTTTACAGCGTCTACAAATTCTGGCTTGCATTCGTAGTTTAACAGTCACTGTCTTGTAACAAATCATAAAAACAAAGCAAGTCAAGTAACTGTTTGTTCTTCGCTTGGAGTCTCTTCAAAATATCTGACTAGTTCTATTTCTAGTTCTTCTACTGTCTGGTATGTAGCTGGTCTTCCTGCTGGCATACTCTAATGCTTAATAATATTTTCGTTTCATAGGCTCTTCACGAGGTGACTTGCTCACTTGTAGCAGAGATACAGGGATATGATTGCTACCATTGGTGGGAATCTTCACATATCTATTTGTTATTCGTAAAGTGCTTCTTCATAAGCGTTGATAAGTGCTTCTTTCATTTCGTCACTTTGATCTGCTAGTTCTTTTCACTCTTCATACTTTACTGTGATTGGTTTTGCTTGAATGATTGCAATAGTTCCAAACTTCATAGCTACTTTTATTCATCGCTTCTCAAATCTATCTAGCATATCTTGGAATGTTGGTAGCTCTTTAGTGTATATGAACCTTGCTTTCCCATTTCTTTCGAAAGCGTATACGTTTATATCATTAGATACTCACTCTTGAAGTGTTGGACTGATATTTTTTCCTTTTCTATTGAATAGGTATATCAGGTTGTCATTTATATTCAACATAAGCTTAATGCTTAATAATATTTTCGTTTCATAGGCTCTTAACCAGATGGCTTGCTCACTTGTAGCATAGGTAGAGAGATATGATTGCTGCTATTGGTAGGAGATCAGGCTTTGCATAGGCTATGTATACGCAGAGGATTGCTAGTCCATAGTATGGATATCTAAATCATAGTACCAAGAGAGCGAGCAATAGAATCTGTGTCATATGTTTATCACTCTATTGTAGCTTACTTGTTTATAAATGCAAGTATCAAGAGTATCAGAGCTATTATGTGTAGCCAGATAGTGATGACTGGGAAGAAGTACCACATGAGGCAGTAGGCGAGTATTTGTACCATATATAAATAAAATCTCTATCCTACAAGCAGACAACGCATTTGACACTTGCAGGAGAGAGACGTTATAGAAGCGTTGTCTATTACGTCAAATGCAAGAGCTATTGTATTGATATTTGTAGGATTGTAAATAGAAAATGAGAAGATTATTTCTTGAATATCCTATCTTTCTCAGCCTGTATCTGTTTGAGTCTTTCCTCTCTTTGTTCTGGAGTGAATTCTTTCATAGCTAGGTTGAACTTATCCTCTTCGCTCTGGAGATAGTCTATCTTTGCTTGTATCTGTTCTATGGTTGGTGGTTTCTTTTCGCATTCAGCTAGCCAGCTTTTTATTTTAGGAGCTATGGAACGTGATAGGTTAGGAAGAACGAACTTCTCAAAGTATTCTGGTCAGTTAGCAGGACGAACTTCTATCACTTGATTTGTAGCTATCAGAGAACTTCATACTTCTATGAATTTTGCATTGTTGAGTCATTGCTCAATTTTATCAATAGGTGCTTCTGTAAAGAATATTTTACCGTGCATCGTTTCGATAGCATTGTATATATGTTTTATAATTTGCATATTAGATTTTTTTTAGGTTGTGAATAAGAACTTGTGGACGTGTTGTTTCATATCCAAGTAACAAAGCGACGCTTTATATCAAAACTCTTTTGTTTTGTATCATCGCAGAGTAGCTTTCAGCTTTTTGTTGGGGAAGTCCAATAGAGAAGAAATTTCGCCCACGCTTCTTCATGTACCTCTTGTACAAAATCAGGTATATCAGGAGACACTCAGTTATTTATGTTTTCTGCCTGCCTTTTCATAAAATTGATATTTTCTTGATATTCGTTTTTTATGATTTTTGTTTCGGTAGAAACTATATCTCTACTCTCCTCTATTCTATTCTCTTCTACTCTACTATACTCTACTCTAGTGCCCGGGTCACTCGGAACAACTTCTCCGGGTCACTCGGAACATAGATTAATACTAGACTTTTCACGTTTTACACCATTCTTTGCTTCCATGTTCATCCACTCACCATAAATCAGTTGTACTACATCTCATACTATATTATCCGGTGGTGATATTTCACCTCAATCTCATATCTTTATTAGCAGGTCGAATACCTGCAATCTTTCCTCATTCGACATTCTCTTTATTGTTTTCGAGAACTTTGTCGGTATACGTATTACGTTGAACATATAGATAAAAACCCTGTTCAACTCCCTAGGCTAACTTTGCGTGGCAAACCTAAGAGGAAGAACAGGATATTTATTTTGTGCAAAGTTATTTAATTACCACGCAAGAAACATTATACAGAACACTTATTTTAAATCAAATCTTTTGACAAAAATAGTTTACGATTACAATATCTTTCGATTCGCTTGATAGAGATAGGTTTAGATATAGTGCTGTCTTTATCATGTATATCAAGGCGTGTGGAGCCTGTGCCAGTAGGACAGACGATGAAGCACGTACGTAGAAAGTCCCTTGTAACAGAGGGATTTTTTATACTCAATTCACTATACTTTGACGCTATATTGATAGTTCGAATTTGTGAGTAGTTAGGCATCCATAATAGATTAGAACTCTCTATTTATCTTTCTTTGTATTTTCTTTTGACAAGAACATATAAATAGAAT
>OFQV01000279.1_pt1 | contig 14179 bp, 18 predicted proteins | sample 1542971 | NCBI WGS metagenome assembly OFQV01 (sample SAMN07774229, study PRJEB24372) | wastewater metagenome | isolation source: WWTP Cannobio (Effluent) | place: Italy: Cannobio | collected 2016-01
GAGGAGGAGTTGATATGAATTTATTTGAAGTTGATCCTACCGAAAAAACTAAGCCTGCGAACCGTTGCAGAGGGTGTTCATTTATGGTTGAACATGAATGGAATAGTAGTTTCAAATATTGTTCTAGGCAGCGAAGCAAAAAGACTAGCAACGGGCTGAAAAAGATTAAGGCCAATGATGCGGCTTGCACATTATTTTTTAAAAAGTAAAGTTGAAATAAAATGAGACAGACTGCCGAATTTCTAATCAACTGCAACCCAACGCAACTGTTTTTCGTGGCGGTTTTGGTTGCTGTTTTTGTAAGATATTTATTTGATTTAATAACTGAGAAATGAACAACATGAATGACAGTGAAATATTGGAAGGAAATATTTTGATTGCAGAATTTATGGGGGCTACTAAGAGAAATAGCAAATCGGAAGGTGAGTTTTACATGATTCCCGATAAGCTATTTACAGTCTTGCCGAGAGAATTGAAGTATCACAAGTTATGGGATGATTGGTTAATGCCTGTCATTGCTAAAATAGCATTAGATAAAAACGTGAAAGGTATTTCTATAACTCCTACAAAAACTAGAATTTGGACATTAGAATCATTTATAGAGTATGGATTTGTATTTGTAAATAATGAACCAATGATTGTTAGGTGTTTCGGAACGGTAGTTAAGTTTATCAAATGGCACAACGAATTAAGATGAAAGAAACAACAGTAATGCAGTCCATCATGCTTGCCCTTTCCAAAGCAGGCGCGACCATATTCAGAAACAACGTTGCGCAGGCGTGGGTGGGCAAGATAATAAACCAAACGCCTACAACTATTACTTTACTGAATCCACGTCCACTACACGCAGGTTTAGTGAAAGGAAGCAGCGATATTATCGGCTGGAAAACAATAGAGATAACGCCCGACATGGTAGGGAAAAAAGTAGCCGTATTCACAGCCGTAGAAGTCAAAGCAGATAAAGGCAGAACTTCACCCGAGCAAATAAATTTCATTGATAATTTGATGGCGGCAGGTGGGTATGCAGGGGTCGCAAAGAGTGCTGATGAGGCGTTGAAGATTATAGGGAAATGATGAAACAGTTGATTATACCATTCAAAGAAAATGCAGATATACCAGAATCGCATTTGTATGCCTTTCGCGTTTGCAATAGTGCTGGTGCGTGGGTTTACAGATACGCTTTCTATCAGCTAAAAAATACCATACTCGAAAAGTACGGGCATGAAGCAGATTATGATTTGCAGCATATTGAAAAGAAATGCCACTCATGCGATGGTAAAGGAAATCACCCGCGCGGGCAATGCTACCGATGCAATAGTGGAGTTTACCAAAGAAAGAAGGTAGTTCTTAAAAGATGGATTTTAAACGGCTGCGTCTTTCATAAGCCAGTAGGTGAATTAGATAGCGGAAAGCTAAAAATATTCAACGGGTATTATGAAAGTGAGTATAGTGGCTGCGAATATCCTTCATTCAAGTATGAGCAATTTAATGGCAGAATCATTAATGAAATTCGCGGCATAATAAAACACGAACCTATGCCATTGAGCGCAACATGGGCGTTTTATTATCTGCTTTGGAACTACGATAGAGATAAGTTTCACAAGTGCATTGCACAAGATGTAAAGGCATATCAAACAAACGCGCAATACAAGCTAAAAAAGCTATTGAGAAAATATAACCCACTAAAAGCATACGCAAATTTCTTTGAGATTAAGAAGGAAGATTTGAAGCCTATTGAAGATTTTGAAAGCCTCCCTTTTTAATTGCACCCGCTTTAAACCATTATTTTAAGCCCCTCACAACACAACAGCACCATGATTGACGTAAAAGAATTTTTAGCTACTCACAGGATTGAAGATGTGATTGGCAAATATGAACGGCTGAAAAAAGACGGCATCCACATGGTCGCCCCGTGTCCGTTCCACGATGAAAAAACATCTTCGTTTAAAGTAACGCCTGCAAAACAGATAGCGAAGTGCTTTGGTTGCGGTTGGAGTGGTGATGCTATTGCGTTCGTGATGCAGAAAACCGGATGCGGTTTTAAAGAAGCTATTTCAGCTATTGAAGGCGGTTCCGTTTTGGATGCTACCGGCACGAATAAAATAGAGAAAAAACAACTTCCACCACCCATCGTTTGGAAGCAAATTAAACCAACAGAGCCACCATCCTCATTTACTCATTACCGTTGGGGTGAACCGAATAATATTTGGACGTACAGGGACACTGACGGTGTTATCTTGGGATATGTTTGCCGCTTCAATAAAGAGGACGGAGACAAAGAGGTTCTGCCATACATCTACGCAACAGACGGCAAGCGTAATGAATGGCGCTGGATGGGTTTTGATGTGCCGCGCCCCATGTATAACATTCACCTTTTGGCACGTAACCCGAAGGCTATTGTAGTGCTTGTGGAGGGGGAAAAAGCTGCCGATGCTGCACAGGCTCAACTTGACCCGTCAAAGGCAGTAGTAATGACATGGATAGGTGGCGGCAACGCTGTTCGCCACGCAGACTTCACCCCTATTTATGGCAGGCGCGTTTTCTTTTGGGGCGACAATGATGTGCAGGGGCTGTCAGCCATGCTACACGTCCGCCACTTGATAGAATCCAATCTTGAATCTACTAAAATTATTCCTTTGGATGCCACACTCCCGAAAGGTTGGGACTGTGCTGATAAAGATTGGGCACCGGACGAACTACGCGAATTTTTAAAAACACGCGCGGTTGAAGATATACCAGTAAATCACGAAGGACTATGGCGTTTCAAACAGATTCAAGGCGACACTGTTTATCAATTCGGTTTTGATGGCGCGCGATGGGTTTTCAATAAGTTGGATGCGCCCGCGCCTCCCGAAAATCCACCGTTGCCGCCAACACCCGAGCCCAAGATTGAAGCAACCAAGGTAATTTTTGAAAGCGGAGGAGTTGCACAAACATTCTTTCAATTTCTAGGATATGCCAAAGCCGAAAACGGGCAACAGGAATTTTACTTCTATGTTACTGATAGTAAACAAATTTACAGGTTTACAGCCGCAAGTATGACATCCGCGAATTTGCTTTCGCTTGCACACCTTTCATTTTGGGAAACGAATTTTGAATCTCGAAAAGCTACCTCGAAATTTGACACTTTAGCGGCTGTAAATTGGCTTGTACGCGCTTCAAACGAAAGGGGCACTTACAATAGTAAACAGGTTCGTGGGCGCGGTGCGTGGATGGATGCCGGGCGTTCGGTGATACACGCAGGCAATAGACTGATAGTTGATTTTGCCATTAAACCACTTGGTAGCATTCAGAGCAAGTACATTTATGAGGCAGGGGAGGAACTTGATTTGAAAGTAGTAAAACCACTTCCAAAACAAGAGGCTTCAAAACTGCTTGAACTGCTTAAGCGTTTGAATTGGGAGCGTCCCATCAATCCGTATTTACTTGCGGGTTGGTGTGTAGTTGCGCCTATGTGCGGGGCTTTGCATTGGAGACCACATATTTGGCTTACAGGTGCAGCAGGAACGGGTAAATCGTGGGTGTTTGATAACATAGTAAAGAAGCTATTGGGAAATGTTTCGGTTGCTGTCCAGGGTAACAGTTCAGAAGCTGGATTGAGGCAGTTTTTAGAACAAGATGCAATACCTGTTGTTTATGACGAAGGCGAAAGTACAGATAGAAAGTCTCATGAAAGAATGAAAGCTGTTATGGAATTAATGCGCTCTGCATCAACAAAAGAGGGAAGCATGCAACTGAAAGGAAGTGCAACAGGAAGCCCCAAGAGTTACCGAATCAGAAGTTGTTTTGCATTCGCTTCCATTACCCCGCAATTAGAGCAGCAGTCAGACAGAGGTAGAGTTTCAATATTGGGGCTTCGTACCGATTTAAGAAGTAATAAGCGTGAAGTTTTTGCCGAAACGGTAAGGCAATATTCATCGTTAATAACAGAAGAGTATTCTAATGCGTTTCGCAGCCGTACCATGCAAATGCTCCCCACTATTTTGCACAACTCCGACATCTTCGCAAGTGCCGGGGCAGCGGCATTGGGTACGCAGCGAATTGGCGACCAGATCGGAACTTTACTTGCCGGTGTTTATTCGTTGTTTAGCGATGCAAAAATCACTTACGAAGCAGCTGTTGAATGGATTGAAAAGCAAGATTGGTCAGACGAAAGAAGCCTTGAGGGTTCAACCGATGAACGCAGAATACTTGAGCATTTGATGGGGCAAGTTATAGACGTTGACGCAGCATCTGGAAGATACAAGCGTTCTGTTGGAGAGTTAATATTCCTTGCTTCACTCAAAACGAATGAGGCGTTAATAACCGACAGAGATGCAGCGCAGAATTTAGGAAGGATTGGCTTCAAGGTTATGGAAGAAGAAGGATTAGGATGGAGGCTATGTATTGCCAACTCAAATGTTTGGATTAAAAGAACGCTTGACAATACAGCATGGTCTAGCAATCACAATATTATATTACAAAGATTTAAAAATGCCACGAAAGGCAACAGCACACAGTTCATGCCTTTATACAGGCAGCGTTGCACTATTATTCCGTTTGCAAGTTTCTTGGAAATGGAGTAATATTGCGCGTGTTGTGGAAATCAGATGGGTGCATTTGGTTTAAGCCTCTGAATCGTCCGAAGTCCTACGCTTGCGTAGGTGGTTATGTAGGATTTTTTGGGGGCTTTTTTATTTTGGAAAGTTTGGTATGTTTGTAGTCTTTAATATATCTTGAATATGTAACAACATTGTAATCACTTTTAAACTTTCAAGTATGAAAAAGTAGTTCAAAACTCGAAAGAGTAAACAAGCACAAAAAGCCTTTCAGAAATGGATGGCTTTTCTATTTAATCTATTCTACTATATTTGTTATGCGAATAGGCGCGATGCGCGGGACGGCAAATCCCGCGTTACCTTCGCTTCGTAAAGCCTCTGAGAAATCGGAGGTTTTTTTATTTACATTTGCTTTATGAATATAGGAGTTATTGGACATATTGATATTGGTAGAACGACAACAATTGCAGCGCATGTAATTCAACACGAAAAGAATGCTGTTGAAATCATAAAAGAAAAGCATGAAAAACAGATTGCTAAGCACAAAGAGTTTGTTATTAGTCGCGCTAACTTAGATTTTACGCAGCCAAATAAAAGCGGCAAAGAATTAAGGCGCGAAAGAAGAAAGTCTAATCGAAAGAAATAATATATTTGCATCGCGGGGTGGCGCAGTTGGTCAGCGCGATGGACTCATAGTCCATAGGTCAGAGGTTCGAGTCCTTTTCCCGCAACAAAGCTGACAACACAGTGATGGTGGATAGGAACAGTCCGCAAGTTGTATTAAGCCTCGCAGTGATGTGGGGCTTTTTTATGCCCCCGACATCCTTGTCGCCAACATCCACAATTTAAAATGTGGATAACTTTCTATTTCGCAATTGCGAAATGTCGAAAATGGGTGTATATTTGCATCCTAAACACAACACAAAATGCCAAATCACATTCAAAACTGCATTGAAGTTATCGGGGATAACGAAGAAGTGCAAAAAGTATTAAACCACATCAAAAGCAAAGCCGATGATGGCGCAGAAATGCAAATTGATTTCAACAAAATCAAACCTATGCCAATCGGAATGAATACGGAAGTTCATTCGGGCGTTAAGATGTGGGTTGAAATTTGCACAGGTCAAATCAATTTTGATTCTCTGTTTCAACCAATGAAGGCGTCCGCTTCCGAAATGTTTGAAAAGCGAGATTATGGAACGTTAGCAAACAGAATGGCGGCAGCAACCGCTATGGAACACTTAACGGGCAAAAGGCAAGGTAATGTTAATGACTTTACAGAAGAAGATTTTACAGCGTTTGTACAATGCTTAAAAAACTTTCGAGAACACGGAAGTACATCATGGTATGAGTGGGCTATTTCTAATTGGGGAACAAAGTGGAACGCTTACCATCAAAATGACGACAGAAACACCGCAAGTTTCATTTACTTTCAAACCGCATGGAGTAGCCCAATTGGACTAATTCAAGAACTATCAAAAATGTTTCCTTTGGTTAAGATTTCACTTTCTTATGCGGATGAAGATAGCGGTAGCAATGCGGGCATAATTCTATTTCAAAACGGAGAGGCTATTGAGGTTAATCAGCCTAAAAGCCAAAGCATAGAGGCGTACGATATTTACTTTGAATTGCATCCAGATAGAAAATCTGACTATAAACTAAATAATGGCAAATATGAATATGTGGAAGACTAGACAAAACTCCGAATTTGACTTACTAATTTCGGCATACAACAAAGGTTGCTTTCGGTTAGCAATAATTTTGCTTGCAACCGTAATTCTTGGCGCAATTCAATTGTTTATTTAATCACAGAAATAAAATGGAAAACACAACACAACACACGCCAGAGCCTTGGAGCAATGCGCCACTAGCAAAAGGAAGTATTATTATTTCAGAAGCGGATTGGAAACGCGCTGTTGAATGCGTGAACGCTTGCGCGGGAATGTTTGCGCCATCAGTAGAAATTCCAATGATTAGGCTTCATAGCGTTGAAACGCAAGACAAACTTAGTACTGCGCGAGGTGAACTAAAAAGTATCAGGGCATATATAGGCGCAAATTCAGATGAAAGCACATACGATGAGGTGTGTAACTTATTTGATTCGCACAAACGACATATCGAATCTTGCTTGCAATGGGAGCGAACTATGAACATGGCAATAGGTGAGGACGGACCAGGTTCTGTTGCCCACGCTATCACCGATTTAAAATCCTCCGTAAAAATGCTTTCAAAAGTGCTGCGCAGTTTTTTGACCGCGCATGAAAACGATAGCATCACACCCGAGAATGTTTCACAGGCGAAGGTTGCGTTGATGATGTATGAGCCGGATGAACCGAAGGTTAAGTCGGAGTTGTTGTATATTCAAATGGTGGGGCGTTGCGTACGTATTATTAAGTCTATGGAAACAGAAATTCTTGATGATGTATCAACGGATGAACCCACACCGCTCACACTCACCAACAAATATTTTGAGAATGCCGGGAAAATAAATGGCGAAACGATGATGGATACAGGCGAGTTGGCAAATGGCATTTCAAGACGCAAGATTTTCATTCATGCTTTATCTGCATACAAAACACTATACCCAAACATCAGAACCGTATTTTACCTTGACGGCAGAATATCTGTTGAGCAGATTAACGGTAACGAAGTTACCGTAATTAAAACCGCAACGCCTGTTGTATAGCATCATAATCTATTATTCATTTTAATCACAATAAACAACACAGCATGTCAGAAAACAACACGCCCGTAGATGGCAACGAAACAGACGAAACGGTAACACTCAGCCTAAAGGCTGATATTGCAAACCTTGACACACCCGAGCAGAAACTTAAAGAAGCGGAGGCAAAATATTTGAAGCTAAAAATCAACGGTGTTGATGACGCGATAAACTACCAACTCGCAAAGACTGGATTGAAAGATTTGGTAAAAACGCGTACTACTCTCGAAAAAAAACGCAAAGAAATCATTTCACCTGCTCGTGAATACATTGAAGGCATAAACAAGTATGCCAAAGATACAACTACGCGGCTGGAGAAAATGGAAGCCCATCTTACTAAAGAGGTTGCGGATATTGACAACGCAATAGAACTCGCAAAACAGGCGAAAATTAAACAGAGAAGCGAGGAACTGAAATCCATTGGCTACACTTTTGACGGCAACTATTGGTCAATCGGAACGGCACTAATGCACCCTTCACAGATTGGTGAATTTACTGACGAGCAATGGGTAACGCAAACGAATTTCGGCAAGGTGGAAGCTAAGCGTTTAGCGGCAGAAAAAGCGGCTGCGGAAACAAGACGCATTGCAGCAGAAGAAAAAGAAAAGGCAGATAAACAGGCATTGATTGACGCGAAGGTGGCTTCTGATAAGTTGCTGCAAGATGCGATGGAGAGAATAAAGCAGTTGGAGGCATCGTTGAAGACGGAGCCGGTTGTTGAAACGCAGGGTATTACAGAAGAAGATACAGAAGCCGCTATAAATTACATTTCAGATGCTTTGGGCGAAGTGCCAACAGTGGAAAACGTATCTACGCATATTGCAAACGCGAATATTGGAAAGAAAACGCTTAGCACTACCGAAACGCCTTCAAAACCAACAATAAACCTGCCATCTCGAACAACCTCACCCGTAACCGAACCCCTCCCTGACGAATCGAATCTCGCTAAACGTCCACCCGTAACTGTGACAGTCTTCGACTACGACAACGGATTCAATGACTGCCGCCAACAAATCATGGTGAAACTTGAAAACCCCGACAAATTCACCCGATCCGAACTGATTTATTTTGTTCAGCTTTTAACCCCCAAGAAACCAAATGAAAGACACTAAGAAGGGCGCGGACTATGTCTGCAAAGAAACAATTGAAACGTCAAAAGTAACGGTTCAAGAAGGTGAGATTGTCCACGCTGTAAAGTACATGTGGTTTATCCGTGTAACGTTTGGCGAGGTTAGTTTCACTATCCAACACCCAACATTCAAGAGGCATTTTAAAGAGAGGGAGGGCAATGTCTAAACCAAAATCAATCAAACCAGGAACCTACTCCGCAAGTCAGTTCGCTGCATCCATAGGTGTAACACCGCGCACGGTGCAGTTATGGTTTAGCAAGGCTAAATTTTGCGAAAGAACGGAGTTCGATTATATCATGATAGGCAGTCAATGGATAGTTACCGTGCATGATGAGTTCTTGGTTTCAACGTTGAAGTGTTAAAAATGCAGGTTGTAAAATATTTAACATTTAGCTGTATTCGTTTATGAGTATATGTTTCAGCGTGTTTATACTGAGTTGCGAAAATTATTTTGTTTCGCAATTGCGAAATTTGAAATAAAGGGTGCATATTTGCATTGTCAATCACAAAAGACATCTGCCGAGGTGGGACAAAAACGGGAATAAAATGGCATTATCAATTGAAAAACAAGAAGAAGTAAAAAGAATTATTTTTGAAAAGGCTTATGAACTTCAAACGGTATTGATTGGCGAAAATGTAGATTGCTTACACATGATGGCTGCTGGGGTATCTTGGGAAAATCTAGATGAAGTTTGCCTGAAGGCTGCAATAAAATGGTTTAAAGAAGAATTCAACAAAGCTAAACAGTAACCACCTTTTGTAAGCCCCCGCGAATCAAGTACCGGGGGTTTACTTTTAAACACAACAAACATGAATTACAAATCTTACTTCAAACTAACCGTAGCATTACTTATCATTTCCGCTCTTATGAGTTCTTGCGCTGATGTACAGCCGAATTTGCAACCATGCTTAGACGGTCATATTTATGGATTTTGGGGCGGCTTATGGCATGGTATCATAGCCCCGTTTTCATTTATTGGAAGCCTTTTAAGCGATGATATAGCAGTGTGGGCTGTCAATAATAATGGCGGCTGGTACACTTTCGGATTCGTTATAGGAGCGTGCGCAACTTTCAAATCATCAACCTAACACATCATGCCACAAATAATCAGACAACAAACCTTTGAACGCTCACTAGAATGGGGAGGCGGTGAGCAAACGCAGATTTGCAACTACTGCCCTACATCTAAAATAGTTACCGTGCAGGTGAGCGATAAGACGCTTTCGCTTCCATTAGACGAGTGGCAGCTACTTGTGAATTTGATTAACACCACGCTGGCGGTGGATGGTGAGGAGACGGTAAATTCGGAGAACACATGAGATACGGTAGTGTATGTAGTGGGATAGAAGCGGCAACAGCGGCATGGCATAACTTAAAATGGGAGCCGGTTTGGTTTTCTGAAATAGAGCCTTTTCCGTGCAAAGTTCTTAAGCATCATTACCCGGACGTTCCGAACCTGGGAGATATGACAAAATTTAAAGATTGGGAAGACTATAACTTAGATTTGATTGTGGCGGGATGTCCCTGTCAGTCATTCTCAATTGCTGGTTTAAGAAAAGGAATAGAAGACCCTAGAGGGAATCTAACATTTACTCTTTTGGGTATAATTGATAGGTATAAACCTCAGTATGTTGTCTATGAAAATGTGCCGGGATTATTAAGTATAGATGGCGGAAAAACTCTTATGGATTTCCTTGATGCCTTGCTAGAACTTGGCTATATTACAGACATTGATATTTTGGACGCTCAACACTTTGGCGTTCCGCAACGCAGAAAAAGAATATTTATTATATGTCAAAACCTAAAATCTTTAACAGAGAAAAAGATGATTTTATCATCTCTCATTACTATAAAACTCCTAATAGAGATATTGCATTATCCATTGGCGTGTCAACTAAGCAATTGTGCGACAGGGCAAAAAAACTCGGTATTGCTAAAAAATCACTTCAAAAGAAGTGGACTGAACAAGAATCTAAAACTGTTGAACAGTTTATTTCCAGAGCAGAAGGATTTGACTTCGCAGATAACATCTATGGTGAACTGTCTAAAATCCTCAATAGACCTATTGATTCAATACAAGCATTCTGCCGAAGAAAAGGAATCGCTGTCAGAGATACTAAACGAAGAAAAGGTAAGTCTACTTACGGGTATAAGCAAGAGTGGAACGGATTTAGACAAATTCAAGAGCATAGAGAAACAATGGCGGGAATCATTGGAAGGCCTGTTACAAGTACAGAGCGGGTCCATCATGTTGATGGAGATAAACTCAACAACAAATCAACAAATTTATACTTGTGCAAAAACAATAGCGAACACGTTCGATTACATAATCAGCTTGAATCCGTCAGCTATCAACTTATTAGACGAGGAATTATTAAATTTAATCACAATAAAGGAATATACGAAATATGCGCGACAATCAAATAGTGAACTTTTTGGAGCGATGGGATGGTCCGACCAACTCACAGATATTATTCAGTCCTCCAAGAACATCGAATGCCTTATTAAGCGACATCTTGGAAACGACTGGCGACCACCTTTCGCGGTATTATTTGAGCGCGAAAGCCTGCGAAGGGATTTTGAGGCGAGCGCAAAGGCGAGGCAAAAAGCTTCCGGAAAGGTTGGAGGAAATACTAAAGCAGCAAGCTGGCATGATGGAAGCATAGCCCCGACAATAGACGCTTCTTATGGCAGATTACAGGGGCAAGATAATCAGCACATAGATAGCGGTGCGGGGTTGTTTGTAGAGACTAAAAATAGTGCGTTCAACTTTGAAATGTATTCGGGTGAATGTAATGAGGTAAGCCCATGCCTTCAAAAAGACCGCGCAGGCGACACGCTTGTTTATCCGGAAGTCCAATGCTTTGGCGCACAAAATAGCCACCATCAAAGCATGAGCGTGGATGACGTTTCGCCTTCTCTTGACAAAAGCAAAGTTCCGGCAATTTGTATTCAAGGCAGCATGATTGGCAGGGATGACAAGAACGGGCCGCAGGGCAATGGAATAAATGAAGAAGTGGCTTTTACTTTAAATGCTACCGATAGACACGCGATAACAATCGATTCAACATTCTCCATCCAAACATCTCAAACAGGCGCGAACGGTTCGAATATTTCAGAAGAAGTTAGCCCTTCACTTACAAAGAATGATGTGCCAGCGGTAACGCAGCGCAAAGATGAAATTTCATGTTGCGAACAATCAGACACAATCACAAAATGCCCAAACCAAACAACAGGCAGTCAGGGCTATTTTGCAGCAACCGGCTCACTCGTTCGCAGATTAACACCACTCGAATGCGAACGCTTACAAGGCTTCCCCGATAACTACACAAACATACCAGGCGCAAAAGATTCTCCGCGTTACTCTTCAATAGGCAATTCAATGGCTGTTCATGTAATGAAGTGGTTAGGCTCACGAATTGATAAGGTAAACAACATTTTAAAACAAATATCACAAACAACATGAAAGCAGAAGTAACAGTAATCAAACTAGGCGAAGATTGGTTTGAAATTAAGAAGGTGGACCCGCCAAAACAGGAGGTGTCAGATTCGAGTATTCCGACACTGATGGAGGTGTTTAATAAGGTGAAGCCGGAGTGGGTAATAGGCGAGGCTAATGAAAATCGTCCCGAAGGCTTTTTTTATGATAATAATATTTATCACAACCAACTATCCACCGAAACCCAATGCAGACGCATTCAGGCGTTAATAGCTTTGCAGGCAATTGCAGATTACTACAACGGGGAGGTTGATTATAGGGGTAGTGGATATATGGCTTTTTTAAGAATTGACGAATTTGTAGTTTCTGACCGCATAGATTCGAATTGGTTCACGTGTAAATTCAAACAGTCCGAACACGCTGAACGCGCCATCGAAATCCTCCGCGCTGAGGGATTACTTGACAATCTGAAATAAAATAATATGAACCACCATACATCTGCGCAGCACCAGCCAACACAGCACCTTATCTCGCCATACACATTCCCAGGGCTAATGTCCGGGCTGAAAACGCTAACCGATGAAGATAAGCGCGACCTAATCATCGAATCAGTTTTGAAGGCTTACAACACAGATTTTCAAACCATTGATAATATATGCCGCAAACGACACCTAAAAGAGCCGCGTCAAATGATTATGCACTTCATGTGTTTGCATACCAAATTCACTCTCAAATCCATCGGTAGGATATTCTACGGTAGATTTGACCACAGCACCGTGCTGCACAATAAAGCATTCATATCTGATTTAATTGAAACAGACGATGAAACGCGGAATAAATACAATGAAGTTTGCTTAAAATTACAAATAAAACAGTTCATACCATGAGAGAAGATTTCAAATTACTACTACCTAAGCTGCCAGAGCCGTATCGCTCGCAGTTGGTGGCTAATTATGACCCTAATTATTACACGAAGCCAGAAAAAATAATAAGTGTTATTCAGCTAATCGGATGTTCGTTTTCTTGGGCCGCTTCTCCACAAAAATTTGACTATTGGAATGGCATTTCAATTCGTGCTGCATCCAATGAATTTGACAGCCCACAACCCGACAATGAGCCGGTGGTTAATGGCGCGGTGTCGCCTATGAATAAACGCACCCTAGCGCGCAGCGGCACACCCCGCAAACGAATCGGCTCGCACACCACACCCCGCAAACAAACAGCGATTGATTTTATGGAGGCAACACGAAAAGCAGCGGAGGCGTACGGAATAGAGGTTGAGTTTAAATTTTTTACACAGAAATAATAATTATATGAGCATAGCCGAAAAGTATTACAGGATGTTTTACAAAGTCGAAGACGATGTTAAACTAACAAGTGAGCAGTGGAAGGTTGTGAATATGATGCGCGCCTGCTTGAAAGAAAATAACAAACCAAAACTCCCACAAGGTGCAATTTTGGTTCAAAAGAAAGAGTTGGTATCGCATTTGCGGCACGTAAAAGAGTGCCTCAATAATACAGACAAGCTAATGGACAATCCACTACATAGCCAGTTTGCAAAAGGTGATGGCGGTAAGGAGTTGGCACGAATATGGAACGCATTAAACCTTACTATGCAATCAATATTACACTTTCAGATGAAAGTACCGCTCGAAAGATTGAGCGATGAAATAGACGATTAGCATCGACCCAGAACACAACAGCCCGCCACCAAATGGCGGGTTTTTTTATGCCACGACCCACCGCCGCCAACAGCCCATCACCCACCCCAACACAACACCTCTGTTGTAAACCAAATCTACCAAAATCTGTTGTAAACAACGCCTTTGTTGTAAGCTTTGTTGTAGAGTTTTGCTATGATAATCAATGAGTTACACGTTTACAACAGATACAACGGTTTGGCGGGAAACATACACACACATACGCACACACATATACGCGTACGCGTACGTGCATACGCGTGTATGTATGTATGTATGTATCTATATTTATTGTTGTAGTTGTTGTAAATAGGCTGAAACAATTGGTACGACTAGCATTTTCTTACAACAGATTTTACAACAGCCCTACAACAGGCGTTGTAAACCGTTGTAGAAGGGCTGAATGAGTACGAGAGATGATGATTCACGCGGTTTATTCGCACGGTATTGGCACTGCAATATCCATCTGCTTGTTTCCTTGCCTTCAAATAATGCTGTTTAAGGAGTTAATTTGTGTCGTTGCTTATGTATGTACTATACATGGTATAAAAGTGGCTTAAATCGAACGATATGAATATCTACGGTGAAATGTCTAAGGTACTGTAAGCGTAGAAATGTAGCTTTGCAATGGATGCGAATAGATCGGAAG